>ERZ773188.2791-NODE-2791-length-16066-cov-32.473862_pt1 | contig 16066 bp, 12 predicted proteins | sample MGYA00581011_ERZ773188 | MGnify/ENA primary metagenome ERZ773188 (study PRJEB29015, sample SAMEA2737798) | human gut metagenome | biome: human gut; feature: human-associated habitat; material: faeces | place: China | collected 2012 ...
CTTGCAGCGGTAGAGCCGCAGGCTGTGGTCGCTGCCGGTCTCGGGGATCATCCAGACCTCACCGTTCCAGTCAAAGACCATTGGGAACGACAGGTGGAAATCTTCTTCCAGCGCGACGCGCCAGCCGTCGGCGGTGCCGTCGTCGTGCAGCTCGCAGACCTCGAGACGGCCCTTGCCGGTGGAGAGGTCCATCGCCTCGGCGAACAGCCAGCGCTTGCCGCGCCGGTGGTAGAGCAGCGGGTCGGCAAACCACCAGCCCTCCCGCCCGGGCAGCAGGGTGTAGGGGCCGCCTTCCAGAGCGGGCAGCGGCTCGGTGCCCTCGGCAGTGGGGCGGGGGCGCACGGCGATGGTGTAGATTTCTTTTTCGCCCATGACTTTGCGCAGCAGCCGCTTGGGCGGCATGTGCAGGGCGCGGTAAAACTGGTTCATGATACTTCCTCGGCGGCGCGACGGCCGTATAGTTTTAGCAGGGTCTTGTAGTTTTCCTCGGCGCTGAAGCGTCGGCGGGTGGCGTTGGCGATGGCCGTGCAGTCAAACTGCATGGCGCTCATGGCGCGGACAGCCCCGGCCAGCGCGGCGGGGTCGCCGGGGGCAAAGCACAGCCCGTCAAACCCGGGCCGCACCGACGCCCCGACATTGCCGATGCCGCTGGCCAGCACCGGCGTGCCCAGCGCGTGGGCCTCCGCCGGGACAAGGGCAAAGCTCTCATAGCAGAGACTGGCGGCGACGACGGCGCGGCTCTCGGCCATCAGGCGGTGCAGCGCGTCCCGCGGAAGCTGGCCGACGAATTGCACCTTGGGCAGATTCTGCGCTTTGGCCCAGTCGGCCAGCGGGCCGTCCCCGGCCACAAGCAGCAGCGGTGCGTCCCTGCCCAGAATGCGCCATGCCTCAATGACGGTGCGCAGACCCTTTAGTTCCTCCAAGCGGCCCGCAAAGACGAACTGACGCTTGCGCTCCTCCCAGGGGGTGACGGGGCCGGTGGGCACGGTCACGGGGTTCGGCTTGACGACAAGGCGATTTTCGTCGAAGGTGGGATGGATCTTATTGAATTCCAGCAGCTTTTCCCGGTCAAACTCGGTGGGGGTGGTGATGGCGATGCCGCGCCATGTGCCCAGCACCCGATGCAGCCAGTAGGCGGCCACGACGACGAGCGTCTGCGCCCGGCTGCCGCGGTAGCAGCGGTGCCGCAGTGCGCAGTGCAGGCCGTGGTGCGGGCAGTCCTCACAGACCCGTCCGTCCCGCAGTAAGATGCCGTTCGGGCAGAACAGGCGGAAGTTGTGGAGCGTCAGCACCACCGGCACGCCGCATGTTTTGGCGGCGCGCACAACGGCAGGGCTGAGGAGCAGCAGCGTGTTGTGGATGTGGACGGCGTCGATGTGCTGCTGTTCTATGATATTCCGCACGTCGCGGGCGGCCCGGCGGTTCCAGACGGCGCGAAAGGGCAGCAGCGCCTTAGCCGCGCCGTGGGCGGCCTCCTCATTGCTGCGCTCATAGACGACGACGGTGTGGCCGTGCTGCTCCAGCAGGGCGCGCTCCGCGGCAAAGACGGCGTCCTCGCCGCCGGGCAGCCGGTAATGACAGTGTATCAGCAGAATTTTCACGCAGCCGCCTCCTCTTGCAGACAATAAACCTATTATGACATTATACCCTTTTTGCGGCGCTTTCGCAACAAAAAAAGAGGAACGCAGTGCGTCCCTCGCGGTAAAATTACTGGTCGTCGTCACCGTGGAGCTGGGCCTCACGGATGGCCTTGATTTTTTTCTCGATGTCAAAGCTCTTTTCCAGTGCGGGGTAAATGGCCATCAGGCTCAGCAGGCAGGGCAGCCACAGGCTGGTTAAAATCAGCACAAAGCTGGAAATCGGCCAGAACAGCGCCACAGCGCCCCAGTACAGCAGCTGCCACAGCAGGCCCAGGCCGCTGCGGGGCAGGTAGCCCAGGAACAGCATGAGGGAGTTCTTCAACAGTCCGGCGAAGGACAGGTCAAGCAGCGCGACCTGCACGTAGAGGTACTGGGCAATGCCGGCCAGCAGGATGAGGGCGACCAGCACGGTGATCACGGCCACCTGCCCGCTGGCAATGTCGATGTGGCAGAGTGAGAAAAGCTCCATGGCCAGCAGCAGGCCGCAGACAGCGCCGGGCAGCAGGGATTCCTTCAGGTTGCGCTTCCAGGTGCGGCGGTAGGTCTCCCACCAGTAGCCGGGCTCGTCGCGCAGCGTGCGCAGGATCGTGTCGTTCAGGCCGACGATCTGCGGCGCGGCGATCATGCCGCCCAGCACGCCCGCGATGACGAGCGGGACCAAAGAGTGGGTCTCGACGGCGAACCAGACACCGGCGGCAAACGGCAGACCGCCGAGCATCGCCAGTATGCCGGCCAGCCAGATGGTGGAGAAGTCGCGGCCCAAAATCTCAAAAAAGCGGGCAGCGCCCTTTTTGCGGGGGGCGTCGGGCGATACGCCCGGGCCGGGTTTATCAAAATTGCGCGTGAAAAGTCCCATGATACAATAGCTCCTTATGGAATGATGTTGGAGGAAAAGGGGGGCGCGGCGGCCTTTCGGGTCGATGCAAGCATCGACCCCTGCGCCGTAGGGGCGGATTCCATATCCGCCCGGGGTGTTTGCCGCTGCCGCAAACGAGCACGGGCGAGCATTGCCCGCCCCTACAAAGTAGTTGGCCCGTAGAGGGCGGCGCCGGATTGGATCAGAATGTCCGGCTCGACGCGCAGGCCGGTTTTGCGGCCCTTCTGGGCTTCGACGAGAAAAAGCCAGGGCGCGGCGTCGGGGCGGTTCTTGACAAAAGCCAGACGCTTCGGCTCAAGGCGCGCGGCGCGTAAGGCGGCTAAAATCTCGGCCAGCTGCTCGGGGCGCTGGCAGAGCAGGAACCGCCCGCCGTCCCGCAGGGCGCGGCGCGCGCAGTCCACGGCGTCGGCGGTGGTGCAGCTGCCGGTGTGGCGGGCCTCGGCCCGGCGCGGGTCCGGGCTGCGGGGACCGGCTGTGAAGTACGGCGGGTTGCAGGCGGCAAAATCGTACTGCCCCTGCTCCGGCCCGGCGGTGCAGAGCTGCCGCAGGTCGCCGCAGACCGGCGCGATGTGCGCGGCGTCGGCGTTTTCGGCCAGGGCCGCGGCGCAGAGGGCGGACGCGGCGGGGTCGATCTCCAGCGCGGTGCAGGGGCCGCGGTGCCCGGCGTCGTGCCAAACGAGTGAGACGATGCCGCACCCGCTGCACAGGTCGAGCGCGCGCTCGTTTCTGCGGGGCTGCGCGAAGCGGGCCAGCAGCAGCGCGTCGGTGCCGAATGTCGCGCCCGGCGCGGTCAGCACGCGGGTGCCGTTGTCCAGAATTTCAACGCCCATTCAGACTTTTGCGCGCAGCTGCGCGTATTTCAGCAGCGCGACCTGGGTCTTGCTGTCCTTGATCGTGCCGTCCATCACAAGTCCGAGGGCCTCGTCGAACGGCATTTTGACGACATCAAGGAACTCGCCCGCGTCGAGGTGCTGCGCTGTGCTGTGCAGGCCGGTGGCGGCCCACAGATAGATCTTCTCGCTGTCGTAGCCGACGGTGGCATAGACGACGCCGAGATCGATAAAATTGTCGGCGGTCAGGCCGCACTCCTCGCTCAGCTCGCGCTTGGCGGCCTCAAACGGGTCCTCGTCCGCCTCGAGCTTACCGGCGGGCAGCTCCCAGATCTCCTCGCCGAAGGCGTAGCGGAACTGACGTACCATCGTCACGCTGCCGTCGGCGTCCACAGGCAGGATGCAGGCGCCGCCGTGGTGGTGGACGATCTCCCGCGTCGAGGTCGTGCCGTCCTCAAGCTGTACCTTGTCCACGGTCACGCGGATGACGCGGCCATTGAAGATTTCCCTGCTTTCCAGCATGGTCTCGGTATGTGCCATTGTTTTTCTCCTTTGCAGAAAGGCCCCGCCGTACAGGCAGGGCCGATACTGCTTCTATTTTACAGCAGACGCAGACAATAATCAATAAAGTCGAGCGTATATTTTTGGCTGCGCAGCCAATCAGAAGCGTGGCCGTCATCGAGGTAGGTCAGCAGGGCTTCGGTCAGGATGGGGTCCTGCATCAGATACTCGCGGCAGTACTGCCCGTCCGGATCCAGGATAGCCTGGCAGAACACAACGCCGCGGCCCTGAAAAACATTGACGCACATCGACGGAGTCAGCGCCAGCTGGGCAGGGTCCACGATGCGCAGGGTGCGGCGGTCAGACTCCGCAGCGCGGCGCAGCCGCAGGAGCAGCTCCCGGCGGGTGGGAATGTCCGGCGCATCGCACAGATCCGGCGGAATGTCGAACATTTTCCCGGTGCGTACAAACTGCAAAAGACCTTCCTCACAGAAATAGAGGTCCGGGGCCTGGGCGCTCCACATCTGCAGGTGTTCGAGCAGGGCGGGCAGGGACTGCAGCGCGGCGCCGGGCCGGACAAGCTGCAGGGCCATTTTCTCGTCGGCAAACAGGGCGAACGGCGGCTGGTAGCGGATCATGGAGCAGCGGCGCTTTTCCGAAAAGAGGTCGTTGTACAGCGCAATGGATTCCGAAAAGTCGTGGGCATCGGTGGCGAGCTTCAGCACCGATGCGGCGTTGAGATATTTGCGGCTGAACGCAAGGCGCAGATTTTCGACGGCCTGGCGGTCCATGATGATGTAGGCCTTCTGGCCCTGGATGTCCATCATGACGGCGGCCTTGGGCAGCAGCAGATAGACAGGCATCAGCGTGCCGGGGCTGGGCTCGGTCATGACGTGGCGCACGACGCGGGCTTCGTAATTCAGCTTGGGCAGGAAAAGGAACGGCAGTGTGCGGGTCAGGACGGACACGCCGGACACCCATTCCCGGGGGATGTCGCGGTTCTCGGCATAAATCAGCAGCTGGGACAGTGTGACGGGTGCGCCGTCCGCTGCCGAAAAGCGTTCCACCAGCACATGGTCCAGCGTGGGGTTTGTGAACGGCGAGAGGAGCAGCGGGCGGGTATCGCCGGACAGAATGTGGTTGGCCACCAGCGATGCCACGGCGGCGGCGACTGCGCGGCTGCCCTCTATGTACTGCTCGCTGCAGCGCAGCTGGCTGGCGGCTTCGTTGGAGATAAGGCCCTCGCGGTGGGTGAAATCCTCCACCCGGAAAGAGACCTCCAGCAGGTGGTGCAGCTCGGCGCGCAGCCTGGGATCGGGGCCGCGGCCACGCTGCTTGTATTGCAGCAGCAGGGCGGATTTCTGTTCCTCGCTCAATTCCAGCGCGTCGGCCAGGTGCTCCAGCTGGAACTCCCGCGGGGTGCGCTGACCGCTTACAATTTTGTACAGCGTGGAGCGGTCGATCGACGCTTTGCGGGCCAGCTCGGCCATTGTGCCGGGGTAGCGGGTGACGAGTATCTTCAGGGTCTGGGTCAGTTCGCTCATGGGGGCGGCCTCCATTTATGGAATGCTATTACTATACCGCGAAAGTCCCGCGCTGGCAAGTGTAAACTTTTTTGGTACATCGTTGCGATATGCCGGGAAATTTGTTATAATCTGGGAAAGTGAAAACGAGGTGACCGTTATGAAAAAGCATCCTCTTTTGGCGGCAGGGGCCGCGGCGGGCACGGCGGTGCTGGGCGCGGCGTATGCCGTCTACCGCGTTGCCTTTTACCAGAAGCCGACGACGAAGGTGCCCTCCCCGGCGGATATGCCCACGCGGGAGTGCTACCGCAAGGCCATGGGCCCCGATGCCGACGCGCTGGCGCGGGATATGTTCAAGGCCGTGCACATCACGGCGCAGGACGGTACGCCGCTGGCCGCACGCTACTACCACCACGCCGACGGCGCGCCGCTGGCAATCATCTTCCACGGCTACCGCGGCTATGCGGAACGGGACGGCCTGGGCGGCTATACGCTGTGTACGGCGCTGGGCTACAATGTGCTGCTGCCCGACCAGCGCGCCCACGGCTACAGCGGCGGCCATACGATTACGATGGGCGTGAAGGAGCGCTACGACGCCCGCGACTGGACGGTCTGGGCGCGGAGCCGCTTCGGCCCCGAGGTGCCGATCTTTTTGATGGGCGTCTCGATGGGTGCGGCCACCGTACTGCTGGCCGCCGGGCTGAACCTGCCGGACAACGTCTGCGGCATTGTGGCGGACTGCGGCTACACCAGCCCGCGGGAGATCACCCGCAAGTGCCTGCCGGAGTATCTGCCCGGTATGCCGCTGGAGCTGACCTATGCGGTTGGACGGCTGGGCGCGATCCTGTTCGGCCACTTTGACCCCGAGGACGCCGACTGCGAGGCCGCCGCAGCGCAGAGCAAGGTGCCGATCTTGTTTGTCCACGGCGACGCGGACGGCTTTGTACCCTATGATATGGGGAAGCGCAACTATGAAGCCTGCCGCGCGAAGGGCAAGAGATTTTTGACGGTACACGGCGCAGAGCACGCCGTGAGCTACTACCACGACAACGACGCCTACACGAAGCAGGCAACGGAGTTTTTACAGGATTGTCTGGCCCGGCGCGGCTTTGTATGGCCGCCCGAGACCGACGAGCCTGAAAAATAATATAGAGGAGTGTTTAGTATTATGAAGCGTATTGCTACCACGAACGCACCCGCCGCCCTGGGCCCCTATGCCCAGGCTGTTGACACCGGTGACACCGTCTATTGCAGCGGCCAGCTCGGCCTGGACCCCGCCACCGGTGCATTGGCCGAGGGCGTGCAGGCTCAGACGCACCAGGCGCTCAAGAATCTGCAGGCTGTGCTGCAGGAGGCCGGTCTGACGCTGGACAATGTCGTCAAGACGACAGTATTTGTGCAGGATCTGGGGGATTTCGGCACCGTGAATGAAATTTACGGCACCTACTTCCACGGCGGCTTCCCCGCGCGCAGCTGCGTGCAGATCGCCGCGCTGCCGAAGGGAGCGCTCGTCGAGATCGAGTGCATTGCGGTGCGTGAGGATAAAAAGGCTGGCATTCCAATCGTTGATTTTTAATTTGTGGGGGCGGATTCCCTGTCCGCCCGGGATGTTTCCGCCGCCGCGGACGGCGCGGGCGCATATAGAATGCGCCCCTACGGAGGCTCCGTGAGGGGAAATCGCAAATGGGAAACGCGGATTTGTAGGGAACGGTCTTGACCGTTCCGGGCCGTGAGTGCCGATCGCAAAGCGCCGCGGAGGGGTCAAGACCCCTCCCTACAGAAAAAGATAACCGGCAGGCCGTTGAATCGAACGGTCTGCCGGTTTCGGTTATTTCCCGTAGTTTGCCAAAAACTGCCGGGTGCGTTCCTCTTTGGGGTGGTCGATGAGCTCCTTGGCGTCGCCCTGCTCGACGACGACACCGCCGTCCATGAAGAGGATGCGGTCCGCAGCGTCGCGGGCAAACTTCATCTCGTGCGTGACGATGATCATCGTCGTCTTGTGCTCGGCCAGCTCGCGCAGGACGCGCAGCACCTCGCCGGTCAGCTCGGGGTCAAGGGCCGAGGTCGGCTCATCAAAGCAGAGGATGTCCGGGTGCAGCGCCAGTGCGCGGGCAATCGCCACGCGCTGCTGCTGCCCGCCGGAAAGCTGGTGCGGGTAGTGGTTCTCCCGGTCAGAAAGCCCCATCTGCGCCAGCAGGGCCTTTGCCTGCGTTTCAATTTCGGCCAGAATCTGCCGCCGGTTCTGCTTGTAGTCGGGGCGCTCCTTCGCCAGGAGCTGGCCCGCCAGCATGACGTTCTGCAGCGCCGTGTACTGAGGAAACAGGTTGAAGCTCTGGAACACAAGGCCGAAGTGCAGCCGCTTTTTGCGGATGGCTTCTTCGCTCTGCGTTTTGGTGTCGGCGGCGCTCCACAGCGTTTCACCCGCTACCGTAATGCTGCCGGTGTCGGCGGTCTCCAGAAAGTTCAGACAGCGCAGCAGCGTTGTTTTGCCGGAGCCGGACGAGCCGATGATGGCGAGAGCCTCGCCTTCGGCCAGATCAAACGAGATGTCGCGCAGCACCTTTGTGGCACCAAAGCTCTTGCCGATGCCGTTTACTTCCAACAATGCCATAGCCGCGCCCCCTTACTTGAAATAGTCCAGCCGCTTTTCCAGCCAGCCGAACAGCAGCGTCAGCGCACCGACGAACACGAGGAAGAACACCGCTGTGGAGAACAGCGGCCAGATCAGGCCCTTGGCGCTGTACTCTTTCGCCATCATGATGATGTCCTTGTTGGCGATGACGTTCGCCAGCGAGGTATCCTTGACCAGCGTGATGATCTCATTGCCCATGGGCGGCAGGATGCGCTTGATGACCTGCAGGAGCGTGACGCGGAAGAAAATCTGGGTCTTTGTCATGCCCAGCACCTGCCCGGCCTCGGTCTGGCCCCTGGGCACAGCCTCGATGCCGCCGCGGTAAATTTCCGAGAAATAGCAGGCGTAGTTGATGGCGAACGCCACGACGGCGGCGACCAGACGCCCGCTGCCGCCAGACGGCCATGGACTGGTGAAGCCCAGCAGGCCGGGCCCTAAGTAGATGACCAGGATCTGCAGCATCAGCGGCGTGCCGCGGATGACCCAGACAAACGTTTTGACGACGCCGCGCAGCGGGGCAAGCCTGCTCATGGAGCCGAACGACACCACCAGCCCCAGCGGCAGTGCGAACAATAGAGTCAGACCGAACAGCTGGCAGTTGAGCCAGAACGCCTCGGTCAGGCGGCCCCAGATGACTGCTGCCTCGCCCATCAGTCGGCCAGCACCAGGCTGTACTTGTCGGCCAGGGTCTGCATCGTGTCGTCGGCCTTCAGCTCGTCAAAGGCGGCGTTCACGGCGTCGGCGGCATCGCTGCCCTTGCGGAAGGCGACGCCGTACTCCTCGGCGTTCAGTTCGTCCTTGATGGCGAGGTTTGCGTAGTCGGTGCCCTCGCCGATCATGGCGGTGGCCAGCGTCAGATCCAGCACGGCGGCGTCAGCCGTACCGGCGGCGACCTCCATCAGGCAGTCAGTCTGGACGGACTTGCTGACGTAGTCGGCCTGGGAGAGGCTCTCGTCCTCGCTGATGGCGCTCTCACCGGCGGAACCGGCCTCGGCCACGATGGTCTTGCCGACAAGGTCGGCGGTGGAGCTGTAATCGGCATCGGCTTTCATGACGACGACCTGCGCGTTCTTGGCATAGGCCTTCGTGCAGGCGGTGTTGGCCATGATGTCATCGGTCAGGGTCATGCCGTTCCAGATGCAGTCGATGCTCTTGGCATCCAGCTCCACCACCTTGGTATCCCAGTTGATCTCCACGAACTCCGGCTCGACTCCCAGCTTTTCGCACACGGCAGTTGCCAGCTCGGTATCAAAACCGGTAAAGTTGCCGTCGGCATCGGTGTAGTTCATCGGCTCATAGACGGTGTAGCCAATGACCATCTTGCCCTTTTCCTTGATGTAGTCCAGATCGCTGGCTGCGGTCTCGGAAGCGGCTGCGCTCCCAGAGGCAGAGGCAGAAGATGCCACGGTAGAAGTGGATGCGGCACCGCCGCAGGCGGCAAGGCTCAGTGCCATGGCACCAGCCAGAAAAGCAGAGACAAGACGTTTCATAAAAGGCTCCTCCCTTTTTTGTTTCCCAAATGTGTTCCCTCTCGGTTTAGCATTTTATCATGCTAAAGTGTTAAACTGTGACTATAGAATAGCGCGTTTGCAGCCATTTGGCAAGAGGAAATGCAAAAGTTGGTGCAGTTCGTCTTTTTCAAGGCTTTTCTGCGCCAATTCTTTGGTCTAGTTGCACAAAGAAAAAAGGAAAAGCTTTGCGCCTTTCCTCTTTTCTCCGCTTTACTCTTCCGCAAACGCCGCCAGCGCAGCCTTCTGCAGCTCCGTCACCGAGATGGTGCACAGTGCCGCAAGGTCGGCATCCGAACCATCGTCCGGGATGCCTGCGATCTCAGTACGGGTCTTGCCCTTCAGGTAATCGCACCAGCCCTCGCTGTGCTCGTACCATTCCTTGTCCAGACTGGATGCCCCGCGCATCCCGTAGCTGTCGCCCAGTTCCACCTTGGTTTTGACCATCTCCGGTGCCGACACCGTACCATCCGCGCCCACGGTAAGGGCAGGCTCTGCCACATCCGCCACTGCACCGGTCACACGGCCGTCAGCATCCAGCGTCAGGGCTGCCACTGTGATGTCCACCTGCGCGGTCACATCGTGGTCATCGTCGGCGGTCAGTTCCTTGGTGTCATTGCGCACTGACACGCCCAGCACAGCGCGGTCGCCGCGGGCCGAGCCGACTGCCTTTGCATTCTCGCAGGCGCGCACCACAGCATCCCGATAGCCGTCCACCGCAATGGTGCAGGTGGAGAGCAGGTCAGCATCCTTCGGCTTGCCGTCATCGTCGGTGGCAAGCTTCTTCACCTCATCCGGGGTTTTGCCGGTAAGATAATCGCCAAAGGCATCCGCCTGCTCTGCCCAGCCCTTTTTCAGCGAGGACACCGCCGCCAGCGGGTAATCATCGCCCTTCTGGCGCTTGGTGCGATCGTCGGTGGGCATCGTCACCTTGCCGGTGCTGTCCCCCGTGACCGAGATCTCCACCTCGTCCAGCATCACATCTGCCACCCTGCCCTCGGCATCCAGCAGAACGGCAGCTGCGATGGTATCGATCTTGCCCGCGCGTTCCTGATCAGACGCTTCGGTCAGGATGCCAAGGCCGGTGCGGTATGCAGCGTTCTGGCCCGCCTGCCCCGTCTGCGATGAACTGCCGCCCATGTTCGTGCTCATGCTGCCGGAGGAACCGGGATCGCTTCGGCTGCAGGCGGTCAGGGCCAGAGCTGCCGCCAGCGTGCAGCCCAGGATCATGCGAGGTATCTTTTTCATTATAATAAAACGCTCCCTTTCCTGCCCCCATCGTAAAGAGGCTTTTGGGCTAGTTTACCCGGAAAAGGAGTTTTTATCACATCAAGGGGCTCAGCAGCCGCAGCACACTGTCCAGCACCGTGCCGGGCAGGCTGGTGCGGCATTCCGTCACCTGTATCTCGCGGCACTGCGGCAGCGTGGCCCGTACATCGTCCCGCAGAACTGCCACCTGACTGTTCTTTTGCAGCAGTACACCGCACTCAAAGTGTAGGAACAGGCTGCGGTAGTCCATGTTGATGCTGCCCACTACGGCAGTTACATCGTCGCTTACCCAGCACTTGGCATGCAGAAAGCCGGGCGTATATTCGTAAATGCGTACACCTGCCCTCAAAAGCGGCAGATAGTACGACCGGCTCAGCCGGAACACCAGCTTTTTGTCCGGGATTCCCGGCAGCACCAGCCGGATGTCCACCCCGCGCTTGGCCGCGTTTTTCAGTGCGTCCAGCATTTCCTCGCCCACGGCAAGGTAGGGCGTGTAGATATAAACATACCGCTGTGCCTGCGCAAGGATGTTCAGGTACACCGTCTCGGCCATCGGTTCCTCGTCCAGCGGGCTGTCCGCGTAGGGCTGCACGATGCCGTCCGATACCGGCAGCACCAGCGGCATGGGACGAAATGCATCATAATCCGTCTCGCTGGGGCGGAAGGCATTCCAGAAGTTGAGGAACATCACCGTAAAGTTCCACGCGGCATCGCCTTCCACACGCAGGGCTGCATCCTTCCAGTAGCCAAAGCGCTGCTCCGCGTTGATATACTCATCTGCCAGATTCACGCCGCCGGTGTAGGCCACCGTACCGTCAATGACTACGATCTTGCGGTGGTCGCGGTGGTTCATCACCAGCGAGAGCAGCGGCACCACCGGGTTGAACGGGATGCAGCGGATGTGCGCCCGCTCCATGCGCACGATGAAATCGGCGGGCAGACCCAGCAGACTGCCAAAATCATCGTAGATCAGGCGTACATCCACGCCCTGCGCAGCCTTGCGGCGCAGGATCTTTTCAATGCCGTTCCACATGCAGCCGTGGCTCACGATGAAAAATTCCAGAAAGATGCTCTTTTCAGCCTTTTCCAGATCGGCCAGCAGCTGTGGATACATGGCTTCGCCGCAGGCAAAATACTGCGTGCGAGTGTTCTGCCACGCCGGATAGGGGCCGTACTTTGCCACATATCGGCTCTGCCCCTGCTCGCGGGCATCCAGACCTTCCAGCACACCCGGCTCCTGTACAAGGTCTTTTTTGTGGGCATCCTCCACCGCCTGCATTTTCTGGCGCAGACGCTTGGCCGGGCGTTTGTTGCCAAAGGCCAGATACAGCGCACCGCCCAGCAGCGGCAGAATGCCGATCAGCGCGATCCAGCCCACCTTGTAGGCGCTGTTTTCATCCTTGCGCACAAGGTACAGGACGATGAGCAGGCTCAGTGCGTTGAGCAGGCCGTTCACCCACACGCGGCCCGTGCCGGTGGTGATGGCAAACGCCACCCAGCACAGCCACAGCAGCTGCAATGCCACCAACACCACCGTGATGGTGACGCGGTTCAGAATGCGGCTGAAAAAGCGCACGATCGGTGAATGAAAAAGCATGGGCCTGCCCTCCTTCCCCATTTATAATTATGTGTAAGTATAGCGCGGTTTTACAACTTTTTCAAGTTTTGCGTTGTTCAAAAAAAGCAAGCCAGACCCGCAGGCCCGGCTTGCTTGCAATATCAAAAACTCTTTTACTCTGTTTTTCCGTCCTCATAGCCCACCATCAGGCCGCCCTGCTCAGCGTAGTAGCTGCACAGGCCGCCGCACTCGGCCACATCCACCTGCGCCCCTGCAAACACCGCGTGGATCATCAGCTTCAGGCGCTTGGCCGCTTCCGGGTTATCACAGTGGGCAATGTGCACTTTGCCATCGGTAAAGCCGTGATCCTTCAATTCCAGCACGATGCGCTCCAGTGCACCGTGCTCGCCGCGGGTCTTGCACAGCACCTCCAGCTCGCCGCTCTCACTGGCCTGACCAATGACCCGGATGCCCAGCATCCGTGCCACAGCGGCAACAGCAGGCTTCACACGGCCGTTGCGGGCCAGATTGGCCAGCGATTCCAACGAAAACAGCAGATGTGTGTGCTTGTGGTAAGCCAGGATCGCCTCGCAGATCTCGTCAAACTCCATCCCGATCCGGACGAGATCCCGCAGACGCTCTGCCAGCAGACGCAGCTCCGGCCCGGCGGACAGGCTGTCCAGAACAAAAACACGGGCCTCCGGGTGCGTTTCCTTGTATTCTTCCGCTGCCAGCAGTGCAGCATTGTAGCTGCCGGACAGTGTGCCCGTGATGGTGGCAACAAAGATCTGCTCCGCACCCTCATAAGCAGCCAGCCAGTCTGCCACATTGGGGCAGGAGGTGCTGGTCTTGCCCTTGTAAGTACGCAGAGACCGGGCCATGTCCACAGCATCCAGAGTACCGTCATCCAGATATTCCTGTTCATCCGTGACGATCTTCAACGGCACACAGGCAAAATCCACGCCCGGCAGGGCATACAGGCTGGACGAAGAATCCACAACGATCTTGGTTTTCATAAAATGCACGCTCCAAATCTATTTTGTGATAGCAGGTCATTTTTTTATTTTCCGTGCCTTACACGCACTTCCGCCTGCATGGTTTTTCGGTTCACTGCAGACATCATAGCAGTTTTTCAAAAACCTGTCAAGGGATTTTATGCATTCTTTCAAAAGTTTTAAAAATCCGTTGACCAGAGAACCGATTTGCGCTATAATACCGCCAGAAAACCATTTTCTGTATCCCGCGCAGCCCAGCTGCACCAACCTTAGAAAACTGCTTACGATATGAAAACTGAAACCAAATGCCGCGTTGCGGCCTGCGCCGCCGGGTTTGCCCTGCCCCGGTACGCCGATCTCCCGCAGATGGGGCTTTATCTTGACCAGACCGTGCAGTACGTCAACAGCTATTTCCGCACCTTCTGCGGCGTGGAGCTCACCTCTTCCATGGTCAGCAACTACGTTAAAAAGGGCATTTTGTCCCACCCGGTGCGCAAGAAGTACGCCCGCGATCAGATCGCATCCCTGATGTACATTGCAGTCTCCAAAACGGTGCTCTCAATGGAAAACATCGATGCCCTGTTTAAAATGCAGCGGGCGCACTGTTCCGCCGGGGCAGCTTACGACTACTTCTGCGACGAGATGGAGAACTGCCTTCCGTTTGTATTCGGCTGCACCAGGGAGATCCGCGACCTTGCCGTGGATGCCGCAGATGAAAAGCTGCTTCTGCGCAGCACGATCCTTGCAGCGGCAAACAAAATGTACTTGGACTGCTGCTTCAACGCCCTGCGGCAGGAGGAAAACCTCTGGGACACCATTCTGCCCGATCTGGCGTAAGAACACAAAAAAGGCCGTACCTCCATAAAAGGAAGCACGGCCTTTGCATTTTATACGTTCAAGATCAGGTATCCTGCAGCTCCCCGCGGCTTGCAGCCTTGAGGTATGCGAAGATGAAACCGTCCAGATCGCCGTCCATCACGGCATCCACATTGCCGGTCTCGTAGTTGGTGCGGTGATCCTTGACCATGGTGTAGGGCATGAACACATAGGAGCGGATCTGGCTGCCCCAGGCGATCTCCTTCTGCACGCCCTTAATGTCCTCGATCTTATCCAGGTGCTCGCGCTCCTTGATCTCCACCAGCTTGCTGCGCAGCATATTCATGGCGACCTCGCGGTTCTGGTGCTGGCTGCGCTCCACCTGGCAGGCCACCACGATGCCGGTGGGCAGGTGGGTCAGGCGCACGGCACTGGAGGTCTTATTGACCTTCTGCCCGCCCGCGCCGCTGGCCCGGTACACATCCATCTGGATGTCCTCCTCGCGGATCTCGATATTGACATCCTTGTCGATCTCCGGCATGACCTCCAGCGAGGCAAAGGAGGTCTGACGGCGGCCGCTGGCATCGAAGGGAGAAACACGCACCAGACGGTGAACACCGTTCTCGCTCTTCAGATAGCCGTAGGCATTCTCCCCCTCGATGAGGATGGTGGCGGACTTGATGCCCGCCTCATCGCCGGCCTCGTAGTCCATGAGCTGATAGGTGTAGCCGTGGCGCTCCGCCCAGCGGGTATACATCCGGTAGAGCATCTCCGTCCAGTCCTGGGCCTCGGTGCCGCCTGCTCCGGCGTGGAAGGTGAGGATGGCGTTGTTGGCGTCGTACTCGCCGGACAGCAGCGCTGCCAGACGCCGCTCGTTGATCTCCTTTTCCAGCGCCTCATAGCCGGAGGTGACCTCCGGCAGCTGGGAGGCGTCGTCCTCCTCCTGTGCCATTTCGCACAGGGTCAGGGTGTCCTCCCAGTCGGACACCAGACGGTCGTACTTCTTGACCTTGCTCTCCAGCCGCTTGATCTGCTGGGAGACCTTCTGGCTGCGGTCCACGTCGCTCCAAAAGCCCTCCTGCTCCGTCTCCTTCTGAAGCTGCGCCAGCTCCTCACGGGCCTTAGGAATGGCCAGAGCCTTCTCCAGCTCCTGAAGGGTCGGTTCCAGCGCCTGAAGCTTCTGCTTATATTCATCGTATTCAATGACTGCCATAGGGTCGTCTCCTTCTTGTGTCAGATTTCCTTAGCCTTACTATTATATCCGAAAGAGGTCGGGCTGTAAAGGGGGAGGGCGGGGAAGTTTGCAAAAACCAGCCGCAGAGGGAAGGCTCTGCGGCTGGGGGCGTTTTCAGGGCTTCAGTCGATGATGCGGGAGAAGGTCATGCCGCTCTTCTGCATATGCACGTCCAGCCGTACCCGGTCGCCCCGGATATAGCTGCGGGTGTACTCATAGACCCGGCCGTCCTCGGTCTTGGTGCGGCGCTGGTGATAGAAGGCACAGCTGCCCGGCTCCACGCTGAGGAGATTGGCACGGGGCGCATCCAGCATCACCGCCTCATAGGTATCCTCAGCGGAGAAGGGGGTGATGCCCACATGGTACAGCAGGCTGTAAAAGCTGTGGGTCTGCACCATCTCACGGGTGAGGTTGGGGTAGATAAACTGGGGATAGTAGGACGTCTCCAGAATCAGAGGCTCACCGTCCACATTGCGGACACGGGTGAAGCAGTAGACCGACGTCCCCTCCCGCAGCTCCATCTTCTCGCAGATGGCACGAGTGGGGACGATAACGCCGAAGTCCACCAGCGTGGAGGAGGGGGTCTTACCCAGGGAGGAGACCTCAGTGGTGAAGGAATAGCGCACGCCCCGGCGGTGGTGTTGGCAAAGGGCATACCGTCGGACTGCACGTTCATGCCGTAC
>ERZ773188.2817-NODE-2817-length-15931-cov-4.421139_pt1 | contig 15931 bp, 9 predicted proteins | sample MGYA00581011_ERZ773188 | MGnify/ENA primary metagenome ERZ773188 (study PRJEB29015, sample SAMEA2737798) | human gut metagenome | biome: human gut; feature: human-associated habitat; material: faeces | place: China | collected 2012 ...
TCTCCATCAGTTTTCCAACACCTTTTTGATCCAGTTTTGCAAATGGATCGTTTTCGTAAATCTTCGCATCGTAATATGCGTCCAGGAATTTCCCCGCATCATCACGGGAGAATCCAAATGTCATCTGAGTCAGGTCATTTGTTCCGAAGCAGAAGAAGTCAGCTTCTTTTGCAATCTCATCTGAAGTAAGTGCTGCTCTTGGAATTTCGATCATTGTTCCGACTTCATATTCCAATTCAATACCTGATGCAGCAATCTCTGCATCTGCAGTTTCTACCACAAATTTCTTTACATATTTTAACTCTTTGACTTCCCCAACCAACGGAATCATAATTTCCGGCTTAATGTTCCAATCCGGATGATTTTTCTTTACTTTAATAGCTGCCCGGATGACTGCTTTTGTCTGCATCTTTGCGATTTCCGGATAGGTCACAGCAAGGCGGCAGCCACGATGTCCCATCATCGGGTTGAACTCATGAAGACTCGCAATAATATTTTTAATCTGTTCTACCGTTTTTCCTTGTGCATCTGCAAGCTTCTTAATATCCTCTTCCTCCGTTGGTACGAATTCATGAAGTGGCGGATCCAGGAAACGTATTGTAACCGGGTTTCCTTCCAATGCTTCGTAGAGTGCTTCAAAATCTCCCTGCTGATATGGCAGGATTTTATCCAGTGCTGCTTCTCGCTCCTCTACTGTATCTGCACAGATCATCTCACGGAATGCTGCAATTCTGTTCTCATCAAAGAACATATGCTCTGTACGGCAAAGTCCAATTCCTTCTGCTCCAAGTTCTACCGCTTTCTTAGCATCTGCCGGTGTATCCGCATTTGTCCGGACTTTCATAGTACGATATTTATCAGCCCAGTTCATGATCTTCTCGAACTCACCTGTAATTGTTGCATCTACAGTAGGAATGATGCCTTCATAAATGTTTCCTGTCGTTCCATCTAAGGAAATTGCGTCTCCTTCGTGAAATGTTTTCGCTGCTAAGGTAAATTTTTTATTTTCTTCATCCATTGCAATATCACCGCAACCAGATACACAGCATGTTCCCATACCACGGGCAACTACTGCTGCATGGGAAGTCGTTCCTCCGCGGACTGTCAAGATTCCCTGTGCGGATTTCATACCGGTAATATCCTCCGGTGATGTCTCCAGGCGGACAAGAACTACTTTCTCTCCTCGTTTTGCCCACTCCACTGCATCTTCAGCAGAGAATACAACCTTTCCGCATGCAGCTCCCGGAGATGCACCAATTCCTTTTCCAAGTGCTGTTGCTCTCTTTAATACTTTCTGGTCGAACTGCGGATGGAGAAGGGTATCCAGATTACGAGGATCGATCATTGCAACTGCCTCTTCCTCTGTTCTCATTCCCTCATCTACAAGGTCGCAAGCGATTTTCAGAGCAGCTTTTGCTGTTCTCTTACCATTACGTGTCTGCAGCATGTACAGTTTACCGTGCTCTACAGTGAACTCCATGTCCTGCATATCTCTGTAGTGTGTCTCCAGAGTGTTGCAAACTTCTTTAAACTGTTTGAATGCTTCTGGGAACTTCTGCTCCATCTCGGAAATGTGCATTGGTGTACGAACACCGGCAACAACGTCCTCGCCCTGAGCGTTTGTCAGGAACTCTCCGAACAGACCGTTCTCTCCTGTAGCTGGGTCACGTGTAAATGCAACACCTGTACCACAGTCATCTCCCATGTTACCAAATGCCATCATCTGAACGTTAACAGCTGTTCCCCATGAATAAGGGATGTCATTGTCACGGCGGTATACGTTAGCTCTCGGGTTATCCCATGAACGGAATACAGCCTTAACAGCTTCCATAAGCTGAACCTTAGGATCTGTAGGGAAGTCCTCACCGATCTTCTCTTTGTACTCAGCTTTGAACTGCTCTGCAAGTTTCTTAAGATCATCAGCGTCAAGCTCTACGTCAAGTTTAACACCCTTCTCTTCTTTCATCTTGTCGATCAGTTCTTCGAAGTATTTCTTACCAACTTCCATAACTACATCAGAGAACATCTGGATGAATCTTCTGTAGCAGTCCCAAGCCCAACGTGGGTTGCCTGAAGCATTTGCCAGTGTTTCAACAACCTCTTCGTTAAGTCCAAGGTTAAGAATTGTATCCATCATACCAGGCATAGAAGCTCTAGCTCCTGAACGTACGGAAACGAGAAGCGGGTTCTCTTTATCTCCGAATTTCTTACCTGTAATTCCTTCCATCTTATCGATAGCTTCCATGATCTGAGCCATAATCTCATCGTTGATCTGTCTGCCATCCTCATAATACTGTGTACAAGCCTCTGTTGTTACAGTGAATCCCTGTGGTACAGGAAGACCCAGATTTGTCATCTCTGCCAGGTTTGCGCCTTTTCCACCGAGAAGGTTTCTCATATCTGCGTTACCTTCAGTGAACATATAAACCCATTTTGCCATGATCAATGACCTCCTAAAATAATTTTTACAAATAAAATAATTTTATTTCGCATATAATATTTTAATGGTTTTATACTTATGAGTCAAGTCTTTTGTCCGTAATTATATACAATTTTTACAAATACTTTTTGTATACTTTTCATACGGGTTAACCTATTCTTCAGGATTTGTAAACACATTGTCTATTATGCTGTCATTTTGCATATTTGCATAAATCCTCATACAATGTACAACATGCACAAAAAAAATAGTTGTCCAAGCTTTATAAGAACTTGGAAACAACTATTTTTTTGTGATTAATATACAATTTTCGACATTTATCTCATTTCTTCAATAAATGCTTTATACCCCTTATAAGCTTCATATACATCTGCCTTGCTTGTCACTTCCCACGGTGCATGCATACTCAACACTGCGACACCGCTGTCGATGACTTCCATGCCATAATTTGCCATAATATAAGCAATTGTTCCACCACCGCCGGCGTCAACCTTTCCAAGTTCAGCAAACTGGTATGCAACGCTCTGTGCATCCATTGCATTTCTGATCTTTGCAAGATATTCTGCATTCGCGTCATTAGAACCGCTCTTTCCGCGAGCACCTGTAAACTTGTTGAATACAAGTCCTTTTCCAAAGAATGCAGAACTGCGTTTTTCGAATACTTCAGCATACATCGGATCATAAGCTGCGCTCACATCAGAAGAAAGCATTCTGGAATTCATCAGCGCTCTTCTGACTTTCAGGTCAGACTCCCCTTCTGTCAGTGCCACAAGTTCTGCAACTGTATTTTCAAAGAAACGAGAATGCATTCCGGTCGCGCCAACACTTCCGATTTCCTCTTTATCTACAAGAATACAGCATGCTGTGTGCTCTACTTCTTCCACATCGAGCATTGCAAAGAGGGATGTGAATGCACACACACGATCATCTTGTCCGTAAGCAAGCACCATACTGCGATCCAATCCACAGTCACGAGCCTTTCCTGCCGGAACAATTTCAAGCTCTGCTGAGAGAAAATCTTCTTCTTCCATGTCATAATATTGTTTCAAAAGATTGATTACATTTGCTTTTACAGCCTCTTTTTCTTTCTCTTCTAATGTCTCATCCTGCTCAATCGGACGGCTTCCGATCAGAAGGTCAAGTTTTTCCCCTTCCACAACCGTTGCAGCCTTTTTCTCCATCTGTTTCGATGCGAGATGGATCAACAGATCTGTGATAACAAAGACCGGATCATCTTCTTTCTCACCGATGCTCACCTGAACAGTTGTGCCATCTTTCTTTGCGATCACTCCATGAAGTGCAAGTGGAAGTGTCACCCACTGATATTTCTTGATTCCACCATAATAATGTGTATCAAGATAAGCAAACTCTTCATTCTCATACAATGGATTCTGTTTTACGTCAATGCGTGGAGAATCAATATGAGCTCCAAGAATATTCATACCTTCTGTCAACGGTTTTGTACCCATATGAAACAGCGCAATTGTTTTGTTCATACATACTGCATACAGTTTATCTCCGGCTTTCACTTCTCCACCGTTTTTAATGACATCTCTGATATCCTTATATCCCTCTGCTTTTGCCTTTTCAACTGCCAATGTAACACACTCGCGCTCTGTCTTTCCGGCATCGAGACAGCTCTTGTATTCTGTATTCACCTGTTCTAATCTGTCCAACTCTTCCCTACTGTAAGTTGTCCATGCATTTTTTCTGTCCATGTCATTCTCCTCCTGTTCTATCGTTACTGTTCACACGATGTGCGACCAGCAACGTTCTATCTTCCATGCTATTTCAAAAAATCTATAAAGAAACAGCCCAAGCTGAATCCACAAACTTACCTGTGAACTACAGTCCGGGCTCTTCTCATTTATCTTACCACTCGAATTTCTTCTCGAAGTATGCTTTCAGATCTTCAATCTTAACTCTTTCCTGTTCCATTGTATCACGGTCACGTACTGTAACAGCTCCGTCTTCCTCAGAATCGAAGTCATATGTTACACAGAACGGAGTACCGATCTCGTCCTGACGACGGTAACGTTTTCCGATATTTCCACGATCATCGAACTCACAGTTGTAGTACTTGGATAACTCTGCAAATACTTTCTCTGCGCCTTCGTTCAGTTTCTTGGAAAGTGGGAGCACACCGATCTTAACCGGAGCAAGTGCCGGATGGAAATGAAGTACAGTTCTCATATCCGGTTTCTCTTCTGTTCCGATATTCTCCTCATCATATGCACTGCAAAGGAATGCAAGTACAACACGGTCAGCACCAAGTGATGGCTCGATAACGTATGGAATGTATTTCTCCTTTGTCTCATCATCAAAGTATGTCATATCCTGTCCGGATACATTCTGATGCTGAGTCAGGTCATAATCCGTACGGTCAGCGATTCCCCACAGCTCACCCCATCCGAATGGGAAAAGGAACTCAACGTCTGTAGTAGCCTTACTGTAGAAGGAAAGCTCTTCCTGATCATGGTCACGGTAACGTACTTCCTCATCTTTCAGTCCAAGAGATGACAGCCAGTTCAGGCAGAAGCTCTTCCAGTAATCAAACCACTCAAGGTCTGTGTCCGGTTTGCAGAAGAACTCAAGCTCCATCTGCTCGAACTCTCTTGTACGGAATGTAAAGTTACCCGGTGTGATCTCGTTACGGAAAGACTTACCGATCTGTCCGATACCGAATGGAAGTTTCTTTCTGGATGTACGCTGTACATTCTTGAAGTTTACAAAGATACCCTGTGCTGTCTCAGGACGAAGGTATACTGTGTTCTTCGCATCCTCTGTAACACCCTGGAATGTCTTGAACATCAGGTTGAACTGACGGATATCTGTAAAATCATGCTTTCCACAAGTCGGACATGGAATGTTATTATCCTCGATAAATGCTGCCATCTGCTCCTGTGTCCATCCGTCTACAGAGCTCTCAAGCTCGATTCCATTCTCTGCTGCATAATCTTCAATAATCTTATCTGCACGGAAACGCTCATGACACTGCTTACAGTCCATCAGCGGATCACTGAATCCTCCGAGATGTCCGGAAGCAATCCATGTCTGTGGGTTCATAAGGATTGCACAGTCAACTCCAACATTGTATGGATTCTCCTGAATGAACTTCTTCCACCATGCTCTCTTCACATTATTCTTAAGTTCAACACCAAGATTACCATAATCCCATGTGTTGGCAAGTCCGCCGTAGATCTCAGAACCCGGATATACGAATCCTCTTGACTTTGCAAGTGCTACGATCTTGTCCATTGTCTTTTCAACCATTGTATGTTCCTCACATTCTTTTTTATCATTTACATTATTTACATAACTTATGCACTCCGGTTGATCTTTTCACAGAAGTTATTCACATCTTTCTTTAAAGATATTCCCCTTTGTACATCAATGTTTCCTATTATAACGACTAATGCCTTATTTTTCAAGCTGTTTTAGGTACTTCTCTTTATGTTTCCGCTTATATTCATACATAACTTCATCTGCTCTTTGCAGAATCTCATCTGTAGAAACAATATCATGTCTTTCAGGGAGTTCTATAATACCATAACTGAAACTCTTCGGATAATCACCAGCACCTTCCCGACGAAACGCTTCATGTATATTTCTAAACTTTTCCTGCATGGTCTCTTGCGAACAGTTCAAAAGCACAACACAGAACTCATCACCGCCAAGACGCACGAACAGATCTCCCGGCCGGATATTTTCCTTCACCGTCTCAACGAAATACAGCAAGTAACGATCCCCTTCCTGATGTCCGAAATGATCATTCACATATTTTAAATGATCAAGATCACAATAACAGAAGACTATCTTCTCGCCTGTAGCAAGCATCGTCTCCGCCCGTTCATGGAACAGATGACGATTTCCAATCCCTGTAAGTTTGTCTCTGTAAGCCTCTTCTTCAAGTTCCTCTTCTCGTTCTTTCAACTGCTTTGTCATTGTATTAAATGCTTCTGAAAATTCTCCCAGATAAGAAACACTCTGAGAATAATCCCCTTTCGCCACCTGCTTTGCCTGCCAGGTGAGATGGTTCAGATTCGCATGGATATTCTTCAGATTCTCACAGAGGAAATTATCTCGCCCCGGTGCTTCAATTGACAAATTTCCCTTTGAAATCTCCGCCGAATAACGCTTCATCTCTTTCACCGCTTTATCCAGATATTGAAGACCTTTTCCAAGTTTCCAAAAAGGTGGATCCAGCTGTTCAAGATCCAACTTTGCATTCTCGGAATCATATATAATATCCCTCAGATATTCAAATAATATCTCACAGTTTTTCTCTTCCATAACTCTAAATATCACCTTCTCTTACATCTGCCTGAAAACGGCAGACACGTCCTCCTGTAGCCCAGCAGTCCGTTTCCACTGCTACATATTCCTTTCCAGAGTATAAAGATAAAATTCCGGAAATAAATCCTTCATCATAATTGCAGACAGTCTCCCCAAGCACCGGAAGCCCCGAACAGTCCGCATCTTCCGAGACGGTCAGAATGATCTGCCCGCTCTCCTCGTCTACTGATTCAATACGGAGTACTCCAATCTTCATTTCTGCCATCTTCTTCTGGAGTTCGCCCACAAACTGATCCAGCGGCTGATTCAGATTCAGCATCTTACGTGCAAAAAATTCTCCCGCTTTCCTTCCCGCATTCCGGAAAATCTCAACCTGCTTCGCTCTTCCGTAACGTACCGCAAGCTCATCCTTTATAGAATATTCCAATAACCGATATACAATCACAGGGAGTTCTCCTCCAAGATTCCCCCTGCTGTTCTCATCATATTCAAGGTAGTCTTCGAAAGAAATCGGTTTTTTTTCCTTCATAAAAATGTTCTCGTCCATCATTTTTCTCTTTTCTTTCCTCTGCTACTATTACATTTACAACAAAATACGCTCGTTTCACACTGTCATGTAACAGGTGATATAACCGTAGTATAGCATGATTTTTTTCATGATTCAACAATTGCATAATGTCTTAAATGTTGTTGAGAATTTTTAAATAATACCCCAAATATCACAGCAATGTCTGCAGTATCTCCAGAGACTTGAACTCCTTATCTACATACATCTTCATCAACCGTCCCATCACGCGTCCAAACTTCTCCAGCACTTCCGGCTTCACGTTAAATGTATATAATTTCTCAATTGTACTGGATTCAATATACTGCATCGTATACAGCGTAGAACCGTCAAGAAACATTCCGTCTCTCACTTCTCCGTCACATTCATTACACACAAGTCCGCCCTTCGCCGCGCTGAACACTGCCGGCCTCGTCCGGTCGCCACACTGTACACACTGGAACACCTGCGGTCCTTGTCCGTTGATTGTCAGCACTTTCAACTCGAAAATGTAACGGATCAACTGATTCGGAAGATGTGGATTTGTCAGCGCACGCATCGTCTGATAAAGTAATTTTAAAAGTTCCCGCTCATCATTCCGTTCCCTCGCATAGTAATTCGCAACCTCAAGGAAATAAAAGCCATAATATGCGCCTACCACATCTGCTCTCAATTCCGAAAAATAATTGGATACATTTACAGACTGAATTGTGTAGGAAGAACGACCTTCATACATCGTGAATTCACCGAAAGTAAATGGATTCACCGCTCCCACCAATGGACTGTTCGGTCTTCTTGATCCCTTTGCAAAGGCTGAGATCTTCCCCTGTTCTTTTGTAAGTATGACAACTCTGCGGTCGTACTCGCCCACCGGTGCGACAGAAAGCACCATTCCTGTCAAAACGATCTGATTCACGATGAAATTCACCTTCTTTCTGCTATATTTGTAAAAATGTTGGAGACAAAACCCACAACTACGATGCCTGCGGATGCTTCGTGCAACGCATTTCCAATATCTTCTAATATATCCGATTTCGCGTGTAAATACAAGGAGATGTCCTAGGGGGGATTTTTTTTGGATATGAGTTTTCCTTGATTCCCTGAATCTGCTTTTCAATTATTCCCATATCATATTCTTCAGCGTATTAGCGACTTACGTCGCTAGATATGCTAAAAAGCGGCAGCCACCAACCTCTCAGTCAGCAGCTACCGCTCTCATCATTCTTTTTATTCTTTATCTTCAAAGGCTTCTTTCATCTTATCCATGAATCCTTTTTTCTTGCCTTTTTTCTCTGATTTCTCAGATTTTGTAGCAAGGTCATCATGCTGATGAAGTGTATTTCCACTAAGCTCATCGAATTTTCTCAGAGCCTCTTTCGCCTCTGCGCTTAATCTCTCCGGTGTCTGGATCACTAATGTTACATAATGATCTCCTCTTACCTGAGTATTTCTAAGGGATGGAACTCCCTTTCCTTTCAGACGTACTTTTGTATCTGTCTTTGTTCCCGGTTTTACTGTGTAGAGAACGTCTCCGTCTACGGTTGGAATCTTCACATCGCCACCGAGTGTAGCCACTGCGAAAGAAATCGCAACGGTTGAGAAGATATGCATATCCTGTCTCTGGAAGATTGGGTGTCTGGATACGTTAACCTCAACGAGGAGATCTCCTCTCGGTCCGCCATTAACTCCCGGTTCTCCTTTTTCACGGATGCGTACGCTCTGTCCGTTATCAATACCTGCCGGAATCGTAACTTTAATCTTCTTTCTGCTGGATGTATATCCTGTACCTGCACATTTCGGACATTTCTCTTTCACGATCTTACCGGAACCACCACAGTTAGGACACGTCTGTACATTCTGTACGGTTCCAAAGAAGGACTGGGATGTATATACGACCTGACCTTTACCACCGCACTTTGGACATGTCTCCGGTGATGTTCCAGGCTTTGCACCTGTGCCGTGACAGTCTTCGCAAGGATCTTTCAGCACAAGATCCAGTTCTTTCTCGCATCCGAAGACAGCTTCCTCAAATGTGATGCGGATACTCTTTCTGATATTAGCCCCTTTCATAGGACCGTTGCTTGCGCCGCCTCTTCTGGAGCCACCGAACATATCTCCGAAGATATCTCCGAAAATGTCGCTGAAATCTGCTCCATTGAAGTTAAATCCGCCGCCGAATCCACCTGCTCCGCCGCCGGCACCGCCATCAAATGCAGCGTGGCCGAACTGATCGTACTGACGACGTTTGTCAGCGTCACTCAGAACGGCATAGGCTTCGGAAGCCTCTTTGAACTTTATTTCTGCTTCTTTATCCCCTGGATTCATATCTGGATGGTACTTCTTCGCAAGCTGGCGGTATGCTTTCTTGATTGTAGCATCATCTGCATCTTTGCTTACGCCGAGCACCTCATAATAATCTCTCTTTGCCTCTGCCATAACACAAATACTAACCTTTCTGTATCTCTTTCTTAACCTCAAGAAATTCTACGAAGCTACAAAGCTCCGTAGAATTTCTCTTCATGCTTCATTTATCTGATGCCCTGCTGCCTGTTTTTCTTCTGTCTTACCGGCATCTTTTCTATATTTTAGACTTCTTTGTAATCTCCGTCTACAACATCATCACCCTGGAAACCATCCGGAGCCGGACCAGCTTCTGGTGTAGGACCAGCCTGTGCACCTGCACCTGCTGCAGCACCTGCCTGCTCATACATCTTTGTGAACAGTTTCTGTGCGCTCTCCATCAGTTTTTCCTTAGCAGCTTTGATCTCTGCTACCTGTTCTTCTGTTGTGTTCTCCGGAGCAGATTTTGCAAGGATATCTTTCAGTGCCTGAACGTCAGCCTCTACAGCTGCCTTCTCTGTAGCATCGACTTTGTCGCCAACCTCTTTGATTGCCTTCTCTGTCTGGAATACCATAGCGTCTGCTTCGTTTCTTGTATCGATTGCTTCTTTACGTTTCTTATCCTGAGCCTCGAATTCAGCTGCTTCTTTTACGGCTTTATCGATATCGTCATCAGACATATTAGAACCTGCTGTGATTGTAATATGCTGCTCTTTACCTGTTCCAAGATCCTTAGCAGATACATTTACGATACCATTTGCATCGATATCGAATGTAACTTCGATCTGCGGGATTCCACGTGGAGCCGGCGGGATTCCATCAAGTCTGAACTGTCCGAGGGACTTGTTATCTCTTGCGAACTGTCTCTCACCCTGTACAACGTTGATGTCTACAGCTGTCTGGTTATCTGCTGCTGTTGAGAAGATCTGGCTCTTCTTTGTCGGGATTGTTGTATTTCTCTCAATCAGTCTTGTAGCTACACCACCCATTGTCTCGATAGACAGTGACAGTGGAGTTACATCAAGAAGAAGGATATCTCCTGCGCCTGCATCTCCTGCAAGTTTACCACCCTGTACGGAAGCACCAAGTGCTACACACTCATCTGGGTTAAGGGATTTGCTAGGCTCTTTGCCTGTCAGTCTCTTAACTTCTTCCTGAACAGCCGGAATACGTGTTGATCCACCAACGAGAAGTACCTGTCCAAGCTCGGAAGCTGTGATTCCTGCGTCAGAAAGTGCACGTCTTACCGGTTCCTGAGTCTTTTCTACGAGGTCTCTTGTCAGCTCGTCGAATTTAGCTCTTGTAAGGTTCATATCGAAATGCTTCGGTCCTTCAGCTGTTGCTGTGATGAACGGAAGGTTGATATTTGTTGTTGTTGCACTTGAAAGCTCTTTCTTTGCTTTCTCTGCAGCTTCTTTTAATCTCTGAAGAGCCATCTTATCTGTAGAAAGATCTACGCCTTCTTTTGCCTTGAAGTCTGCAAGCATGTAATCTGTGATCTTCTGGTCGAAGTCATCTCCACCAAGTCTGTTGTTACCGGCTGTAGATAATACTTCGATAACTCCGTCACCGATCTCGATAACAGATACGTCGAATGTACCACCACCAAGGTCATATACCATGATCTTCTGTTCTTTTTCATTGTCAAGACCATATGCAAGAGCTGCTGCTGTTGGCTCGTTGATGATACGTTTTACATCAAGTCCTGCAATCTTACCTGCATCTTTTGTTGCCTGACGCTGAGCATCGTTGAAGTAAGCAGGTACTGTGATAACAGCCTCTGTTACTTTCTCTCCTAAGTATCCTTCTGCATCTGCTTTCAGTTTCTGAAGGATCATAGCTGAAATCTCCTGTGGAGAATATTTCTTATCATCGATTGTTACTCTGTAATCAGATCCCATCTCTCTCTTAATAGAAGAGATTGTTCTCTCTGCATTCGTAACTGCCTGACGTTTTGCAGGCTCACCAACAAGACGCTCACCTGTCTTTGTAAATGCTACAACTGATGGTGTTGTTCTTGCTCCTTCTGTATTTGCGATAACTGTTGGCTGTCCACCTTCCATTACGGCTACACAGCTGTTTGTTGTACCTAAGTCAATACCAATAATCTTTCCCATGATTTTTTCCTCCTGTTTTAGTCTGTATCTGTAAAATTACAACTTGTTAACAATTAATCAGTTAGCAACTTTTACCATGCTGTGACGTACTACAAAATCCTTATAGGTGTAACCTTTCTGGAATTCTTCCACCACAATATTCTCGCCAACCTCTTCATCCTCGATATGCATTACTGCGTTGTGGAAATCCGGGTTAAACTCTTTACCTACTGCTTCGATCGGCTTCACACCGAGCTCATCCAGTGTTGTGGTAAGCTGCTTGTAGATCATTTTCATTCCATCTGCAAAAGCATCACCTTCCTGTGCCTGTGCAAGACCTCTTTCGAAGTTATCCACAACCGGCAGGATCTTTTCAACGATCTCTTTTGCTCCGATGATGTACATGCTGGATTTTTCTTTTTCCGTTCTTTTACGGAAATTATCAAATTCAGCCATGGTACGCTTCAGGCGATCGGTAAGCTCCTCCACCTTCTGCTCAGATTTATCTTTTTTCTTCTTTCCGAAGAAGGAAGTTTTTGATTTTTCTTCTTTTTTATCCTCTGAGGCAGCTTCTTCGCCTGGAGTATTGTTTTCTTCCTCCGGCAGATCTTCTCCCTCCGGTGTCAGGTTTTCTTCTTCCTGATCTCCGTCAGTTACGGGGATTTCCTTCTCCGCTTCCTGCTCTTCGGATGTTTTCTTTGTTTCCTCCGACACTTTTTTTCTACCGCCTTTCTAAGTTTTCTTCTTTTTCAAAACGTCATCCAGATGATTCTTCAGTTCCTTCAGACTGTCCACTACATTCTCATAATCCATTCGTTTGGGACCGATGATCCCGATGGTTCCGTACATTCCGTCTCCCAGTTCATATCTGGCAGTTACAATGCTGCAGTCCTTCATGGTCTGGATCGGCATCTCATCACCGATGTAAACCTGGATTCCTGTATTCTCTCCATCTGACATCTGTTCTTTTACAAGATCGGCAAGTTCATGCTTCTCCTCAAATGCGGAGATCAGCTCCGTTGCCTTCTCTTTATCGGCAAGTTCCGGATACTTGAAGATGTTCGTTGCACCTGAAGTATAGATCTCCATATCTTCCTCTTCCACATGAATGGTGGCTGCCACTGCATCCAGAACCGTTGCCACCACACCGCTGTGGCTGCCTGCCTGTTCCTTCAGTCTGGCGATCATCCCAAGGTTGATATCCTGGATCGGGATCCCATTGAGATTGGTATTAAGAAGAAGATTCAGTTTCAGGATCGTCTGGTCGTCCATTTCCTCATCCAGATTGATGATCTGGTTCCGGACTGTGTTGTTGTCACTGACAACCACTGCCACAAGCTGAAGCTCGCTCATTCTCGACAGCTGGATGAACTTGATCTTGTTGCCGCTGTACTGCGGAACGGAAACCATGGTAGCATAGTTGGTATTGGAAGCAAGAACCTTCGCAACCTTCTTAAGCACCTTATCCATCTTATCTGTCTTCTCAATGATCAGATCTCGCAGCTCTGCAACCTCTGCTTCCTTCTCCTTCATCAGCTCATCTACATATAATCGATAGCCCTTATCTGAAGGAATTCTTCCTGCGGAGGTATGAGGCTGGACGATATAGCCCATATCAGTCAGGTCTGACATTTCATTTCGGATCGTTGCGGAACTTACATTGAGATCCGCATACTTGGAAATGGTCCTGGAGCCAACCGGTTCTCCGGTCTCCATGTAGGTCTTGATGATTGCTTTTAAAATTTTCTGCTTGCGCTCATTCAACACCTCTTCCATGAAGCCATCTCCTTTCCTTTTTATCCTTCCTGACGGATGTTGATTCTTTTTTATATCTGTTAGCACTCATTTTAGTGGAGTGCTAACATCTACAGTCTTTAAGATATCACCATGTAAAATATTTGTCAATATGTTTTGAAAAAAAGTTCTTATTTTTTCGCAACAAAAAAAGCATCAGTACGATGCTTTTTTGTAATACTGGTCTATGCAGTTCTGTGCCCCGGCAAAAAATTCCGCTTCTGTTTTCTGTCCCAGCACATATTTCTGAAATTCCGTTCCCATGGACGAAACAGCTTCTATGGAATCGGCACACAGTGGTCTTGCCTTCAGCTTATAATCTTTCAGATATTGCCGGATCATTTCAATTCCCTCCAGCTCAAGACTCTTATCCTCGATCACATCCAGTCTTGCCGGACACATTTTTGTCAGCTGTCCGTAATTTTTACTGGCCTCATATCCGGACACATACTGGAGGAACTTCAGAGCTGCTTCTTTATGATCAGAATTTTTATTCAGTACATACTGCCAGGTTGCGATATTGGTCACCTTCTCGTCAAATTCCGGAAATGGTGCCATATGGAGCTTATCTTTTCCATACACGCCTGCATTCTGAAAGGTACTCAACGCACCAGTATACATGAACATACATCCATACTGGCCGTTTATAAATTTTTCATTCAGCTGGTCATGCTGGTCGATCAGATTCTCCTCTGATATCATCCCTGTATCCAGCATTCGCTTCATATATTCTGCCGCTTCTCTTGTTTTCGGATCCGTCCAGTCTGTATAATCTCCTCCGAAAAAATCGACATACTCGCTGATACTATTATATATGTAAGAAATCTCCCATGCATCCCCGTATGCATATTTTCCCGTATTCTGAAGCTTTTTCTGAAGGATCTCAAGATCACTGAGACAGGAGAGTCTGTCCAGACCAGCCTGATCCAGCAATTCCTGGTTCACCCAGAATGCCATGATATCCATCCTGAACGGTACCGAAAAAATATGTCCGTCTGACATGCATATTTCTTTCAGGTATTCCTGTGGAAAATTCGCCGCTGTCTCCTCTGTCATAACCGTATCTTCCAGCGGAAGAAGAAATCCCTTATGCTTAAATTCGGATATCATCTCATCATTTACTGTGATCAGATCAACAGAATCATCTCCTGATGTCAGAAGAGTTGCTATTTTGGCCTGGCGATTGTCCGCATTAGACGGACATTTTTCGATATGGATCTCTATTCCAAGATCCTTTTCCGCCTGACTGATAAAAGAATCAAAGCCCTCTGTGTCTGCATCCATATGAAGGATCGTCAGTTCCTGTCTGTTCTCCGGCACAATATCAGATGCAGTCTCCTTCTTCTGGGCTCCACATCCTGTCACTGCCAGAGCCAGGGCAAATACCCCGCAAAATACCTGTTTTTTCAATCTCTACCACCCTTTTTATCTGGGCCATCTATCCTCTTTTGACATCAACGGCTGGAACGGTGCATGAGGAAGTGTCTGATACCAGTACGCTACACTTGCCACATCATCCTGTCGTTCAAACAGGCCACGGTATCCGACGCCTATCTGCTGGATCGTAACGCGAAGATCCTCTTCAAAGCAGATCGGATCCTGTAAGTGCCATCTGTAAAAGCCTCTCATTGGCGGGCAGTCATCATTATGATAAAAATTGTGGATCAGTTCGTCATGGGCAGAATAATACGGATATCCCAGATATGGTGTGTTATAATTCTGTTCCACGGTTTTTCCATCCACCTGTTTGGCAAAGCTCCAGGAACCCCCAAAGTAATCTTCCGTTCCTGTTCCGCAGATGGTCGGATACTCCTCATCTCCGTCAATATAAAATTTCATTTCTCCCTCGCCCCACCAGTAACGTTCCAGTGTGGTAAGTGCCATGTAGGTTCCTATATAATGGCCTTTTCCTTTTACTCCATCCAAAATTGTATAATCTTTTGTTTTTTCTGTCAACCGTTCCCGTCTCCACTGCGCATGGAAATAAGCAATATCGTCCGGAAGCTCATCATAGAGACAGTAATCTACCTGATAAAAGAAAGCCGGTATTTTATTTGCATGCTGGTTTTCCAGTGTGATCTTTGCTTTCTTCTTAAACGGCATCGGAAAATAGCAGTTAAAGCCCCTGTTTGGAACAACAGCCACCGGAACAGAATTTACAAAACATTCTCTTCCGAATCCGCAGCAGAAGAAATCACCCAGAGGACTTTCCACGGAAGGAGTTTCCTCGTCATCCCAGTACATACGGATCACAAGATCTCTCAGTACAAAGCAATCTGCGTCTGTGGTTTTCGCATCCACTGTGATCCAGATATGATTGATCGCACCAGGTCCCTCGATCTCTGCCAGTGTCACTGTCTGACCACTTGCGATATCTCTAAGACACGGGCTTCCTTTTCTGGAAGGTCCGAGATCACTGGC
>ERZ773188.2818-NODE-2818-length-15930-cov-16.960756_pt1 | contig 15930 bp, 15 predicted proteins | sample MGYA00581011_ERZ773188 | MGnify/ENA primary metagenome ERZ773188 (study PRJEB29015, sample SAMEA2737798) | human gut metagenome | biome: human gut; feature: human-associated habitat; material: faeces | place: China | collected 2012 ...
GGAGCGCGACCAGCTCGCCCTTTCTCAGTCCGCTGACCAGTTCCAGATAGAACATCGGCAGGGCATTACGCCGCTCGGCTGCATTTAGATACGCGCTGATGTGGTCTGGGTGAAGGATTTTCATCTCTTGTTTTTCAATTTTGGGGATGATGCAATTCTCCGTGGGATTGCTGAGAATGAGTTTTTCTTTCACCGCCCGGTCAAGGGCATTGTGCAGCATCATATGGATGCCGCGCACAGTGGAATTGCTCAGTCCGGGTTTTTCCTTTTTCTGTACCTTTCGCAACCTGCCATTGCTTTGCAGATCGTTGTAGAACTTTTGCAGGTCACGGGTGGTGAGCTTATTCAGCGGGATATCCCCGATAGCAGGGATGATATGCTGTTCGATGTTCCGGTGGTAGTAGTTCATGGTGGATGGGCGAATGTGCGGTTTGGCATACAATTCAAACCACGTCCGCAGCCAAGCGGCAACCGTGTATTCATCGGCGCGGCCGACGTCCAATGACTGGCTCTCCTCAATGGCTTTCTTTAGCTTCGCCTTGCATTCCGCCTGCGTCTTGCCGAGGACGTTTTTGATGATCCGCTTGCCTGTCTCGGGATGATAACCTGCGGTGTAGCGCCCTCCCAACGCCCGTCTGCACGTTTGCGGATGTTGCCCTCGCCGTTGGCGCGCTTTTTAGCCATTCGTAATCATCTCCTTTGCTTTTTGCTCTTCGTCGGCGTCGAAGGAGTAGGGCGTTCCCAGCTCTCCGGCGATACCGGCCGCCAGCTTGAAGCCTGCCGTGAAGCTCATCAACTTGGATTCAGCCAGCAATGTGTTCTGCGCGTCCAACAGCCGCAGTAGTTTCTTACGCTCCGTGGCATCCATGTCCCGCCGCAGTTCCTCTCGAGCGTATTCGACCTGTGCGTCCAATTCACTGTGTTCCTGACGGTCGAAACGCTTTTGCAGGGCTTTCATGTAGTCGTACATTGCGGCACCTCCTTTTGGCAACCACAACACATACCACAACCCGGCGCACAAAGCTACTGTTTTCTGAAATGTTTCTTTGACTATTGCGGCGCAAAAACTGAACACCTCGACCTGCTTCACATATGGAATTTCATTGAAAATCCCTGTTGCTGCTCTGGCTCATGATCGCCCGGCTTGTGGCCGAGGGCGACGCGTTTTTGCCGCAGCTGCGCCAGCCGTTTACGGTCGATTTGGACACCGTTGGCAGCGGGAGCCGGGGCGTTGTCCCGAAAGATATTGCCCATGTGGTAGAGCAGCCGGGTGGAGGCCAGCAGGACGGAGGGAGGCTCCTGTTCGCCGCGCTCCATGCGTTTCATAAAAAATTCCGCGTAGGCGTGGCCGTTATCTCTTGCCGCCGCGAACCATTCATAGGCGGCGTCCATGTCCTCCGGAACGCCCTCACCCATGAGGGTCAGCTTTCCCAACAGATACTGGGCATGGGCGCTGCCGTTATCCGCGGCCTGCCGCAGGTATTCCGCCGCAGTCGAAGTGTCTTTTGATACATTTTTACCGCTGAGATATTCCTTTCCCAGCCGGTAGGCGGCGTAATCGTTGCCGTTGTCCGCCGAGCGTTTCAGCCAATAGATGCCCTTGGCAGGATCGTGCACATCTGCATCGTCGGAGAGATACAGCTTGCCGAGGGCGTACTGTGTCGCGTCCAAGTCCTGATCAGCGGCGCGTTCCAACAGCTTTTGCGCTTTGGCTGTGTCGGGGATCAGCAGTCCGCCGTCACGGTACGCCGTGCCGATGATGTACTGCGCGTAGGCGTCGCCTGCATCCGCCAACCGCTCCAGTTGCTCTGCCGCTTCGTCACGCTCCTTCAGAGGGAAACGATCATCGTTTGCCACGCCTTGCAGATCCTGACACTCGTAGTTCATGTCATAGGTGCTGATCTGCTCGCCGTCATCCTGCATTTCCTCGTCCTCAAAGGAAAACCTGTTCATACGGATATGCTCCGCCTCACGGATGACCGCGTTCTTGATTTGACGGAACTCTTTTTGCTGCGACAGCGGCGGACGGATTCTCTTTTTATCTTCGGAGTAGTAATTCTCCACTTGACATTGCAGCTCCCACCATGTCTGGTAGCACGCATCCACGGTGGGCAGCCGCGCCATTTGGTCGACGATCTCATCCACCAGCTTTTTCATTGGCTTTGGCAGATAGCCGTAGGTTTTCTTGCCCGCTACGGTGCTGAGTTGTTTGGAGAGTTTCCAGATCATCTGCTCCGCCTCCGGGTGGATGCAGGTCATTTCCCGCATCGCCTTCACCAACTCCAGCATGGCTTTCCGTGCTTCCGCCACCAGTTCATCGCGAGACTTGCTTTTCTGCTCGTAGACGTGCAGCAGCTCCTGACGAAAGATCTGATTGGTGAGCGTGGACTTGATTTGGCGGATACCATCTTTGGACAGGTACGCCTGATTCGGCTTTGCCGACCACGCCATCATGTGGACGTGAGGATGATTGCCCTCGTCATGGAACGCCGCGTACCAGCGGAAATCCTCCGGCGGGATCTTCATCGCCGCGGCGATATCATTGATTCGCCGCCTTTGGCGGCAGCGTGAAAGGGGACCATTCTTGGCGGAAGAATGGCCCCCTTTCGATCCCCCAAGACCGCAAGGGCTGCGCCCTTGACCTGCCATTGCCTGTTCGTGAATGGCTGATACTGCACGCGCTGTGCAAAGGAGTACCTGCCGATTTTTGCTGCGGCTTTCGACTTGACCTGCGCCTATGTCCGCTTGGCCGCTGCCTTTGCGTGGTTTCGAGGCTTTTTGCAGCGGCTCTCGTACCAGCATTGCAGCAGCGGCTGAGCGGAAAGAGAAGCACGTCAAATCGTTCAGAAGAAAAACTCTGACATATGGTCGCTGAAAAATGACATGACATTGGCAGTTCGGGGTCAAGGGGCGTCAGCCCCTTGCGTTCTCTTGGGGTTCCAAAGGGGTGGTTCTCTGCGACAGAGAATCACCCCTTTGATGGAAGCCGCACTTGATGTACGGACTTTTGACGATCAGCCTTGCCATGCTTCACTCTCCAGCTCACGGAGTTTCTGTTCCAACCGCAGCTGGCCGTTGGTGCGCTTGACAGTGGCGATGCTTTTGGCTCGCTCCTGCCGCAGCACTTCCTCACTCACGTTGAGACTTTGCAGGAGGATGGACATCGCCATGTCCATCTCCACTGCCTGCTTGTAGAGCAGCGACGCGATGCGGTCCTCGAAGAGTTTCAGCCGCGCGTCGATGGCAGACTGCACCGCACGGGGCAGCGCGGTGCTTTCGCCTGCGGCGAGCATATCCGCGTAGCAGTTCACCGCCTTTTCGATGAACTCATTTTTGCTGCGGCAGTTATCTACCTGATACCACCGCTCTATTTTTGAGGCCGTTTCATCCGTCATCCGGAAGTTCAGCCTGTTTTCATTTCTGCTCATCATTCCCTCCGATCTGCCATAAGGCACGCTCGTTTTTGTTGAAATACCTGCGATTGTGGGAACTAAGACGCCAGCCGTTCTGAAAGTTTGCTCAAAAGGCGCCACAACCGCCTGCGTTGAAACCCCCGTCAACTGCCCGCACTGCGGGCAGAAGTGATTGGGCAGAGCGTCGGTTCCGACGCCAGCCCTTTATCCTGCTTTCTTTTTCGTCTTCGAAAAAATCGCAAAAGCGCAGGAAACGCAGTCATACCAACATTTCCAACACATTGGTCGCACGGCCTTCAACACCTCCGGCACAAACGCCGCAACGCTTGTTTCAAAAGGCTGCGGCGGGTACACACGCCACCCCAGCCCCTAACCGCGCACACAGCGGCTCACAGGGCGAAACACGGGGCGTTTTGGATGGGGGTGCTATCATTACCCTCGGAGCGTTCCGCACGTTCACGAACCTCCCCGGGCCGGGTGTCAGAACGGCGTACTTTGCCGCTTTTGGGCCTTGGTCGGATGTACTCCCAAAGAACGCAGAAAGCCTTCGGGACAGCGATGCGTTCATGCGCGTCGCTGTCCCGAGGCGTCGCGGCCCCGCTGGGCTGCTCCGCTGCTGTATCCCGCGTCGCATTGACCATCTCCGCGGTTTGTCACCCCCGCACCGATGTGCAGAGAAAGAATTACCGTCTGCCTCACGCGTCGGGCTGTCTCACCAGCCTTGCCTGCACCCTGCTTCGCGTAGCGGATTCGTCTAACGCGCAGAGCTGCCGCTCATAGAATCGCTCCGTGACCTCGTGTATCGGGAGGAGCGTATAGAGCAGATTGCCGTTCCGCTTGACGCCCTGCTTCGTGATGACGGTGGTGTGCTCCGTAACGATGAGCCCACGTTCTTCCAGCAGACGAACATGCTTGGCAACGGTATTGCGCGAGAGGTGGAGCTTCTTTGCGATGATCGCTTCACTCGGGTGGCATTGGTTTGTTTTACGGTTCGCGTGACGCAGCAGGCAGATGTACACGGCGACTGCACCGGCAGGCAGGTCAAAGTCCAGCAGCTCATTCGGTACAGGGAAGCTGTTCTTTGCACGTTCCCAACCGACCAGCGGTTTTGTCCTTCTCATGCATTACCACCGCCCTTCATGTGCTGCTCGACCCATTCGGTGAATTTCTCTTTCGGCACCACCGTGCGGCTGCCGACGCGCAGCGTTGGGAAGTCCTTTTCGTGCATCAGCTCGTAGGCACTGGAGATGGACACGCCCAACACCTTTGCCAGCAGTTCCGCGTTGAGGAACAGCGGCAACTCATCGTAGCTGTGATAGGTTGATATTTTCAAAATCGTTACCTCCAATAGAATTCAGAGAAAAATTACTTGCGTTTCGGAGGTCCCTCTGTTAGACTGTTTGCAGATGGAGTCTGCGTTTTCCGAAACGCGGCGCGCCGCTGGACTGCTGCAACAGTTCAGCGGTTTTCTTTTAGTAGCTCATTTCATTCACGCCTCCTTTTGTTTAGATTGATTTTCGACGTTCCATCTGATACGATGAGGGTAACATACGAAGAACATCCCAGCAATAGCTTTGGATGTATTACGGTAAATGCCAAAACTTTATCGGATACAAGGAGGCATTATGGCAGAGCAGGTAGAGAGTATCTGTATTCCGTTCACCTATACCTACGACCAGTTCACCACATTTTTCTATGATGGGCGTGTTTACCTCAGTGATACGAGCTATCCCATTGGGCAGTGTTGCGTGGACGTCGCGAACATGGACGAAGAGGTGCTGGACGAGATCGACCGCCGTATGGAGGAGTTCATCCCCGCGGCGCGGGATTTGCTCTCGAAAAAGACAAACAGCGCTGTTGCCTTCGCACAGAAGAAGCTGAACGCTGTTTGGGATATCATTTTTACCATGCCGGTGTACCGTGACCTGAATATGGACCTGGATCTCAGCTATCATTTGCTGGAGAGACTTTACGAGCAGAAAGAGAAATGGGCACAGGTACAGGATATACACTCGGAGGGGCATGAGATATATGAGCGCATGATCGATGATCTGGCACACTTTGCAGACAGAGTGCGGGCACTTCGTTTGCAGATCAGGATCATGACTGAGAAATACTTCGAACCGTTAAAGCGGAGAAACAGCGCGGCTTACGGAACGGCGTATTCGGCCTTCTATGTAGATATGCTCCGAACCGGTGCATTGTTTTTCGGTGAGGACTTTGACCAAAAGTTTTCTGTAGAGATCGACTTTGTCCCAATGATGCGGAAAGAAAACGAGAGAGAGTTTTTCGTTGAAGAGAAGACGACCTTTAACTATTTACATGATTTTCTGAGAACGGAGTTCTACCGCGGGCTGGCGACCGGGAACGCGCCGCGGCAGTGCCATAACTGTGGGAAGTATTTTCTGCTGACCGACGGCTACAACACCTGTTATTGCGGCAATATTGCACCCGGTGAGACAGAGCGGACCTGCCGGAAGGTAGGAGCACACCGCAAGGAAGCGCAGGGCAAGGCGAACCGCAGTCCGACCCGCGTGGAGTATGACCGAACCTACAATCGGCTGAAACAGAGAAAGGTCCGAGGGAAAATCAGCGTGGATGAGTGGAACGCCGCCGTTGCGCAAGCGATGCAGGTACTGGAGCAGACCGAGCGCGGAGAATTCACAGACGATGAGATGAAGGAACGGTTTCGGAAGTTTTGAATTGAAAAAGGGAGCTGCGTCTCTGATCGAGACGCAGCTCCCTTTTTATTGACTTCAGCAGCGCAGAATATAACTGTAAAGTATCATTTACTTTCGACGATATCTTACTGGATGGCAGAGAACATTCAGAGAGGAGACAGATCAGAGGAAAAGTGACCTTCCGGCATTTTGGCCGCATTATTCAGGATCATTTTTTAAAAAAGCCGCTGGTGGCTTTGTCATGCAGCCAGTTTAGAACAAAGTACCGTTTAAGCAAGAGAATTCGGTTATACTGCGGAACATACAAGTATCAAGATAACTCTGAATATGCGGTAGAATATGAAGATCCTTATGGTGAATCTCATAAAAGTGACGTCGAAACTTGATTTCAGGAAGAGAAATACCTCGGAGATAACCTAATTTTGCCTCAACTTTGAATTGCCCGCTTGCCATGACGGAAATACCCTCGTTGGCAATGACCTTCGATTTGATGATATCTATGTTGTTGAAGTCTATGGTACGGGGCTCTAAATGATGATCGTGGAAGGATTGTTCAAAATAGTCGCGCGTCGGGTTTCCGCGGGCGAGCATAAAAAAATTTTCATCTTTCAAATCAGCAAGGCGTGCTTCTTTGCAATTGAAGAAACGGCTTTTCGTCCCACAGATTAAAAAATACTCGTCATCGGCTATTTCACGGCATACTAGTTCCGGGATGTTGCATTCACGGTCGATAATTACAGAATCGAGCTCAAAGTTTTGCAGTTTAAGCAACAAAGCTTCGTTCTCTTCCAGAGAGACCTTCGTTTGCACATCAGGACATACTAGGTGGTAGGCGTTCCATAATTCACCAAAAATACTGCGGGCAACGATCAGATTTGTTCCAATACGCAATGACTTTTCGCCGGTGTGCTGTAGATCATATTCCAACCTTCGATGTAGTTCGAGAATCTGGTGGCAATAATCCTGAAGGATTTTTCCTTGTTTCGTGAGGATTAGATGTTTTGACTGCCGCCTGAAAAGCTGAACATTATAGCGCCTTTCTATGTTGAGAATGGATTGGCTGACGGTAGATTGAGATAAATACAGACTCTTGCCAGCTGTGCTCATATTCAGTGTTCTTGCGACCTCAAGGAAAATCTGCATTTCACGCATGGTCATGGTACGTCCCTCCGCTTTTTATCAGGGCATTCTATCGTAATTTTACAATAGGATGTCCTGATATTACTATTTTACATTATCACAGTCAAGTATTAAAATAAAGACAAACCGGTTTTGAATTAAAAAAAGGAGGCGATCTTTTGGGAAAATGCATAGAATTGACAGGGAGAAACCTTTCTGCTTCGGACGTATGTAATATTGCTCGGGGATTGTGTAAGGTTTCCGTATCGACAGAGGCGATAGAACGGCTTGTTGAATCGCGAAAGCTGGTATTTGAACTTTCCGATAAAGGAGTTCCAATCTACGGGTGCAACAGAGGCGTTGGCTGGAATAAGGACAAAAAAGTTACAAAAGAATTTGTCTCGCAGTTCAACAAAAATATGCTGCATTCACATTCGGTTGGCGTTGGAGAAAGTGCCAGCATAGAAGAAGCCCGTGGTGCAATGGTCATCCGACTGAACAATCTGCTGGTCGGCTGCACTGGACTCAGCCCAGAGATCGTACAGTTGATGGCAGAAATGCTGAATCGCAGTATTACACCACTGTTTCCAAAACGTGGCTCCGTTGGCGAGGCAGATATCGTGAACCTGTCTCATTTGGGACTAGTGCTCATTGGTGAGGGCAAGGTTCTCTATAAGGGCGCTGTGGTTCTTGCGGCGGAAGCGTTTGCAAAGGAAGGTTTGGAACCAGTCGTACTGCTGGAAAAAGACGGCCTCGCCATTCTCAGCTCAAACGCACTGTCTGCAGCAATGGCCTGCGAGGCCTACCATGAGACCGAGGTACTGATGCATACAGCGGATATGATTTCGTGCATGTCCTTGGAGGGATTGAACGGCAATGTGTCGCCGCTCCGTGATGGTGCACAGCGCCAGCGCCCTTATCCGCGCCAGATCGAAACGGCTGCAGCGCTTCGTTCCTATCTTGAAGGAAGCTATCTCTATGAGCCGAGCGAGGGTCGGCCGCTTCAGGATCCGCTGTCATTCCGCTGTGTCAGCCAGGTACACGGTGCCGTGAGGACTGCCATGGACTATGCCCGCGAGAATCTGGAGATCCACATCAATGCGTCCGACGATAACCCATGCCTGCTTTTGGAGGAGCGAGACATCACCTCCTGCGGAAATTTTGATCCGCTGGTGTGGGTGCTTGGGATGCAGAACCTCAGTGTTGCGCTTTCCCATGTATCCAAGATGTCCTGTCTGCGCTCGCTGAAGCTGGCGATGCCAGGCTTTACTGGCCTGACCCGCCACCTGACGCCGAACGACGACACCATCGCGTTTTCTACGATTCAGAAAACGTATGCAAGTATGGATGCTGAAATTCGTTTGTTGGCCAACCCTGTCAGCATGGACACATTCCCTCTGGCAGGTGGCATGGAGGATATCAGCACGAATGCTCCGCTTGTGATGGAAAAGCATATGAAGATCATTGATGATTTGTATTATGTGCTGGCTGTTGAGGGAATCCATGCAGCACAAGCAATGAATCTGCGCGGTGCGCACTACGGCAAGGGCACACAGGCTGCGCTGAAGAGACTGCGCGGTGTAGTTCCGTTCTACAGCAGCGATGACCGTGTGCTGACGGATGACATCGAAGCGATCCACGATTTTCTTAAGGGCGGCGGTCTGCTGGCAGACCAGTGACGTGAAAACCCGCTGTGCCGAAAAATTAAAAAGTTTAAAAGGAGAGAGAAAATGCCTGATTTGACAAAAAAGACAACCATTCGCAAGGGCGTCATGATTCCGTGCTTTGCGTTTATGGCATTCATCATTGTTCTCGGCATCTTTAAAAATGACTGGCTCAAAACGATCTGCAAGTCTGCATTCCGCTTTTCCCTCATTAATTTTGGCTGGGCATATCAGCTTGTCGCCATGGCAAGCCTGGTCTGCGTTGCTGTTGTAACGTTCAGCAAAATTGGCAACCTGCGTATCGGAGGTCCCAACGCCCGACCGAAGTATTCGTTCAAAACTTGGTTCGCTATGGCACTGACCGGCGGCATTTCGGTTGGTATCGTCAACTGGGGTGTCAATGAACCGATGGTCTATTTCGGCAACGTGTACGGTGAGCTTGAGCAGCTCGGTATTGCACCGCAGAGCGCGGAAGCATATCGTTTTGCGCTGGGCCGTTGCTTTTACAACTGGACGTTTGTTCCCTATGCGTTTTACGGCATTACAGGTCTTCTGATGGCCTACCTGTTCTTCAACAAAAAGTCCAAGTTCTCCGTTGCGGCGACACTGAAACCTGTGCTCGGCAAGCATGCCGATAAGCCAGGCGTTGCAGCTGTTGCAGATACGCTTTGCAGCATCGGCATTGTGCTCGGAATGGCCTGCGGTCTCGGTACGGGTCTTTCGTTTATTATTTCCGGGCTGAAGGTTGTCTACGGTCTTGAGACAGGAATTCCGACGTGGGTTATTCTTGGACTTGCAACCACCGCGATTTTTACGGGCGCTGCTTACCTCGGTATTGACAAGGGCGTGAAGAAGCTGGCGTCCTTTAACAGCAAGATTTTCTATGGACTGCTGATTCTGCTGATCATTATCGGCCCGACGATTGAGATATTCAAGGCCCTTCCGATCGGCCTTGGCGAGTGGCTGAGCAATTTCTTCGTGTGGGGTCTCGATCCGGTTGACGTCGGCGGCGAGGCACTCACCGCGTGGTGGACGCTTTTCGATTGGACCTCGTGGATCAATTATGCCCCCGTTATGGCACTCTTTCTTGCTAAGATCGCTTATGGCCGTACCGTTCGCGAATTTATGATTATCAACTGGATCCTACCCTCCATCTTTGGCATGGTGTGGTTTTCCGTCTGGGGAGGCACGGCACTCAACTGGCAGATGACCGGAGCGGTCGATTTGGTTTCTATCCTCATTGAGAACGGTTCCACCGCGAGCGTCTGGGGGTTCCTTGAAAATCTTCCTTTCGGTCTTGCAACAATCCTCGTTCCTGTGGTCATGGTCACGCTGCTGCTTTCCTTCTGCACGGCGGCTGACTCTGTTACCCATACGCTGGCGTCTCTCTGCGCAACATCCGACCGTTCTTCTGATGAAGCTCCCAACTCCCTCAAACTCGCGTGGGGTCTCGTGATTGGCTCGGTTTCCGTTATCATGGGTGCGTTTGCAGGCGGTGTTCGCGGAGTTGATGGTGTTCGCCAACTATCTGCGCTTGGTGCGACGGTAACCTTCCTGGTGTTTGTCCTGCAGCTTGCGTCGTTTATGAAGACATTCTTTAACAAAAAGATTGCAAGAGAGGCGGAGTATGACGCAGGGATTGATGTGGTCGCAGAAAGCGAAGAAGGGTAATATTTGAAGTAGGAGTTTTTCATGGACATTTTATACCTGAATGCAAAAGACATTGAGCAGATCGCTCTGACCGACGCAGAGATCATCGGTGCCATTGAAGACAGCCTGCGGGCACAGGGCAACGGACAGACCTCGATCGAGCCCAGAGTACATATCAATCCAGACCCCGCGTATAATGGGCATTTCAACGTGCTGCGCGGCTACATCGCACCCAAGCATGTGGCAGGTGTTAAGGTGGTAGGCGACTATGTTTACAACTACAAACTCGGCCTTCCCTCCGAACTGTCACTGCTGAATCTCTTTGATCCAGAGACGGGTGCGCCCTATGCCGTGATCGATGCCACAGCCATTACCTCCATGCGCACCGGTGCCATCACGGCGGTCGGCGCAAAATATCTTGCCAAAAAGGAGAACAAGATTCTTGGACATCTCGGCTGCCGCGGCACGGCGTTCTGGAATGTCGTTTTGCTGGATTCTCTCTATGATTTTGAGGAAATTCGCATCAACAGCCGCCGCCAGGAATCCATGGAGGCATTTGCCCAACAGCTGGAGGAACGCCTGCACAAGAAGATTACCATTACAAAAAACAGCCAGGAGTGTCTTGAGGGTGCCGATATTATGGTCGAGGCGACCCGCTTGATGGAGCCGCAGCCCCTGCTCAGGACCGCGTGGGTGCGTCCGGGTAACTTTGTCGTTCCCTACGGCACTATCTGTGCCAATGAGATCACGCTGACCGATGTGATGGATAAGATCGTCGTCGACGATTGGGGCCAGTGCAAAGAAGGCGGCAAGCTCGGCAGTCTCAGCCCTCACGTCCGCGCGGGCAAGCTGACGAAGGAGACGCTGTACGCGGAGCTGGGTGAGATCGTTGCGGGCAAGAAGCCCGGACGTGAAAATGATCAGGAAAGAATCCTTTTCTGGCACCGCGGACTTTCCACCAACGATATCGCGCTGGGTCAGCTGTATTATGAAAAAGCACTGGCTCTGGGCATCGGTACGAAGCTTTTCTACCGTTAACAGCCATAAAAACCTCATCTCTTGACTTTCGGGGCAGGATGGATCGTTTTCTGTCCTGCCCCGAAAGTCGTATTATTGAAATAAGCAGCCGTCTCAGCGAATGGTCGTGGACGGAGAATGGAGAAAAATATGTTATTCGGAATCAGTTTGACCGTATGGATCGTTATGCTGGTATGCGCTGTCATCGCAGTGCTATATGTGCTGATCGTCGATAAAAAGGAAGGAAAGCGCGCAGAGAAGCGGAAGTATCTCGCTATCCTGATGTGCATTGCCATTGCCGTTCTTGCGACGGTGCTGAGCAAGCAGCAGGCATATGTAGGCGCGCCGATGATCGGCCTGATTGTCGGCATCCTGATCGTCAATATAGTCCCCGAGGGGAAAATGAGCAAAGAATTTAAGAGCGGCACCGTTTTTGCTGGCAAGCGTTATCTTAGCCTCGGCATTGTGTTTCTCGGTGCAACGCTTGCTTTCAGTGATTTGTTCAGTGCAGTCTACGCACTGCCGTTGGTAGTGTTCAACATGGCGTTGGCATTTGCCGTATCCTATCTGGTCGGGCGCAAAGTACTGCATGTATCGGGCAATACCTGCGCGCTGGTCGGCAGCGGCACCTGCGTGTGCGGCGGCACCGCCATTGCGACGATCTCTCCCATTGTCAAAGCAAAGGAGGAGGAAACAGCCTATGCCATGACGGCTATTTTTCTGTTTGATCTGCTGGCCTGCTTTATGTACCCCTATCTTGCCATTCGCCTTGGCTATACGCCTACGCAGTTCGGCTTCCTTGCCGGTACAGCGGTCAACGATACCTCGTCCGTTGTTGCGGCGCAGGAGACCTATGCAGGTCTGATGGGACTGGAAGGGTATGCGCTTCCTGCTACGATCAAGGTCGTCCGCACGGCAATGATCATCGTGCTTGCGCTGATTTTCTCCGTTATCTCCATCCGCAATGAAGCCAGAAGCGCTGCAAGGTCTGACGGCCAACATGCTAATATCGGGAAGATCATGTGGAAGGCATTACCCAAGTTCATTTTGGCCTTTGTCGCCATGATCGCAGTCAACACGATTTTGCGCGGCAACATTGCAGATACCTATTTCTATCAGTCGCTGTTTAAACCGCTGTTTACCAACGGTTATAAATTCTTTGTCACTATCGCACTCTCCGGCGTTGGCTTCAAGATCAAGTTCAAGGAACTGTTCACTAAGGGACTGAAGCCCATTGCGCTCGGTGGCTGCACGTGGCTGGCGCTGTTCCTGTCCTCGCTCACGTTTGCGAGCCTGTTCGCTGAGAAAATGCTTGGCTGAACGGTACGCGGTCATAATGCTCCGGCAGATAGGGGGTAAAACAGTGGATATCCGCTTTTTGTTTGTATTTTTGAGCGCTGCTGCGGGGGGCGCGGTGCAGTCTGTGGCGGGCTTTGGCGGGGGAGTCCTGATGATGCTGTTCCTGCCGTCCATGTTTGGCCTTCTGCATGCTTCTGCTATCTCAGCGTCGATTTGTATTACCCTGACTTTTTCCCTTGCGATCCGCTTTCGCAAAGCGGTGCGGCTAAAAAAGCTCATTTTTCCGGGAACGATCTATCTCGCTTTTTGCCTGTGCGCGATCTGGATATCTCCCGATCTCCCGACCGGACCGCTGAAGCTTGGGTTTGGTGTATTTCTGATGCTGCTCGCGCTGTTTTTCTTCTGCGGCGGCAGAAAACTGAAATTTTCTGCAACAGGGCTGACTGCCGCAGCAACGGCGTCCGTTTCCGGCATAACGGCAGGCCTTTTTGGCATTGGCGGTCCGCCGCTTGCCCCGTATCTGCTGAGTGTTGCGCGTAGCAATGAAGAATATATCGGTATGATGCAGACAATGTTTGCTCTTTCCTCTTTGGTGGGAATGTTACTGCGGATCGTGCGCGGCATCTATACGGTCGAGCTTTTGCCAGCCACAGTTTTGGGCACGATAGGTATTTTGCTCGGGAAGCGTGTCGGATTAAAGATGCTGAAAAAGATCAGCAAAGAAAACATGATGAAATTGGTCTATAGTATGATTGCAGTCAGCGGAATTTTGACTATAGCGGCAAATACTTAAGTGAGCATAAAAATGGCTATCGGAAACACGGTGTGTTCTGATAGCCATTTCCTTTATTGTGTGATGACGAGGAAAAAACGATCGAGCATTTCCTGTGGGATAATGCACAATAAGGGACCTGTTGACAAAGGTGGCGAATACGTCCGTTCTATGGTAGAATAACCATAAGGAGGGATGTAGCATGATGGGACGCCAAAGCAGACAAATGGCAATGATTTTCGTAGATATAGAGTCACTGATTCCAGAAACCCACCTGCTGCGGAAGATCGAGCGGATGGTATCCTTTAACTTCATTTATGATCTTCTGGCGCCATATTATCCGGCAACAGGCCGTCCATCTGTCGACCCTGCCAGTATGTTCAAAATGCTCTTGATCGGATACCTGTATGGCATCAAATCAGAGCGGCGGTTGGTGGAGGAAGTTCAGCTCAACATCGCCTACCGGTGGTTTTGCGGATTTGAACTGGATGACACGATCCCAAATCACTCCACATTCAGCAAGACCAGAACACGAAAATGGCAGCAAAGCGATCTCTTTCAGAAAGCCTTCTATGAAATAGTCAAGCAATGCATAGACAGCGGGCTGATCGACGGAGAAACGATGGCTGCGGATGGAAGCTATATTCCGGCCAACGTATCAAGAGAAAGCTGGATCAATGTAGAAACAGAAGTTGAACAGAGTATGCAAAGCTATCTCGATTCTTTGGATGAAGAGCTTTCCAATCAGTCGGGCTTCAAAAAGCCTCCAACAAAAATTGTAAGGAAGTGCCGTACCACCAGCCAAACAGATCCAGACAGCGGTTATATCAATCACGGCAGCAAACGCGGCATCGGGTATCTGATGGAAGCAACTGTGGACTGCAAACACGGTATTTTAACAGGCGTTGATGTATATTCTGCCAATGAGAAGGAAAGCGTCCTGATCTTGCGGCATTTGGAACGGCAAATCAATCTTGGCATCCCAATGAGCCGGCTTGCTCTGGATCGCGGATATGAGACAGGTGCTGTTCACCGGGGGCTGGAGCTTCTGGGCATTACCGGATATATCCCCGCAATTCAGTTCTCCAATCCACCTGAGAAATATGGATTCTCCTACGATCCACAGCTGGACGCATTCATCTGTCCGGAAGGAGTTCCTCTTACATACCACAGGCTAAATTGCAGCAAATCGACGGGCAAATATCTGCGTTGCTACCAGGTCGAGGGCGATGCCTGTATGCGCTGTCCAAAACAGCCGAGCTGTTTTGACAAGGCTGGAATTCGGCGCAGAGTGCTGGCCAGCAGCTGCTATCCGGCATTTTTCAGAGGGCATCAGCGCGTGGGAACTCCAGAATACCTGTCCATGATGCGGCTTCGTAAAATCTGGGCCGAGGGCAGCTTCTCCGTCTTGAAACGGGAACACTGTATTTCAAAGATTCGAAAAAGGGGCATTCTTGCAGCTACGGAAGAATGCCTCCTTGCCGCCATGGCCCTAAACCTCAAGAGGATGGTAAATGCCATCTTTCGCTATCCCCAAATTTACTGTTCTGCTGGAACCACTGTGGGTTTCAGCAGAATTTTTGCTTTTGTCAACAGGTCCCTATATTGACACAAGCAAAAGCGTTGAAGACTGAGATTGAGACTGGCCTTCAGGTTGGCGTAGATCATCTGGAGGACAAGCCGATGAAACGCAAGCCTGTGAAAAAGTATCACAACACCAGGCACTTGCTCAAGCAATACCGCAAGGTGTCCTATGCGATCCAGATCTCGGAGTCTGACATGAATGTCAGGATGGAGATGGAACATGGCACCCGGCTTTCCACACTGGAGGTCAATGCAGAGCTTGCTGGGGTTGATTTATCCGGCTCAAAGCTTGAAGGATACGCACGCACGGTCATCCGGAGCAAGAATATGCTCCAGATCATCAAAAACGCGCTGAACACGGTAAGGCTGGATCCGGATCATGGGGAGTTGATGTACCAGATCCTCTATCTCACCTACTTCTCGGAGAGGAAGCTGGCCAACCGTGAAGCGATCCTTGCAGAGCTCGAGCGAATAGGTTTCCAAATGTCGATGGTGACTTATCACAGTTCCCTCAATATGGCGATCAAAGCCATAGACCGCATTTTATGGGGTTATACGGCTCGTGATTGTATGGAAATCATCAAGCAATTTCTGCCCTGAACTAAAATTGAACTATTTCCGAACTGTATTTGAAGTCCTGCTTAATTGCATCTGTATTCCATAAATGCTAAGATGATACCAAATCATCAATCGTGCCGATGTTGGTGGCCAGTATCTCAATGAGTGGCAGA
>ERZ773188.2827-NODE-2827-length-15896-cov-119.430150_pt1 | contig 15896 bp, 16 predicted proteins | sample MGYA00581011_ERZ773188 | MGnify/ENA primary metagenome ERZ773188 (study PRJEB29015, sample SAMEA2737798) | human gut metagenome | biome: human gut; feature: human-associated habitat; material: faeces | place: China | collected 2012 ...
CGCAAAAGCCTCGTCAAACTGCTCAATGCAGTCTACTCTGCGGATACCCTTTCCGCCGCCGCCCGAACGAGCCTTTATAAGCAGCGGAAAACCGATTTTTTCGGCTTCTTCCCTTGCTTTTACGGGGTCTTCTATAATATCACAGCCGGGTGTTACGGGAACACCTGCCGCACGCATTGTTTTTCTTGCATTGTCCTTATCGCCGAGTAATTTTATCATCTCTGATGTAGGGCCGATAAAGTTTATGTTACATTGCTCACAAAGAGAAACGAATTTTGCATTCTCCGAGAGCAAACCATAGCCGGGGTGAATGGCTTGTGCGCCGCTTTCTATGGCAACGGTAAGTATAGCAGGCATATTAAGATAGCTGTCGGCAACTCTGCTGCCGCCAACGCAATAGCTTTCGTCTGCAAGCTGAACATGCATTGCGTTTTTATCAGCCTCAGAATAGATTGCAACCGTACTGATACCCATTTCTCGGCAAGCACGAATAATTCTTACTGCAATTTCTCCTCGGTTGGCTATAAGTATTTTTGAAAACATTTTATCACTTCCAAAAGAAAATTTGCAATAAGTTACTTATTATTTGGAATAAGAGCAAAAGAAAGCTCGGCACTTACGCAAAGTTTGCCGTCAACATAGCCTTTTGCATCAATAAAATAGAACACACCCTTGCTCTTTGTAAGAGTACATACACTTTCGAGTGTATCGCCGGGTTTTACCTGATTTTTAAACTTTACATTGTTCATTTTTGTAAAGAAAGGTGTGCATCCCTCAACCTTGCCCGCAAGCAGGCAGCAAGCCGACTGTCCCATCATTTCACAGAGAATAACACCCGGAACAACAGGATTGCCCGGAAAATGTCCCTGTAAAAAGAACTCGTCGCCCTTGATTGTATATCTTCCCTTTGAGGTAACATCGTCAATCTTCTCTGCCTCTTCAACAAGCAGCATATTGTCACGATGCGGTAATATCTTTTTGATTTCTTCCTGATTCATTGTAACTCCTTATTTAACTCTGAACAGAGGCTGACCGTACTCAACAAGGTCGCCGTCCTTAACAAGAACTTCTGTAACCTCGCCGTCAAGCTCTGACTGGATTTCATTCATACACTTCATAGCTTCAACTATGCAGATTGTGTCACCCTTTGAAATTTTCTGTCCCACAGAAACATAAGGATTGCTGTCAGGTGACGGAGCGGCATAAAATACGCCGACAATAGGAGAATTGATTGTTTTGCCCTCGGCAACAGGAGCCGACGGAGCGGCAGGTGCTGCAGGAGCAGCCACAGGAGCCGATTCGTTAACCGATGCAGGAGCATTTGCCTGCATTACAACGGCAGGAGCAGCGCAAGCAGCCTTTTCAAGACGGATAGCCGAACCGTCACCGTTTTTTATTTCAAGTACCGAAAGCGATGAGCCTTCAAGCATTTCGATAAATTCTTTAACATCGTTTTTAGAATACATAAATACAGCCCTCCGAATCAGATTTTCTTAAATACTACGCAAGCGTCATGACCGCCAAAACCGAGGTTTGTAGATGCGGCAACTGTTACATCACGCTTAACTGCCTTGTTCGGTGTGTAGTTAAGGTCAAGTTCTTCGTCCTGCTCATTTAAGTGAATTGTTGGCGGAATCATACCGTCACGGAGAGTAAGAACAGAAACAATAGCTTCGATTGCGCCTGTTGCGCCGAGCATATGACCTGTCATTGACTTTGTTGAGCTGATATTTGCATCGTAAGCCTTTTCGCCGAGAGCCGACTTGAACGCCATTGTTTCGGTAAGGTCGTTTAAGTGGGTTGAAGTACCGTGAGCATTGATATAAAGCTGATCGTCATCGGTTGTGCCGGCCTCTGCCATAGCAATTTTGATTGCTCTTGCAAGTCCTGCACCCTCAGGGTCGGGAGCTGTAACATGGTGAGCGTCACAAGTATTGCCGTAACCTGCAAATTCAGCATAAATCTTAGCGCCTCTTGCCTTTGCGTGCTCATATTCTTCAAGTACGAGCATACCTGCACCCTCGCCCATTACGAAACCGTCACGGTTTTTATCAAACGGGCGTGATGCTGTTTCGGGATCTTCGTTTGTGGAAAGAGCCTTCATATTCTGGAAGCCTGCGATTGTAAGAGGAGCGATAACCGCCTCTGTGCCGCCTGCAATGATTGCGTCTGCATAACCGTCCTTAATTGCGTGGAAAGCCTCGCCGATTGAGTGTGTACCTGTTGCACAAGCGCTCATAACCGAAAGTGAAACACCCTTTGCTTTAAAGCGGATAGCTACATTACCTGTGGCAATGTTACCGATCATCATCGGAATAAAGAAAGGAGATACCTTTCTCGGGCCGCCCTCGTTGAGTGCAGTTACATTGTTTACAAATGAGTGAAGTCCGCCGATACCTGCGCCGATGTACACACCGAAACGCTCCTCGTTAATATTACCGAGGATTCCGCTGTCGTCTACAGCCTGCTGTGCTGCCGCAATAGCGTACTGACAGTAAATATCGAGCTTTCTTAACTCTCTTTTTTCAATATATTTTTCCGGCTCAAAGTTCTTTACAGTACCTGCAAGGTGAACCTTGAGGTCAGAAGTATCAAATGATGTGATTTTTTCAACACCGTTTACACCTGCGAGCATATTTGCCCACATTGTATCTATATCGTTACCTACAGGGGTGATTGCACCCATACCTGTTACTACTACTCTTCTCATTAAAGCACCTCCGATTACATTGCAAGTCCGCCGTCAACTTTGATAACTTCGCCTGTTACATAGGCGGCGTCATCAGAGCAGAGGAAAGCAACTACATTTGCAACATCTTCAGGTGTACCGATACGCTTTGCAGGAATCTGTGCTTTCATAGCGTCTTTTACCTTGTCTGAAAGTGCGTTTGTCATATCTGTGCCGATGTAACCCGGAGCAACGGCATTAACTGTAACACCTCTGCCTGCAAGCTCTTTGGCAACAGACTTTGTCATACCGATAATACCTGCCTTAGATGCCGAATAGTTAGCCTGACCCGCATTACCCATAATACCTACAACAGAAGATGTGCTTACAATTCTGCCGTAGCGTTTTTTCATAAAGTGCTTGTAGGTATGCTTAATCATATTGAATGTACCCTTGAGGTTTACGCCGATTACTGCGTCAAAGTCTTTTTCGTCCATATTGAGAACGAGCTTGTCACGGGTGATACCTGCGTTATTTACAAGAATATCAATTCCGCCGAATTCCTCGATTACCTTGTCAACAACCTCTTTTGATGCGTTAAAATCGGAAACATCGCAGAAATACTGCTCAACCTTTGTGTTGTACTCTGCAAGAGCCTCTTTTGCGGCAATGCCCTCGCTCTCATCGCCAACATAAAGAATAGCAATGTTTGCGCCCTGACTTGCAAGTTTTTTAGCTATTGCAAGACCGATACCTCTTGAACCGCCTGTAATAACGGCTGTCTTGTTTTCAAAATTCATAATATCCTCCAAAATCAAAGGTCAAGTGCTTCAAAATCAGCGGGTGTTTCCACCTTGAAAGCCTTAACGCTGTTGTCAATTCTCTTGATAAGTCCTGTTAAAGTCTTGCCGACACCGATTTCAATAAATGTGTCAACACCGTCTTTAATCATATTTTCAACAATTGTCTGCCATCTTACGGGATTTTCTACCTGTGCTCTTACAAGTTCCTTGTAGTCACCCTCGTACGGCTTTGCTGTATAGTCTGAATAAATTGTTACTTTAGGCTGTGCAAACTCAATGTCCTGCATATACTCCGCAAGACCCTTTGCCGCATCTGCCATAAACGGCGAATGGAAAGCGCCGCTTACCGCAAGCAATTTTGCTCTGCCGCCCGCTGCTTTGACAGCCTCGCAGAAAGCCTCTGCATTTTCGCTTGTTGTAGCAACAACTGTCTGTGCAGGCGAGTTATAGTTTACAGGATATGTCTTGTCAAAGCCCTTACAAACTTCTTCAACTTTTTCGGGAGTAATTTTCATTACGGCAGCCATCGCACCCGGATTTTCGGTCGCCGCCTTATCCATAAGCTCGCCTCTCTTGCAAACGAGTTTGAAAGCTTCTTCGTCCGAAAGAATACCCGAAAAAGCAAGAGCCGCAATTTCGCCGAGTGAAAAACCTGCAACGCAGTCAGCCTTAACACCCTTTTCTTCAAGGAATCTCGCAGCAGCAAGGTCTGCCGTAAATACACAAGGCTGTGTGTTTACTGTTTTGCAGAGTTCTTCTGTTGTACCCTCAAAGCACTGTGCGGATGTACCTTTGCGGATACCGTCTGCCATATCATATACGCTTTTGGCTGCGGCAGAGGAATTGTAAAGATCCTTGCCCATTCCGCTGTACTGTGCGCCCTGACCTGAAAAAACAAATGCTATTTTACCCATTTTGTAGCTCCATTCAATACTTCTTCAGCCTGAGCAAACATTTCTGTAATGATTTCTCTTGCAGGCTGTTCTTTTTTTACCATTGCGGCAACCTGACCTGCAAGAACCGTACCGTGCGAAACATCGCCCTCTCTTACAGCAAGTCTTAATCTGCCGACACCCATCTTTTCAAGTTCTTCGTCACTTACCTCAGATGAGTTGTATTCTGCCTTTGTATATTCACGGGTAAAGGAATTACGGATAGCACGAACAGGATGACCGAGTCTTTTACCTGTTACAACTGTATCAATATCCTTTGCCTTTATGATTTTGTCCTTGTACTCCTGTGCGATTGTACATTCTGTGGCAACCAAAAATCTTGTGCCTACTTGTACACCTACAGCGCCGAGCATAAATGCCGCAGCAATCTGTCTGCCATCTGCAATACCGCCTGCCGCAATTACAGGAATGTTTACAGCGTCAACTACCTGCGGAACAAGAGCCATTGTGGTAAGGTCGCCTACATGGCCGCCTGACTCACCGCCCTCTGCGATAACTGCGAATGCACCTAACTTTTCCATCTTTCTTGCAAGAGCAACGCTCGGAACTACAGGGATAACTTTAATGCCTGCATCAAGCCACCTCTGCATATACTTACCGGGGTTGCCTGCGCCTGTTGTAATAACCTTTATGCCCTCTTCGATAACAACCTGAACCGCCTCTTCGACAAACGGACTCATAAGCATAATATTTACACCAAAAGGCTTGTCTGTAAGTTCTTTACACTTTTTAATTTCGGCACGGAGCTGTTCTCCGTTTGAATTCATTGCGGCAATAAGGCCGAGACCGCCTGCGTTTGAAACACCGGCTGCAAGATAAGCGTCTGCTACCCAAGCCATACCGCCCTGAAAAATAGGAAATTCAAGGCCGAGTGATTTATCAATAACGGTAGAAATCATATGTACATTCTCCTTTTTTGTATTTCTGCGTCTGCTTTGTGTTTTTGAGCATAACGCAAAACAACATTTGTTCATAATTGCAGTTTTACACTATTAATTAAATACTACCGCAAATTACATAAATTGTCAATAGACATAATTCAAAATAGTGTAGTTTACATCAACAAGCAATTTAATCTTTTCTATTTTTATTGGCAATCCACATAGTTTATTAATAACTTTTAAAAATCTTTAACTGCAATAGTCCTCCACTGCTCTTCTAAGCGCTTCCTTCCCTGTAATTTCAACACCTTTTTCAAGTTGCATTACATCGCTTTTCGGCAAATTTGAGGACATAGTTCCCGTTTTCAGGTAAATATTACCGCTTTCTTTATAATAAACATTCAGATAGCCATCCTCTATTTTCAGGATAAAAACATCTTCCTCACACTTATCCTCGGTATTGCTCTGCTGTACGGTTTGAGCCGACGCATCTGTACCTGCGGTAAATAAATTTCCCGTTACCGCACAAGCTATTAATATAATTCCTGTTGCGCAAATAAGCTTTTTCACATCAAAAACTCCCTGTAATTTGCTAAATTCAATACTTTATCGGCAATAAATTCAGCTTTATTTTTAACTGTTTTAACTATATATTTCCGCTTATTTGTATTATTATACATATATTACATTATATTATATAAAATTTTCCTTTGTAAAAGGCTTATTTTTTAAGAAAAATTTGGCTTTTTATATTTATTTTTTTATTCTCAAGTGGTATAATAATCATTAACTGATATTTTTTGTTTTTGGATAAAATTTAAGAGATTAACTTTGTTTTTGTCAAAGAAGGAGAAATTATGCGTAACAAGCGTGAAACAGACATCAGTCAATATAAAGATATTCAGCCGGAGATTAACCCTGCCGTTCGCAAGGTAAATCCGATAAAAAGATTTTTCAAGGCACTCGGTAAATTTATTTTTACGATTTTCTCGGTATGCGTTGTTGCGGGTCTTATCGCAACTATTTCGCTCGGAATTTACATTGCGAGCCTTGCGTCCGAACCGACAGGCATTGACCTCAGAGCAAAATCGCTTAACCAGACAAGTTTTATTATGGTACAAAATTCAGACGGCAAGTTTGAACAGTATCAAACTCTTTACAGCACAGAAAACAGAATTTGGGTTGACAACCAAAAGATTCCGCAGGCTATGAAAGACGCCGTTGTTGCCATTGAGGACAAGCGTTTCTTCGACCACCACGGAGTTGACTGGACAAGAACCCTCTCTGCCGTAGTAAGTCTTGCCTCGGGCACAGATTCTTACGGCGGTTCTACAATTACTCAACAGCTTATCAAGAATATAACAGACGACAACGAAGTTTCTCTCACAAGAAAAATGCGTGAAATCTGCAAAGCGCTCAAGCTTGAGAACGAATATACAAAGGACGAAATTCTTGAGGCTTACCTCAATGTTGTAAACTTCGGCAACAACTGTCAGGGCGTTGAGTCAGCAGCACAGCTTTATTTTGACAAGAGCATTGAAAACTGCTCTATCGCAGAATGTGCGGCTATCGCAGGCATTACTCAAAACCCGTCAAAATGGAATCCTCTTTCTTATCCGGAAAACAATAAAATCAGACGAGAAATCATCATAAACGAAATGTATGACCAGGGCAAAATCACCGAGGACGAATATGATGCTGCTATGAAAGAGTCTGCAAATATGACTTTTGTAGGCTACACAAGCGATCGTGACGATGAAGACGACAACGACGACGGTTACATTCAGAACTGGTACATCGACGAGCTTTTCTATGACGCTCAAAAGGACCTTGCACAATACTACAACATCAGCGAGGACGCTGCGTCCGATAAGCTTTACACAGAGGGTCTTAAAATCTACTGCGCTATGGATATAAGAGCACAGGAAATGATGGAAAATGCAGCTCAAAACATTGACAAAAGCAACGACCCCGAATTACAGATAGCTATGACGCTTATGGGGTTTGACGGCAGAGTAATCGCTACCGTAGGCAGCTCAAACAAAAAGACAGAGGCTTTAAGCTGGGACAGAGCGACAATGTCATCTCTCCAGCCGGGTTCTTCTATCAAGCCTGTTGTAGTTTATCCTTATGCAATCGACAACAAGATGCTTTACTTCTCATCTCAAATTGAGGACGCACCTCTTGAAAAGTACGAAACCAACGAATACGGCGAACTTGTATCGGGTCCTAAGAACTGGTACGCAGGTTACAAGGGCACAATGCTTTTACCTGACGCTATCGAAATTTCTTCAAACGGTACAGCCGCACAGGCTATGAAAATGATTGGCGGTCCAAGCGTGGCTTACGAACAGGTAGTTACAAAAATGGGCTTTTCACACCTTAGCGAAGAGGACGCTTACAACTCGGGCGGTCTTTCAATCGGCGGTCTTACAGGCGGTGTTACAGTCCGTGAAATGGCATCAGCTTACAGCTATATGGGCAACGGCGGTCTTTACTACAACCCATATACCTACTACTACATCACAGACTCCGAAGACAATATTATTATCGACAACAGAAACGCTGTTCCAAAGCAGGCTTACTCTCCGACAACAGCCGCTATTATGAACAGACTTCTCCACTACAATGTAACCAATTCAGTCAATACAAACGCAGGTTCGGCAAGAATCAGCGGTTGGGATATTATCGGTAAGACAGGTACAACCGATGCCGACAAGGACTCATGGTTCTGCGGTATGTCACCTTACGCAACTCTTGCAATTTGGACAGGTTTTGACAACCCACACACAATTTCAAATACAACAGTGGCAACCAGCACATTCAACAAGGTTATGAGCTCGTACTTAAGCGGTATGGAGCACAAGGACTTCAAATTCCCGTCTAACCTTATTGAAGCACAGTACAGTCCTTATTCGGGTCTTATTGTGTCAACCGAAAATGTTTCGGGCAAATATGTCGGTTATTACACAGAAGACAATATGCCTTCAAACGGCGGTTGGGACGGTTACTACGACTCAAGCGATTCCGATGATTACGATGATTATAATTACGATTCATCATCTAATTATTCAGACAGCTCTTATTCCGGTGACGAAAGTCACTCAGGCGGTGGCGACGGAGATACTTCTTCTGCCGAAAGCCAAGGCGGTGAAGAGCCTAAGCCTGAAGAAAGCGGAGGAAATACCTCATCTGCCGAAAGCCAGGGCGGCGAAGAGCCTAAGCCTGAAGAAAGCGGAGGAGATGTATCTGCTCCGGGAGCTTAAGTCAGTTTATCTTGAAGAACTGTCTGCTTACAGGCAGTTCTTCATTAAATACATAAGGGAGTTATAAATTCCAAACTGAAAGGAAAGGATTTAGAATATGATTTCAGTAGCAATAATGGGCCACGGCGTTGTAGGCTCAGGCGTAGCCGAAATTCTTACAACACACAAACAGAAGCTTTTTGCAAGCATCGGAGAAGAAATTTATGTAAAGCACATTCTTGACCTGCGTGAATTTCCCGACAGCCCTTTGGCCGACAGATTTACAAAGGACTTTAACGACATCTTAAACGACAGAGAAGTAAGAGTTGTTGTTGAAGTTATGGGCGGTCTTAACCCTGCATATGACTTTGTAAAGAAGTGCCTTAAGTCCGGCAAGAGCGTAGTAACATCAAACAAAGAGTTAGTTGCGGCTCACGGTGCAGAGCTTTTACAGATTGCAAAAGACGAAAATGTAAACTTCTTATTTGAGGCATCGGTTGGCGGCGGTATTCCGATTATTCGCCCAATCAGTCAGTGCCTTGTAGCAAATATTGTTGATGAAATTGCAGGTATTTTAAACGGCACAACAAACTTCATCCTCACAAAGATGATTGAGGACGGTATGCAGTTTGACGCTGCCCTCAAACTTGCACAGGATCTCGGCTTTGCCGAAAGAAACCCTGCCGCAGATATTGAAGGTCACGACGCTTGCCGCAAAATCTGTATTCTTGCTTCCCTTGCTTTCGGTAAGCATGTTTATCCGAACTTTGTACATACAGAGGGCATCACCGAGATTACTCTTGAAGATGTAAAATATGCAGAGGCTTACAACTGCGTTATTAAACTTATCGGCAGAGTTAAGCGTCTCGACGACGGCAAGATTGATATAATCGTTGCTCCTATGTTTGTACCAAACAAAAGCCAGCTTGCTAACATTGACTATGAGTTCAACGGCATTATGGTAAGAGGCGACTGCACAGGCGATGTAGTATTCTACGGCAAGGGCGCAGGTAAGCTCCCAACAGCAAGCGCAGTTGTAGCCGATGTAGTTGACTGCTGCAAACACTTAAAGACAAGAAAGTTCTTGTTCTGGGCAGACGGCAACGGCGACAATATTCTTCCTTATGAGGAGTCGGTAACAGCAATGTACATCAGAGCAAACACAACATTCGAACTTGCTCAGGAAGTATTTGGCTGTATAGATAAAATTGAAAAGGCTGACAGCCCAGAGGGCGAGATTGCCTTTGTAACAGCGCAATTACCCTATGGTGAAATTATTGAAAAAATCGCAGCACTCGAAAGCAGAGGTGCAAAGGTTATTTCAAAAATCCGCATAGGTGATTTATAATTGAAAGAGGAGTAAAAGGACATGAGTTTGATAGTTCAGAAATTCGGCGGTAGCTCCGTAGCAAATGCTGAGCGTGTAATGAATGTGGCTAAAATCGTAACAGAAACATACGCTAAGGGCAACGATGTTGTAGTTGTTGTTTCTGCACAGGGCGACACCACAGACGATCTTATCGCAAAAGCCGAAGAAATTAATCCAAATGGTTCAAAGAGAGAAAAAGATATGCTTCTTGCAGCAGGTGAACAGATTTCTATTTCACTTCTTGCAATGGCTATCGAAAAGCTTGGTTACCCTGCTGTATCACTTCTTGGTTGGCAGGCAGGTTTTGAAACAACCAACATTCACACAAGCGCAAGAATCAAAAAGGTTGACCCAAGCCGTATTCGTCACGAACTCGACAAGAAGAGAATTGTTGTTGTTGCCGGTTTCCAGGGCCTTGCTAAAACAGACGATATTACAACTCTCGGCAGAGGCGGTTCCGATACAAGCGCCGTAGCTATTGCAGCTGCAATGCACGCTGACCTTTGTCAGATTTACACAGATGTAGAAGGCGTTTATACAGCCGACCCAAGAAAAGTTGAAAACGCAAGAAAGCTCAAAGAAATTTCTTATGACGAAATGCTTGAGCTTGCTACACTCGGCGCACAGGTACTCAACAACCGTTCAGTTGAAATGGCTAAAAAATATAACATCGAGCTTGAAGTCCTCTCAAGTATGACAAGAGCATCGGGTACAATAGTAAAGGAGAAAACAAAAATGGAAAAAATGTTAATCAGCGGCGTTGCTAAAGATACAGATGTTGCAAGAATTTCTGTAACAGGTATTCCTAACGAGCCAGGTCTTGCTTTTAAAATCTTCTCAAAACTTTCTGCTAAGGATATCAATGTAGATATTATTCTTCAGTCTATCGGTCACGATGGTAAGAAGGACATCAGCTTTACAGTTCCTAAGTCAAGAGGTGCTGAGGCTGCTGAGGCTCTCAAAGATTACATTGAGAACTTTGACGGTACAGAAATCCTCGTTGACGAAAGCGTAGCTAAGATTTCTATCGTTGGTGCAGGTATGGAAAGCCATGCAGGTGTTGCTACAAAGATGTTCGAGGCTCTTTATGATGCTCAGGTAAACATTCAGATGATCAGCACAAGCGAAATCAAGGTTTCTGTTCTTATTGATGAGAACGATGCCGATAAGGCTGTTAAAGCTATCCACGCTAAGTTCTTTGATTAATCAAAACTTAATCGCATATTTAAAAGCTCCTCAACTAAGAGGAGCTTTTGTTTTGTGCTTTATTAGTTAAAAATTATTAGTTGGCATTTTAAAATTAAAAAATTTAGGTCGAGCCTTTTTAAAGGCTCGTGGGTTTGGGCAACGCCCAAGAAAGTCTGTGTTTATTACAATTTATAAGGCACAAACAGCGTTGCTGTTTGTGTGCTAACGCAAAGTTTGTCAAAACAGGCGACAGCCCTTTAAAAGAAATACTTAATCAATAAATAATAAAGAAGAATATTTTTGTTGTTATCGCAATTATAAGGCGTTCGCCAGTGTGTTCAAGCCACCAAACAGCAAGCTGTTTGGCTATCAGAATTTTGCGTAAGCTAAAGTATTGTGTGCTTTGCCCACACCCACAACCTTTATATTCGTGTAGAAAGTATCTACAATTCCAAAGTTTATAACTCCTGACCGCTAATAAGTTATTTTTGAAAACAATAATTATTATTTTCTTATTAATTGACAACACTAATTTAATATGTTACCATAATTTTATAAAATATACTTTTAGCAGTCCAATCAAATTTAAAGTAATCGGAAAGGCAGCAAATATAACAATGATTGCAGTGATAGGCTTCATAGCAAGTATGTGCTTACACAGTATATCGATGTTACATACTTTACAATATTTGTGTGCATTGCTTAAGCAACGGAATTAGTAGTTAACGTTTGACAATCTTAATACAAATCGCACAAATTTATTTTTAGTTATTATACAATTTATATCATTTTGTTATCTTAGCATATTTATATAAATATATATTGACAAATTTTACACTATGTGTTACTATAATTCTATATTATTTAACAAACATATAAGGAGGTTAAAAGCGATTAATTTTTAATATTTGTCATTTGGAGATGATAAAAGATTATTCTACAGCCAGTTATGTATTCTATTTTATTTGAAAATAATGTGACTATTATTCACTTAGCAAAGGAGCTCACTATGAAAAAATATTTTAAATTTGTATCTTCAATACTTACAGCAACAATATTAATAAGTATATTATATCCTAATATGGCTTTAGCAAAAACATCACTTACACAAGACAATACAACAACACCTTATTATGATAATATATTATCTAGTCCCCAGAAAAACTTATTCAAAAATATTACATATGACAATTTAACAATGACTATTGAGGATAAATTTTTAAAAGAAAATAGTGGCACTATTTATCGTAAATCAGAGCAAGAATATCTTATAAATTTAGGCGAAATTAAAAGTTCAGAAAACATCTCACTACTTAATAATTCATTAGTCATTTCATATGCCTCAGACGAAAGTGGTACAAATACAAAAAATAAAACGGATGATAGTATATCTGTTAAGATAACATTAACCGTTGATTACAGGATTAGTAATAATACAGTAAAAATGTCTAAAATAACAAGTAAACTTATTGCTTGTAACGGTAGTACTACATCTAATGTTGGTTCTGGTGTTTTCATAATTGGAAATGAACTTACTTATGGTCAAGTTGATGCTGGACACTCGAGTCAAAAAACAACAGTTGCACTACCAACTAACGCATGCACTCGAACTTATTCTCCAACAAATTGGAAAGCAGTTTCAACTTCTGCAGGTATAGTTGGTGCAACACAGATAGTTACTTTACGAGGCAGAAATAGTAAATGGTCAGTAACTTTAACAAATAACATAATAGACTCCATGCCATAAATTAATAAGGTGAAAAAAATGAAAAAAATGCTCCCGATATGTATAAGAACATGTATAATTATAATGTCAATATTATTTTACATATTGACAAGATATATGAGAGAATTTGCTTCCATTAATTATGACTTAAAAACAGGATATATAGTTAATTCAGCTACCATATTTATTATAGCAATACTATTCACAATATCAATAAAACTATTTAAGATTAGTGGAAGAATTGCAAATATAGTAATGATTACAGTGATAGTGATTAGCTTCATAGCAAGTTATGTACTTACACCGTATATCGGCGTCACATACTTTACAATATTTTTGTGTGTTGCTTATGTTACAGAAATAATACTTAATAAAATTACTCAAAAATGAATAGGGTCTGTTTTTAATGTTTGATGATTTGGAATTATAAGCTTAAAAACTCTCAGATAAATAATAAAAATTTAGGTCGAGCCTTTTTAAAGGCTCGTGGGTTTGGGCAATGCCCAAGAAAAGGTGTTTCTATTGCAAATTATATGGCACAAACAGCAACGCTGTTTGTGTGCTAAGGCAAAGTTTGCTAAAACAGGCGACAGCCTTATAAATAAATTCATTTATTGATAAACAGAATGGCTTTTTGTTATGCTATCGGATTTATAAGGCTGTCGCCAATGTGTTTTAGCCGCCAAACAGCTTGCTGTTTGGCTATCAAACTTTGAAGTCTTTGTGGGCTTTGCCCACACCCACAACCTTTGAAAAGGTTGACCAAACTTTTTTATTCGAGTATAAAGTCTGTGATAATCCAAACAAAATTTTCCCGACCGTTGCTAATCCATAATATTCTCTCAGCATAATACAACAAAAAATCCCGACGGATAAATCCGTCGGGATAAAAAACTTTGGAAATTAAATTACTTAACTTCAACTTCAGCGCCAGCTGCTTCGATCTTAGATTTGATCTCATCAGCCTCGTCCTTAGATACAGCCTCTTTAAGAGTCTTAGGTGCGCCGTCAACGAGAGCCTTAGCTTCCTTAAGACCAAGACCTGTGATCTCACGAACAGCCTTGATAACAGCAATCTTGTTGCCGCCAGCACTCTTAAGAACTACATCAAACTCTGTCTGCTCAGCAGCAGCAGAAGCAGCCTCTGCAGGACCTGCAACAGCAACTGCAGCAGCAGCTGATACACCAAACTCATCCTCTACAGCGTGTACAAGCTCTGAAAGCTCGAGAACTGTGAGGCCTTTTAATTCTTCAATAATAGCAGTAATTTTCTCTGATGCCATTTTAATTTACCTCCGATATAATAAGTTGTAAAATTTAAGTTAATATTGCAGATTATTCTGCAGCAGGTTCCTCAGCAGGAGCCTCTTCTGTTGCGGCTGCTAAACAAGCCTCAACACCGCCCTTATCAACAACAGCCTGAATAGCTCTTGCGAAAGAAGCAATCGGTGCCTGGAATGCACCAAGTACATTTGCGAGAAGTACATCTCTTGTAGGAAGTTTTGAAAGAGCTGTGATTGTATCCATATCAATAACAGCGCCGTCAAGGTAACCTGACTTAACCTTAAAGTTATCGTGATCCTTAGCATAGTTGCAGAGGATTCTTGCAGCAGCAGCGTATTCGCTGTCGCTTGTAGCGAGAGCTGTTGTACCCTCAAGAACAGGCTTAATGCCCTCAAGACCTACTTCATCACAAGCACGAGATAAAAGTGTGTTCTTAACTACTGAATAGTGTACATTGTTTTCACGAAGTTCTTTTCTAAGCTTTGTATCGTCCTCAGTATTGATACCCTCGTATGAAACAACTAAACCTGTAACAGAGTTCTTAAGTCTTGCTGTAAGTTCTTCAACGATGACTTTCTTCTGCTCTAAAACACTTTGACTTGGCAATTATTTCACCTCCAAAATTTTTTAAACGCAGTATCTAAAGTTCTTAAAAAACAAGGCAGTCCGATTAGACCTCGGACTGCCGCAAAAATACAAAAATAATGTAAAATTGCATCTTCCTCGGCAGGCGGTATAACCTTTATGCATATTGCACCTGCTGTCTTTAGAACAGCGAATTTATATTCACACCAAAGGTGTAAACATTAAAGTAATTATAATCAAACACCAAACTTAGCAGGTGAAATACGAACGCTTGGTCCCATTGTTGATACAATGGCAACTGAACGAATGTACTGACCCTTTGCAGCAGCTGGCTTAGCCTTTACGATAGCTTCCATAAGTGTATCGAAGTTCTCGCCGAGCTTTTCTGCGCCAAAGCTTACCTTACCGATTGGGCAGTGAATGATGTTTGTTTTGTCAAGACGGTACTCAATCTTACCTGCTTTAGCTTCTTTAACAGCCTTAGCAATGTCAGGAGTAACAGTACCTGCCTTTGGGTTTGGCATAAGACCACGAGGACCAAGGATTCTACCTAAACGACCTACAAGACCCATGCAGTCAGGAGTTGTGATAAGAACATCAAAGTCCATCCAGTTTTCCTGCTGAATCTTCTGAGTCATATCCTCAGCACCTACAAAGTCAGCACCTGCTTCCTTTGCAAGCTCCTCATTAGCGCCCTTACAAATTGCAAGAACTCTAACATTTTTACCTGTACCGTTAGGGAGTACAACAGCGCCTCTAACCTGCTGGTCAGCGTGACGGCTGTCAACACCGAGCTTTACATGAAGCTCAACGGTTTCATCAAACTTAGCGGTGCTTGTCTTGATAACAGTTTCAAGAGCCTCGCCTGGTTCGTATAATTTTGATTTGTCAACGAGCTTAGCTGCGTCAACATATTTTTTACCGTGTTTCATCAGTTTTCCTCCATTGATAGGTGGTCAATCGGGAATTCCCTCCCACCCGGATAATTAGTCAACTACTGTAATACCCATGCTTCTTGCAGTACCTGCAACCATGCTGATTGCTGCTTCAAGAGAACCTGCGTTGAGGTCAGGCATTTTCTGCTCTGCGATCTTTGTGATCTGCTCACGAGTAATCTGAGCAACCTTTGTCTTGTTTGGTACGCCAGAACCACTCTCAATGCCACAAGCCTTCTTAAGAAGAACTGCTGCCGGT
>ERZ773188.2832-NODE-2832-length-15880-cov-6.526572_pt1 | contig 15880 bp, 15 predicted proteins | sample MGYA00581011_ERZ773188 | MGnify/ENA primary metagenome ERZ773188 (study PRJEB29015, sample SAMEA2737798) | human gut metagenome | biome: human gut; feature: human-associated habitat; material: faeces | place: China | collected 2012 ...
GGCACTCTTGAAATCGGTAGAAGCCGTTACGGTGTATTCCTTTACCGCATCGCCCATCTTGAGTGCCACGGAAGTGACGCCCTGCCAGTCGCCGTCCACAGCGGCACGGGTGGAAGAGGCTGCCAGCGGCGTTGCTTCTACGGACAGTCCGGTGGCACGGATGAATACAGGGTATTCACCTTCGGGCAGACGGTTATCGCCAGCAAGTTCGTCCTGTGTGCAGGCGGCGAGGGCGAACAGCAGTGCGGTGGCTGCAGATGTATGGATGATTGTTCGTTTCATGATGCGTGTTGTTTAGGGTTCGTTATTGTTTCTTTTGCAATACGGGCAGACCGTCGGTGCCGAGTATCCACTGGTAGTCGCCAGCGGTGAGGGCGGTGTTCATGCCGTCGACGGCTGTCTGCCATTTCACGGTCGCGCCGTCCACCTTCGTGGCATCTACCGTTCCTCCTTCAATACGGAATACTCCTTGCCCGGCATTGCCTCCCCAATAACAGGAAGTTATATCAGCGTAGTTATAACGCACTATAGCTCCATTGTTAGACTCTTTCAATGTGCCGTCGAACCAGCAAGCGATGATATCGCCATAATTTGATTCGGCTATACCACAAGTTCCACCATATGATGCAGAAATTTTTCCCGTCACAGAGCAGGCAATGATTTGGCCATGATTTCGGCCCACTATTCCAGCAGTATTTCCACTACTGCCATACAGATTCACATCTATGAGTTGTAGGTTCTTTATCACTCCACGTTCACTTAAGAGTGAACCCAAAAATCCAGTATTATTCATTGCTGAAGAGTTAAATCCTGTAATGCGGTGTCCCTGCCCATTAAAGACGCCGGAGTAGAATGTAAATATGCCTGACCGTGTCCATTCCTTACCCGTCAGGTCGATGTCAGCGGCGAGGGTGCAATTTATCGATTCATCTTTTTGTGAGGCTTCGTTCCATGCCAGCAGGCCGTCGGCGTTATAGACCGTGTAGGTCTTGGTGTTGCTGTCGTAGATGTAGCCCAAATCCTCGGCTGTGCCGCTCTCGCTGCCACCGTCAGCCCAGTCACCGATAGTGCAGCCATCTAATGTCAGGCCAGTGGCGTTCACCTTAACGGTATATTTATAGCGGCTGCCCGCTTCTAATACGACGTTGTTCTGCGGGCGGAAGTAGAAGGTGCCGCCGCCGAGTTCCACCTTGACGAACGGTTTGCCTGCCGCAACGGTCTGCGGGGCGGTCAGTGCCTCGTAGGTGTTGCCGCTTGCGTTGTAGGTCTTGATGGCGGTCGGGTTGCCGTTATCGGCGGACAGGCTCACGAGGCTCACCGTGGCACCGTCCACGCTCGTGAATCCCGTGCCGGGCTTCAGTTCGATTGTCACGCGTGCCGTGCGGTGGGTAAATTCAAGAGTCGGGTTGTTAAATTCCACCTTCCGGTTCTCAGCAGAGATGAAGTCGCTGTTCTGGAAGTCAGCCAATTTGCTTTGGTCTTCGGCCACCTTCACGGCAGGCATCTGTGTGATGTCAGCCTTGTTGAAGGGCCACCATGCCGATACGGTAATCGGGTCGCGGCTGGTCCAGTAGTACGGGTTGTTCTCGCGTGAAAGCGTGGCACTCTTGAAATCGGTAGAAGCCGTTACGGTGTATTCCTTTACCGCATCGCCCGTCTTGAGTGCCACGGAAGTGACGCCCTGCCAGTCGCCGTCCACGGTGGCACGGGTTGATGGGGCTGCCTGCGGCGTTGCCTCTACGGACAGTCCGGTGGCACGGATGACTACGGGGTATTCTCCTTCGGGCAGACGGTTATCGTCGGCAAGTTCGTCCTGCGTGCAGGCGGCAAGGGCGAACAGCAGTGCGGTGGCTGCGGGGATAAATAATCTATGTCTCATAATTCTTCATTCTAATCGATTAATTATTAAAATCCTACAGGTCAGCACCCACATCTCCACCGTCTATATCGTTCCACTTTGCAATGGTGGCTTCGCTGACTTCAAGGACTTTGTTGCGTACCTTGACGGTATAGGTATAGTTGTTGCCCGCCAGCAGTGCGCCATCGGGCATGGTGAGTGTGGCATGATATTCCTGACCTTTGTAATTCACAACCAACGGCAGGGATGCAACTGTCTGCGGGAAGAGGATGATCGATGACGTGAGATTGCCGTCTGCCAGATTCATGGTCAGTTCTCCGGTCTGTGCCCCGTTGTCTGCGGTGGCAATACCGTCGGCCGTGTTGAACGTACCGGTGAGTAACAATCCGTCCAGCGTGTAACGTTCAGGCTTGACCACGCTGAAATTCACGCCGTCGCCCGCCTCGAAGGTAAGGGTTATCTGGCTCATGCGGTGGTGGAAGGAGTTGTCTTCACCGCCTTTGGCGGTTTTGTCGGTGAAGCTTACTACCGGGTTGTTTTTGTCTCCCGTGGCTCCTGAAGCAAAGAGGAAGTCGATGGCAGGCTGGTTCTGCTGCGCCGTGGCATCGGTCGTGGCTGTGAGGATGCCTCCCGCCGCGTTGTACGGATAGTAGGCGCGGAAAGTATGGGCCTTTGTATCTTCGATATAGATGACCTTTCCTTCTGCCTCAAATTTCCCGTTTTTCAGGATGAAAGGCACGTTGCCGTACTGGGAATCGTTGCCGATGTCGGTGATGCCGATACGGTCGCCGGCAGTCCAGGTGGTTCCGCTGGCGCGGGTGGCGGGGGCGATGTTGGCGGTAAACTGGGCGGCCACGGGGTCACCGTTCAGGTTCTCGTTGTCGTTGTTGCAGGCTACCAGTGCGAGGGCGAGCGCTGCAAGTGCAAAAAATCTTGCCTTCATTATATCTATAATTTTATTATTTAAATTCCATTTCAATAATTGCTGCACCTCAGCAAAATCAAAGCAAGCTTTGCTTCTGCGTTCGGTTTGCTAATTATTTACAAATCGGCATTTACATCATCACCTTTCACTTCTTCCCAGCCGTTGATTTCGGCTCCGTCCACTTCCATGCCTTCGGGAGTCTCAACCAGCGTTCCGCCGAGGGTCAGCGATTTGCCCTTTCTGGTGTTGAACTCCTTGAGAGCTTCTGTGAGGTCGCTTTTCAGCGTGGTGGGGCTCGGGTTGCCGTCCGCATAGCGGATTTCACCCGTCAGCAGTTGTTCCGTGCCGGTCACACCCAGCAGCCGCACCGTGGCTTTCCACTTGCCGGCATCGTCACCTTCGGTTATCTTGGTGAAGGGCAGCACGACGTTCGAAGCGGCTCCGTAGGTATCGGTAGCGAAGTCGAGTGTTCCGGCTGCACCCGTCAGATGGGCAACAATCTCCGTGATGCGTCCGGCGGCATCACCAGTAGGTTCGACGACAAGCGTCAGTTCGCGTACCTGCTGCTTCATTGCGGCGGTCAGCGGATGGTCCCTGTCTTTCTCGATGGTCACCTGTTCCGTATAGGTGAAGAACCATACCGGGGCATTGTTCACAAAGACCTCCGTGCCTGCCCGGTTTCCCGTGGCTGCGGCAACGGTGGCGGTGGTGCCGTTCACCGTGATTCCTTCAGCTGGGTTCCACACCGCAAGGGTGTAGCTGCCCGGAGCAAACAGATGGTCGGGGGCATGGGTGGCGGAAGTCTCCGTACCCGTATAGTCACCCATGGTGACCGTCCATGTGGCAGGTATGTCGATACCCTCACCGCGGGCCGACCAGTCGGCTGTCACCGCAATCTTCCCGTAGTCGGGGTGCGGCGTGTCATAGAGCGTGTCCTTCACGCAGGAAGAGAGCAGCACGGCGGCTGCCATTCCCATCATATTTATATATTGTCTTGCTTTCATATTCTATTCCTCCGTGTTAGAATAACTTCCATACCAATGTCACACCGGCATTGATGGGGCCCCACCAATCTTTTGTCTCGTTGCCGCGGCGTACACGTACACCGTCGATGACCTCATATTTCTCATAGTCGGCATTCAGGTAGCCCAAGCCGAGGTTGAAATCAAGAGCCAGTGCCTTGTTCAGCCGCAGCTGGTGGCCGGCGGTGATGCCGCCACCCATCAGGTCGCCCTGCTTGCCTGTTTCGGAGAGCTTGTAGTTGAACTGTCCGGCCTTGAACATCGCGCCCAGATACCAGGCTTTCTTCTCACCCATGTAATAACGTATTTCCGGAGCCACTTCCCAGAGTGCATAGCGGCGGTCCTTGTCGCTCCACGTCCAAGAAGTCCATGAGCCGTTTACGGCAATGCCCCACGATGGGCAGATGCGCCATTCCACGCCAAGGTCGGGTGTCAGGGTAGCCCAGCGCAACAGGTTGGCACGCAGGGAGAGATGATAATCAGTTGTGATTTTGGTTTCCGACGGCGTGTCGGCAAGAGTATTTTGTTGAGCGGCTTTCTCGGCTTCTGCCTTTTCAGCGGCAAGTCGGGCTTCTTCCGCCTTGCGCTGCTCTTCGGCACGCCGTTCCTGTTCGGCACGCGTCTCGGTTTCTAAGCGTTCGGCTTCTGCCCTGCGTCGCGCTTCCGCTTCCGCATCCATCGCGGCTGTTTCCTTTGCGGGTACCGTTAGGCGCACGATCACAAAATCACCCCCTGTCGCATGATTGTGGGTAATGAAGTTTTCTTCCTTGATTTTCGCGCGTGTAATCAGTTCTGATTTTACTCGATTGGCACGGATCTTCGCCGTTGCAAGGTTCTCAGCTTCACCGCCCTGCGAATTGCAGTAGCCGTCAACCAGTAGCGGCAACTTGCCGTCAAAAATTGTTGCTTTACTGTTTTCGATACATTCCAACAGGCGGGCAAGTTCAGTGTCATTGCCATTCCAAGGCACGTAGAACATGTCCTTCTGCGGAACGAACCGGAAGGTGTAGGTCGTGTCTGCTTTCTGCTGCGCAATGACAGGAAAAGTTACCGTCATCAGCCACAGAAACAGGGTAAGAAAAGTGATTTTTCTGCTCATATAAACTTGAATTTATTATCTTTGTCTTCTCCAAAGGTAATAAATGCCATTCAGCGCCCAAAATATTACAAAAACTTTTTCTGTTAAAATACAGCGTTTTATAAAAATTGTCGTTTGAGCACTTTTCAAATTGTCGTTTGAGCACTTTTTTGTCGAATTAGCACTTTTTGATTGTTTGAGCACTTTTTGAAAATGGGTTTCTGTGACCTTTTTCAATGGCTTTTTACTACACAAATTAGTCCTGATTCCTGATTTGCTTTTTTTCATTTGGCAGGCGTACATCCTTCCTTCTCGGTAAATGATTTGATGAAGTTACTGCGGGAAAGAAAACCGGAAGACTCAGCCAGCTTCTGTATATTGATTTCCGGATGCTCCTTCAGTATGTTTTTCGCATACTCCAACCGGAGACCGGTTATCCATTCGCGGAATGTCATTTTATACGTAGTCTTGATATAAGCGGAAAGATAGGTACGGTTCGTATGAAGTATTTCGGACAGTTCTTTTATGGTAAGTCCCTGCTGGACATAGCCGTCTGTCTTTATCCAGTTGTCCACCTTCTCTATAATTTCTGTATAGGACACTGGAACTTCTTTCTCAGAAACTATTTTAGGTTCTGTTTCTGTATCTGTCAGAAGTTCTTCTTCAGACTGTATATCTTGCTCAAAAGCATTTTCCACCTGTTCATAGAACAGCAGGTAGTTCTGATAGCTGTAGAAAAGATAGCTGTAGAACGGTATTGACGACAAAATCCAGATAAAAACATATTTGTCTGGCAGAAATGTCAGCAATCCGCATCCGACACCGAAGATAACAGCCCAATAAGTGAATATGGAAAGCCATTCGATATATGCGCCTATATCATCCGCCTGAGTTTCATTGAAAATCCGAATGGCTCTACGATATGCAACTATGACTCTGCGAGCTAAAACGACTCCAAAAACAACTAACCAGACAGCTAAAGCAAATAAAGAGATTTTTTGTATGATTCCGCTTGGCACCAGGAACACCACAACTCCGGAAAGAGTTGAGAATATAATCCATAAAATGATATGTGTCCACACACGCCGTTTGGTAATGTAAAAACGATCAAGCAACATTATCAATGCCGAACTGAACAGAGAATAGCACAGGAAGTATGTGGACATGTTCATCAATATGGAAGAATCCGCATTTTTGAATCGAATACCAAAGAAGAAATGTACCGAATAATTTGCCGAAAGCAGCAGCATAGCTATACCCATAATCTGTCGGGAGCGGAGATAATTCTTGAAAATTTTCTTTTCAGGAGTCTTTGCAAACAAAAAATAAAAGCCGAAGAATAACATCAACGGCAGTGCGGCACAAAGTGAAAAACTGTATATAGATGGTTCCATTGTTATGCTTATTTGATTTTGATACAAAGTTACGAAAAATATTGGTTTTCAGGATTATTTTCCTGAGTTCTTTTTTATATTTTAATCATACGGAAACGCTTTGATATTATACAGTTATCGGATTCACTTTCATGGTGGAGAGATTCAGGTACAGCCCGTGATGCTCGATCATACCGTTGCGGAACATTTTCCACAGGATGTTGCAGCCGAGCTGTGCCAGTGTGGAGTTGATGAACAGGTCCTGTTTCTCCAGAGCCTCCGCCAGCGAACAGCTCGGTCCGGAATCCTTTTCCTTCACTCTTGCGTATTTGACATATCGTGTGATCACCTTCAGCGATTCCACCGTTTCGTACAGCTTGGATGCCGGCTGTCTGATTTTCTTAGGTACGGTTCCGAGGATGACCTGTCCCGTATTCTGCATGTTGCCGAAGTCCATCCAGTACAGTGGTGTTTCGTGGCTTCTGTATTCCGAAACCGGCACGGCTTTCAGTATGTTCCAGAGGTCGAGACGGGACTTTATGTTGTCCGTGCAGGTAATCATTATGTTGGCCAGATTATCCCGTCTGGCGTCCTTCAGGGCTGCCGGATAGATGTCCGGTACCGCCTTCCAGTCGTTGCCGAAGAAGTTGTTCATGCGTGTGACGAGGCACTGCGCCTTGTTCAGTCCGATGTCCGAAGGGCTGAAGAGCTGCCGCCCGATGTTGGCTTCCGTCACGATGTCGGAATCATACAGTGTCACGAACAGTCCGGGATGTCCGAGTCCCCTCAGTGCCGTGTCAAGCCTGGCCAGGCAGGTAAGCACCTGTGAGCCTGTTCCTCCCGCTCCGATAAGGTTTACCGTTACCGGATGCTGCGGGTTTATGAGATAGTTGTCGATGTAGTGTACTCTTTTCATGTCAGTATGTCTTTAAGTTTCATGTTGTTCAGTTGTTTCAGTTCGTCGAGGTTGAAGTCCCTGTCCCGTGCCGCCTTTGCCACCAGCACGAGGTTTGACCTTGTCGGGTTCCCGTTCCCTCCCAGGTGGGTGAATTCCGTCAGCCAGAATTTCCGTTCCCAGTACTGCAGCAGCTTTTCATAGGTCAGGTCCTTCGGCAGCTCTATCCTGGCGTTTCCCAGACATACGCTGGAACCTGTCACGTTGAAGAACGGTGCGGCATACAGTACGGTATCCGGTCTGGGAACGTTCCCCTTGTAGGCATAGATTCTCATTCCGTGTTCTCCGGCCTCATAGATCACTCCCGGCAGGTAATATTCCGCGTTTTCTATTTTGAGTGCGGTGCTGAAGAACATCATCCGCTTGTGCGGTGGATTGTACCACACGTATCTTTCGCTGCCCTTGCGCGAGTCGCAATACAGCAGGTTGTCGGGTATCTTCCCGTATGGAGTGGTACCGTGTCTTTCCGAGTATTCCTTCACGAGGGTGTTCATGAATTCCAGTGTCACCGGTCTTCCTTCCGTCATGTTTCCCCGGTCGTCAATACCCCGGATTTCAAGGAAGAAGTTCTTGTCCCCTTCCGAGGCATAGGCTATCAGTGCCGCCCTGGGGTTGAGCGGTGTCTTGATCTTTCTGGTCAGTTCGTTGCTGTCTATCATATGCTTTCAGATTGGTTTATATTGTGATGTTGATAAATTTTTCCGCCCATTTGAAGAAGCGTTCCGGGTAGTCGTCCATGCGGAACAGTTCCTCCGTTTCCGGAGACAGGTCACAGGTGGTGACCGGAATGATGTCGTATGTCTCCCGGCTGTAGGAGTTGTAGTAGTCCACGAGGTTGTCCGTCACGGGATCATTGCAGTCATAGACGACCCTTATCTGCCTGTTGAGATACATGGGCAGGTAGTCCGGTTCCTCTTCATAAAACGGGTCGTAGCCGTATTCCATGATGCCGCGTTCAGGCGAGAGGAATTCCAGACCTTCCTTCATGGCGGAGAGCAGGGACTGTTCGTATCCGTTCGCCGGCTTATACCGTCCGATTGCCTTCGGCAGGTCCTTGTAGTAGGATTTCCGTTCCACTCTCCTGAGCAGACTGTGTATCCTGCCTTTCTCGTATGAATGCAGCAGTTTCAGCCGTTTTTTCCTGTCGTCCTGTTCGTCGTCATTCTCTTCAGCCAGCCAGGTAAGCGCATATTCCGTGTCATCCTCGTCCAGTATGGTGTCAATTCCGTTTGCCTGCATCAGGTTGTGGATGAAGGTGACAGATATGCGTCTCAGTTCCGGCCCGAGATTTTCCACAAATTTCACAGGGAAGTAATACAGCGTAAGTTCTCCCCATCTGTGGCATTTCCAGAGACGGAAAATGAGTCTTTCCCCATCCTGCTCGATGTTTACATTCATGTCATTGCCGACAAGGTCGCTCATTTCATCATGCAGTCTCGTTATTCCTTCCGCCATTGTGAGTCCCGGTGCATGTACCGCTTCCTTTTTCATAAGACTCGCATATCTGAAAAAGGAATCACGCAGGTACTCGTAGTTTTCCCGCGTGATCAGGTTGCACGGCTTTCCGTCAGGACTTTCCGAGAACAGTTCCGGCGGAGGCATCGGCGTGAATGTGGTGTTCAGAAAAGAATTACGGCACCGCTGGGTGCCGCAATCCGTTTCTTCCTTTCCGTGCCGTAATGCACCTTCCTTTCGGTTTCCGCAATGATAAGTCTCGCGAGCTGTTCCGCCTGATATCCGTCCAATGGTACACATGATTTCTTCTTTTTTCTGTAGTCCTTTGCCATATCCTTTATCCTTTTGTTCCGATAGTTGTCTTGAACTCATATTCTGTCATGTCCTCCCTGATGACCGGTCCGTGAACGGTAGCCGTCGTCAGTTCCGGGTACATGTTCGAATAGTAGTTCATGACCATGTCCGGCGAGATGTTCGGATCCGGGTCCTGAAGAGTAATATACTCTGTTCCTTTCTTGAATCTGAATGAGCGTGTCATTCCTTTAATTTCGAGTGCCATGTCTTAAACTGTCTGATAAGGTGAATACTTGGGTTCCAGCATGGACTGCGGGAAATCGATGTATTCCTCGTAGTCCTTCTCACTGTATGCGGGGTGTTCCTGATCGGAGAGGTACGGTTGCTGTTCGTCCTCCTGCATGAACCGTTCTTCCTGCCAGTCCTGAATTTCAGGCTGCGGCGGATATTGAGGTTGGGAAGGCTGCTGTCCGCCTGTCAGCTGTACGTATTGCGCGTGCGGCTGTATCTGCGGTCTTGCTTGCGGCTGTGGCGGCTGTTGTTGCGGTGGCCATATTCCTGGCTGTTGCGGATGCTGCGTGTATGCCTGTTGTGGTCTCTGCGGTACCGGCTGTTGCGGACGTTGCGGTTGCGGATTTCTCTGTACCGGTGTCTGTGTGTATACCGGCTGTTGGGAGTGTGGCTGTTGCTGCTGTACCGAAGGTTCCGGCTGTGCCTCCTGTTCCATCAGGTCGAAGAGGCTTCCCCGGTTCATTTCCGTGTCGGCTGCCTTTATCTTCTCCTCGATTTCCTTCAACTGGGCGGCATTCGCGTGTGCTTTCGCCTGTGTAAGCACGCTGACGGCTTCCCGATGGTTCCTGGCGGCTGTCAGTTCTTCCGCCTTCTTCATCAGTTTCTCGTACTTCTCCCGTTTCTCGCGTTCTTCCTTCGTCTCCTTGGATTTCGCTTCCTTGGCGGCCTTGCTGCTGGCGGCGGCCTTGTCCGCCTGTGCCTCAAACTGTGCCATGTTGGAGATCAGCCCGCACGCTTTCTGTATCGGTCTTGTGACTGCCTGCAGGAATCCTGTGTCAAGTTCCTGCGGTGTGCCCGTGACAGTCAGCGGCACGATGTGGTTCTGGGCCTCGTCCTTGAGTCCGTTCGATTTGGGCAATGTGGAAACGGTCAGTTGTCCGTTTGTCTTGCGGATGACGATCGTGAGGTCCACGCTTTCCGTCATCATCTGGTGGATTGCTGTAAAAAACATAATTTCAGATATTAAATGATTAGACGATGTGTTTCAATATTCGCTGAATAATTCAGCCAGCAGCCTGTTCCTATCCGGATGTCTGCATATTTCCAGAACGGGGTTCAGCAGCTTTGAGATGTGAACGGGACCTGTGGTTCCCCTTGGCGGCAGCTTGATTGCCGGTTGCGGGACGTGTACTTTCGGTCTTCTTGTCACGGGCATCCCTATCGGAGCTGGTGACTGTCTTGTGATGATCGCTTGTTGCATATTCTTTAATTTTTAACTGTGAATACCCGGGCTTTGGCAGCCCGTTGAACTACAAGGGCCCAACGGCAAATGCTTCCGGAAAGGCAGGGTTTTCGGGAAAAATACCGGAGCGCAGCGAGGATGATTTTTTCCGAAACCGCTTGCGGCCTGACCTTGCCGTCCGACAAGAAGCGTTTGCCAACTTTGCCCTGTAGTTCTCGGTTTGCCAATGTCTGTGTTTTCCGTCCATTCCCTTTTCTTTCCGTGTCATTTCCGGCTGTGACGGATACAAAAAGAGCCGCCCGCTCCCGGACAGCTCCCTTATGCTGCAATGATAAATTCCGTGCATGTTCCATATCGTCAGATTTCAGAAGACCAGAAAACTCAGTATGCACAGAATGATTGCCAATGCCACGAGAAAACAGGCTATACGGTAGAGGAACCTGAAGAGTCCCCTGAAACAGATGATGGCCACGGCAGTCCATACAGGCGATATACCGTGGGAATAGAGCCAGCTGAATATGATGGCTGCTGTTACGGCCAGCGCGAGTGTCCTTGCCCATCTGCTGTCCGCTATCTTTCTGATACGTTCTTTTGCTTTCATAATCTTCATTTGTTTGGCGGGAATGCCATTCCCGGTTTCAGGGGCTTTCTTGCAGTCCGCCTCCACAGGCAAGGTTTTCGGGAAAAATACCGGAGCCTCTGGCGAGGATGATTTTTCCCAGAAACCGTAAGGCCTGACCTTGCCGGTGGAAACGGGCGGGCTGCGACCTTTGCCCCGCGAATCGGGATGGCTTCATCATTTCCTTTTCCTGCCGTTCCCGTTTTTGGGGAACGAGAGTGTCAGGGTGAACCCGGCGTCAAAGGTGACCGAAGCGTCGAAAGCCACGCCCTTCTTTCCCTTGAATCCCTTGATAAGGCGTGTGGAACCGGAGGAGAAAAGCTGTTCCAGATGCTGGTCCGTCAGTTCCTTGTTCAGGAATCTGCGGTACACGGTCAGTCCGCACCCTTTATTGTCGCAACGGGCACTCTTTTCCCTGACGATAATGTGTCCGGTCTTGCATTTGGGACAGGTGAATGTGCGGGCGGCTGCCGCCGGAAGGCTGAGGTTCAGGATTTCACGGGTAGCCTTGCGGGTGTAGTCCGTGATGGATGCCATGAACGTGTCCGGTCCGAGCGTGTGCCGCTCTATCTGGAGCAGGGTCTTCTCCCAGCTTCCTGTCAGGGAAACATCCGCCACGAGCATGTCCTTCACCGCATCGTAGATATGGAGTCCCTTTTCCGTGGGGACGATGCTCTTGCCGGAGCGGGCGATATAGTCACGTTTGAACAGTGTGGTGATGATGGCGGCTCTTGTGGCGGGCGTGCCGATGCCCAGCTCCTTCACGGCCTCGCGTGCCTGTTCGTCGGCTATCTCCCTGCCGCAGGTCTCCATTGCTGCCAGCAGCGTGGCCTCGGTATAGGGCGGTCTGGGCACGGTCTTCTTCTGGGACAGTCCGAATCCTGAAACAGGAACCGTGTCCCCTTCGGCAAATACGGCCGTACCCTCGTCGGTTTCCGGCTCGTCGTCCTGCCTGTCCTCTTTCCTGCAGAAGATGCCGCGCCATCCCGGACTGACGACAAGGGAACTTTTCGAGCGGAAATCCATGTTGTCCAGGCGACATTCCATAAGAATCAGTTCCTTCTCGCAGCAGGGCGAGAACGCCTCCAGCATACGTCCGGCTATCAGCGTATAGACGGCCTCCTCCGCTTCGGAAAGCCCTTCGGGTGCGATGCCGGTCGTGATGAGAGCATGGTGGTCCGTCACTTTACGGTCGTCCACGCTACGGGTGTTGAGACGCGCAAAGTCAAGGATTCCGGCACTTGTGGCGAATTCGGGCATGGCCATTATCCTTTCCAACAGACCGGGCACGCAGGCCATCACATCGTGCGGGATATACCGGCTTCCCGTTCTCGGGTAGGAAATGAGCTTCTTCTCGTAGAGCGACTGGGCGATGTCCAGCGTCTTTGCTGCGGGCAGGTCGAGGTGCACGTTGCAGTCCTTCTGGAGTGCCGTTAGGTCGTAGAGCAACGGCGGCTGTTGCAGGCTTTTCCTGCGCTCCACCTTCGTGACCGTCGCCGAAGAATCGGGAGAGAGACTGCGGTAGGCGGCTTCCGCCTTCTGCCTGTCGTCAAAGGTCGCGGGATGGAAGAAGCGGCGGTGTGACGTGCCGCCATTGAGGGTGACATGCAGCTGCCAGTATGGTGTGGATACGAAACTGCGGTTCTCCCTGTAGCGGCTGCATATCATGGCGAGCGTCGGAGTCTGCACCCGTCCGATCGAGTTGTTGGACGAGCCGGAAACGATGGCCAGGGCACGGCTGGCGTTCACGCCCACCAGCCAGTCTGCCTTCGCGCGGCTGTCGGCGGCGGTATACAGGCTGTCGTATTCCGAGCCGTCCTTCAGTTCCTCCAGACCTTTTCGTATGGCCTCGTCAGTAAGCGAGGAGATCCACAGGCGTCTGAACGGTTTCGTGCAGCCCAGAAAGTCGTATATCCAGCGGAAGATAAGTTCCCCTTCACGACCGGCATCGGTAGCCACGACGATGCTGTCACAGCGGTTGAACACGCTTTCTATGACTTTCAGCTGTTTCGAGGCGGCGATGTCCGTAACCATTCCCCTGTCCGTGCGCATCTGTCGGGAGACCAGGCGGAACGGGTCCGGCAGCATCGGCAAGTCCTCCTCCGCCGTTTTCGTATAACCATAAGTGTCCGGTATGGCCAGTGACACGAGGTGTCCCAGTGCCCAGGTCACCATATATCCGTTACCGGAACAGTAGCCGTCATTTCTTGTATCAGCCCCGACTACACGGGCAATGTCCATGCCTACACTCGGCTTTTCTGCGATGATTGCTATCATATTGTAAGATAAAAATTAAGCCGTTTCCCGTTTTCCATGCGGAAGACAGGAAACGGCGGTAAGACATCGGTTTACTTGATAATTGCTCCCAGATTATTTGCCCAGCGGTGTCACTCCCTGGATTTCCAGTAGCGGGGACTCGCCCTTACGGACCAGTTGGAGCGTGGCGTCCATCACCACGTCCACGCCGAGGAGCACGAGGCTCAGGGACATCACTTTCGTTTTCTCTCCCCTGAGGAGGGTGTCCATTTCGCCGGAGAGTTCCAGCTCGTCCTTCATGATACCGATACCGGAGAGTTCGTCCCAGTTCACTTCATCAGCCTTGAAAGGCATGTCGTTTCCGTTTTCCTTTTTCATATTTCTTTCTTTTTTTGATTCAACATTCATTTTTCAGTAACCTGTTGTCAGGCAATGCTCGCACCTTTTGACTTGCGGTTTCCCTGTTCCTGTCGCTGGCTGTTGGCCACCACATTGCGCTGCGAGGCATCACGCTTGCGGTCAGGATTCTCGTTGTAGAAGTCCAGACGCCCCTGGTTGAAGTTCGCCTTGACGTACTGCGAGATGGTCTTCCCGTCATATCCCTTGATGCCTTCCACCAGCACGGCCTTTCCGCTCTGCAGGTCCGCACGCTGCTGTCTGGTCAGTTCCACGTCCCATACCTTGGGTGGAATCTTGAAATCCTCGCGCTGCTCGAAGCCGTCCGGCGTACGGGAGTAGCTCAGGCGTCCCGTTTCCAGGTCGGCCTTGATGAAGGAGGAGAATTCCTCTCCCTTGCGGTTCACCATGTCATTGAGGAAAATCACCTTGCCGTCACGGAGCTGCTGCTGTTCCTCCGCCGTAATCTTCACCCCGTTGATTTCGTTGGGAATATAGATTTCGCGTGCGCCTTCCGGAGAGTCCGGATTATAGCGGGTGTAGGACGGGCGGCCTGTCGCCTCGTCCAACTTCACGTAGGAGGAGAACACCTCGCCGTCCTTGCGCTGCATTCCCTCCACGAAGATGGCTTTTCCAGCGTTCAAGTCCTCAATCTGTTTCTGTGTCAGTTCCACGCCCCCGAGTGTCTGGCGGTTGAAGAGCTTGTCGTTCTCGAAAATGAACTCGACACCCCTGCGTTCGGCATTCACCTGAATGAAGGCGTTGAACTCGTTGCCGGATTTGGCGATCATGCCCTCTACATAGACCTTCTTGCCTTCACGCAGGTCATTCTGCTCCTGCTCTGTCAGTTCCACTCCCTTGATTTCCCTCGGGATGAAAGCATTCTCCGCTTTCATGGCGACCACCTCGTTGGTCAGCTTGTCGATGCTGATGAAGGATGGGATATATTCCCCGTTGCGTCCTTTCAGTTCCACGACACGCCCCATGTTGCCCGTTTCGAGCAGGTTCTTCTTGTCCTCGTCGGAGAAGATGTGTCCGAAGTACGGTCGGTCAAGGTCGGGTTTCTACCGGATACCGTGGATGCCGAGCACCACTTCGCCCGCCATGGACTGCTGGAAGGACAGACGTGCGTCCGTTCTCAGTACGGCCGAGCCGAAGTTCATGCTTATGGGCACGACCTGGTTGGTCTTGTAGCCCTTGAGCATCTGTTCGAGCAGTCCGCGTTCCTGGAGGTATTCACGGGAGATTCCGAAATTCTTGAGCTGTTCCCAGTTGATCATGGACTCGTTGTAACGGTACTGGGGGGACTGGTTCTGCGGCTGGCTGTCAGCTGCGGCAGCCTGCTGCTGGGTTTCATTTTTCTTTGCCATTTCTTCTTGGTTTTTGGGGTTGATACTTTGGTTTTCCTTGTTGCGCGGAACAATCTCGTACTGCTTGAGAAATTCCTCCACGGCTTTTGTCTTTTTTCCTGCGGCGATGTCCTCGATGGCCTGCTGTACGGCAGGGTCGTCCAGCCTGTCTTCCTTGACGGAGAGGATTCCGAAGCGTGTCGGGTCTTTCAGCTGGCTCCAGAAGTTCTTGATGAAGTTCTCGAAGGCGTCTGCATAGCGGTCAATCTTCAGGAAGGAGTTCCGGTTCTGCCTGTCGGCGGCTACCGTGTTGAATTTTCCGTCCTGTCCGATTTGCGACACCGCTTCCAGAATCAGTTCCATCTTGTCAAGGATGAACACGATGTCACTCATCTGCTCGTTTTCGGAGACCTGCGGTTTCGGGGGTTCTTCCCTTGCATTTTTCTTTGCCATAATTTTTGATTTTTAGTGTTGATAACTCATGTTGTCACCGCAAATATATAGGAGAAAAATTGATAAATAATTGATTTGCAATATGTTAGGACACGCATTACACCATGTGTCATCACATTACACCGCAGGCCGGAGAAAACGGAGCGAAAAAGCGTGGGAAAACGGCAGGAAAAGGAGAAAAAACAAGGGACGAGAAAGAAAAGGGAAAAGACGGGAACAGGCTGGAAAGACAAGGGCATGGCGGTACGCACTGCCGAACGGAAGAAAAGGAAAAACTGTAATTATGCGATCAGGCTAAGCCTGACGGCGAAAAGTGTTGCCGAGGAAATGGGGATCAGCCGCCAGCAGCTTTGCAACATCGAGCAGTCGGAAA
>ERZ773188.2833-NODE-2833-length-15879-cov-80.617733_pt1 | contig 15879 bp, 20 predicted proteins | sample MGYA00581011_ERZ773188 | MGnify/ENA primary metagenome ERZ773188 (study PRJEB29015, sample SAMEA2737798) | human gut metagenome | biome: human gut; feature: human-associated habitat; material: faeces | place: China | collected 2012 ...
TTGAGTAAACTTTTTTGTTTTTTGGAGGATAATTTAGCGTTAGCTAAATTTCAATACCCGACCGACACTCCGCTAAACCATAATTTACCCCAACTATTGACATAGAGCCTATAAATTTTATAACAATATAAATAAAAAAAAGCAGTATCCTCATTAACTGCAGATACCACTAAAACATATAAGATACTATCAAATTTAAAATTAAATCTCGTTGCCTAACATCTTGTTCCCTCTCTCTTTAAACATCAATATTGCCGATTACTCAATTTTTATAAATCTCAAGATGTCAGGCAGAACGGATTTACATCAGTATGAGGAAATATGAATTTATCAACGCTATGTGCTCCGGTATCTGAAATTTTTTCAGATTATCGGTGTCTTCGTCCCCACCGAGCGCTAATAAAAGCATATAACCAAAACACTCTATATACAACAAATTTCCATGTTCGTTAACAGCTTTATAATACTGATTCAAAGAAAAAAATTCGTTTAAAAAGCTCTTGTCTGCAAGTCTTTTTAAAAAGAAATCAAAATCTTTGAGCATCAGTTCACATTTTCCGTAGCGAAGATACATTATACTTATATACTCGCCGCTTTCCAAGGTAATTATGTCACCAAATGCAGTTACAAAAATGGGAACTGCGTCCTTATACGAAAAGTATGTATTATCAATTATACTTTGATAATCATCGGGATTAATCACTTTAATATATACGTTCATAAAAGTGCCTAATCCGTAATTTTGCCAAATTTCAAGCAAAGTTTCAGGAATTTTATTCTTGAATTTGTTAATAACATTGTCATTAACTTTTGCATATGATTGAAAATCCTGTAATGCAACTGTATTCAAGAGTATTTCTCCCTTTTTATTTTATACAAACCTCCGTACCGTTGCACAGCACCGCTTTACTTCACACATCATATCGCAGATGTATGAAGTAGCTGTGAAGTGCCATAATCAAAACCGCTAAATACAAAACTTCTAAATGTACTTGTTTTTCCTCTATTTACTGTTTTTATTATAGCACAAGGATTTTCATTTGTTACAGTTTGGGCAAAAACGCATTAAAAAAAGTCAAAAGTGATGTTTTTTATATGACAAATTAAAAATTATGTTGTATAATATCTTCTAAAGGGGGAATTTCGGTGCTTAATATTCTGCTTTGTGATGATGATAAATCAATACTCGAAAAAGTACGGTCACTTATAAGTAATCTTCAAAAAAACTATAAAATAGAATTTAATATAGATATGCGTACCTGCGGTGATTTTATTTTTAAAGAAAAACATTCTTACGACATCGCTATAGTCGATGTTCAAATGCCTGCCGTAAACGGACTTGAGGTATCGGAAAGATTAAAAAAATTAAACCCCGACATTATTATTATGATTCTTACCTCATATCCGGCTTACCTTGACAGTGCAATGAAAATTCAGGTTTTCAGATATCTTTCAAAGCCGATTGACACTGAAAGGTTTAACAGAAATTTTCTTGAAGCCGTTGACTATTACAAGAAAATCAGTAAAAGTATTATAATAGAAAAATATGACGAAATTTTCACCGTAAAAACAAGGGATATTCTCTATATTGAAAACAGAAAACACGGTTCACTTATCGTTACTAAATACAAATCATACGAAACCAATAAGAAACCTGCCGAATGGTACGAAATAATCAATCAGCCTAACTGCTTTGTCCAATCGCATAAAAGCTATATCGTAAACTTACAGAATGTAATTAACTTTGATAAAAGTTCAATTACATTTCAGGGGGCCAATGAGAATCTTATGGAGCATTGCATTTCGCAAAGAAAATACGCAGAATTTAAAAAAGCCTTTTTTGATTTTGCGGGAGGTATTGTATGATAATTTTCAGCTATGCGACGGTAACGGTATTTGAGTCAATCATTTCTTACATATTTATTTCCAGCAAATTTGCTCAGAAAATGAGCAATATGGGTTTATTTTTATGCTTTTCATTGTCTGCTGCACTGCAATTTATAATAAATACGATAGGTGTGGAATATTCAAATATTGTAGCATTTTTAGCTTGCAATCTGTTGCTGTGTATTTTTTGCTTTAACACAAATGTTTTTCAAGCAATATTTACTTCAATTCTTCTCACATCTATAACTCTCATAACAAAAACGACTCTGCTGTTCCTTGTAATGGTAACTTTTAATATTGATATTAAAGGAATCACTGAGAACGGTATGATATTTTTCTTATTAAGCGGCAGCTCGCAGTTATTTTTCTTCTTTATTGCATACTTTGTATCTAAAATTTCCGTTAAAGAAAATAAAGAAGATTTGAAGCTAAATAAAACAAATATGCTTTTCTTTCTGCCGATGGCGTCAATACTTATCATATGCGGTATGTCATACATTTCGCTTAACTATAAACTTGACGAATTTACATATGTTTTGTTTGCGGTAGGCGCTCTGCTTTTAATGTATTCAAATATAGTTGTTTTTCTTGTACACGAAGACGTATTGAAAACTCAATACGAAAACACGGTGCTAAAGCTGCAAAAGCAAAAATCAGAAATTGATACCGAATATTACTCTATTTTGCAAAATCAATACGAAAATTCTAATATTTTAATTCACGATATAAAACGCCACTTGCTTTCAATAAAAGAACTTTCAAACGAAAAAGACTTTGAAAGCATAAACAAATACATTGACAGTCTGTATGAAGATTATCAGATTAAATACTTAAAGAAATACAGCGATAACAAACTTATAAATGCAATCATAAACAGATATGTCAGTGCTTGCAAAGATAAAGAGATTGACTTCTACTGCGATATTCGTGATATAGATTTTTCTTGCATTTCAAATAACGATATAACATCATTACTTGATAATATTCTTGAAAACGCTCTCGAGGCAACGCAAAATGCCGATAACAAGAAAATTGAGCTTACAGTTAAGCAAACGAACACAAACTATATTGTAATCAACATATGGAATTACTGTGCAAGTGCTCCTAATCTTAAGGACGGCAAATTACAGACAACCAAAAGCAATAAATTTATTCACGGCTACGGAATAAAAAGTATAGAACGAATAGCAAAACAATACAACGGTAATGTAAGTCATAATTTTGACCCCGAAAATATGAAATTCACTCTCGCAGTTGTTTTGAAAATTAAATAAAATAATAACACAAAAAAGCGATGACTGATAAAAAAAGTGGTTCATCACGATTTTTTGCGGGATGGTTAACGGACAGAAGGAATAGAAAGATAGCGAATCAAGGTAAAGAAGAAGTCAGAATTTCACATCAACAGATGAAGTGATGACAGCGATGAAAGATATGTTCAAGGACATTCTTCAGGAGGTTATGGAATGTGAGCTTGCCGATGAACTCGGCTATGAGAAAAGCGAAAGAACGTCGAATGATGAATGTGGCAATAAGTCGAAAAATTACAGAAACGGCTACTCGAAAAAGACGATAAAAACGCAGATGGGAGAGCTTGAAATCAAAGTTCCGAGGGATAGAAACGGCGAATACGAACCCAAAATAATCAGCAAATACAACCGCAACGCAGACGGTATGGAAGAGAAAATTCTCTCACTCTATGCCTGCGGAATGAGCCAGCGTGATATTTCCAAACAAATAAAAATCTGTATGATGTAGAAATTTCTCCCGAGCTTGTCAGCAAGATAAGTGAGAAGATTATGCCCGATGTGACTGCATGGCAAAACCGACCTCTTGAAGCTGTATATCCGTTCGTTTTTATGGATGCAATCCATTACAAGGTCAAGGAAAATCATCAGTATATCACGAAGGCTGCATATGTAGTTCTGGGCATCAATCTTGACGGTAAGAAAGATATTCTCGGAATATGGATTGGCGAAAATGAGAGCAGTAAATTTTGGTTGAATGTGTTGAATGAGCTCAAAACCCGTGGAATTAAAGATGTATTTCTGTTCTGCGTGGATGGTCTTACTGGCTTTAGACAAGCTATTGAAGCGGCTTTCCCAAACGCACAAATCCAGCGTTGCATCATTCATCAGATACGCTCAAGCACAAGGTTTGTCAGCTACAAACACATCAAGGAACTGATGGCTGACCTCAAGAAAGTATATCAAGCTATCAGCGAGGAAGAAGCTATGAACAACCTGATTTTGTTCAAGGATAAGTGGGGCAAAGCGTCCTGCATATCTGCAACGCTTTTCGGATGATACTGTTCGGCAATTTGCTTTGCGAGGTTCTCGCCCGATGTAATTTCCTTTTTCTTTAGCATTTCGTTCATTCCTTTTTCCTTTCTTTCATTGTAGCACACTTTCCCGAAATTGAAAAAGTGTGCAAGCCATTTTTTAACTTACACACTTTATTTTACAAGCTCATCCAGGGCGGTAATCTTGAAGTCCTCAGGGTTCTACTCGGTCATAGTTCTATCTCAATCACTCAAATATATATTCATTTGGCTACACAAATGCAATTAGTGAATAATAAGTTTGATAGTCATTTAGACACCTTGACTTAGACACCTTGATTTTTTAACACTCCAAAAAGAAAAGCACCGACTTCAAAAATCGGTGCTTTTGGCTGGGCTGGCGGGATTCGAACCCACGGGTGACGGAGTCAAAGTCCGTTGCCTTACCGCTTGGCGACAGCCCAATATATAATTTTTGTGTAAAACGCTTATTCTGATTAGGGCAGCTTAAAAAGTTGTTTGTGCAAACTACCGACGGCGTCTTTTACATTTATATAAGTAAAGCCGCAAAGGCATTGTACCTCGCGGCTTTATGGTGACCCATCGGAGATTCGAACTCCGGACACCTTGATTAAAAGCTACCACTATATTGAACCAATTTATTATCATATTGACAAAATAATTTATCAATATGACTATGATAACGCTGATTTAGTATTCTTTGTTGTGTAGCTAAATGCACATATTTCATTGTCATTTGTAAACTTGTGTGTCCGAGCAATATTCGCAGTTCTTCAACATCACCGCCATAAAGAATATAGTTAGTCGCAAAAGTGTGGCGAAGTAAGTGAGGGTGCAATCTGATAATTCCTGTACTTTCTTTTAAATCTTGAAAATACATCTTGATTGTATTATCGGTAATCGGTGTACCATCTTCTTTTTGGAAAAAGCGTTTTTCATATTCGTTTCTCATGTGTGAATAACGATTAATATATCGCTTAGTTTCTTCACCAAAAGGTACTAATCGCTCTTTTTCTCCTTTACCTTGCACTAACATAGTGTTGTTATGCATAAATATGTTTTTTGATTCAAGACTTACTACTTCTCCTCTTCTCAGACCTGAATCAAGCATAAACATTACCATTAATTTATTGCGAATACCAAAGTATGAGTTATCAAAATTATTGAGAAGTATTTTTACTTCTACATCTGACAAAGGAACTATATTGGCAATTTCAGCTTTAATAAGTTTCAACTTACCCACATTTTGAATGAACTCATTTTCATTTAACCATAATAAAAATGTTTTCACTGCTCTTGTATAAGTTTGCAGTGATATTTTTTTAGTACCGTTTTTATTTTCAATTAAATAGAGTTTGTAATCTTCAAATAAATGAGTATAAACATCTTCGACATTTTCTATTTTGTTATCTACACACCATTCAATGAACTTCGGTAAATTATATTTATAATATTTTAAAGTTTGTTCAGTTACACCTTCAGAAATTTTTTCTTTCAAGAACTGCTGATAAGCAGCACATAAAGTCATAAAATACACCTCGTAAGCAATCAGGTAACAATATTGTAACATATTGTAATAATATGGTCAATATTCAACAACTTTGTTTATGAGGTCTTTTTTATATAAAAAACAGGAGGCAGCTATGAGTATATTAAGTTTTGAAGAACCATACACAGACAACGAGGTTGTCGGATATTATGAAGATAAACTTATTGTCAAGCGTGAGGACGGTAAATTATTTTTCTGTGAAATACCCGAAAATCTTATTGAAATCGGAGAAACTATTTCTCCTAAAGATTTAACAAGTATTTCAGAATTGCCGTACGATGTACAAAAAGAAATTAAGAATCAATATGCAGATTGAGAGGTGTAAAAAATGGCTTACGATCCGTCAAAATCAGAACAGACAAAAGAAGAAATGAAACAAAAGGTCATTGAACTTGCTAAGAACTTTAAAGATAATCCGCAGAATATGATTGAATACTTGCAATTTTCAACTCGTTTTTATAGCTACAGTTCAAGAAACACAATGCTTATTTATCAGCAAAATCCGGGTGCAATGTTTTGTAACAGCTATAAAGCATATCAGGATATGGGTTATTCGGTTAAGCGTGGCGAACACGGAATGAAAATACTTGTGCCAACTATAAAGACATACCTTAATATTGACGGTAGCCCTGTTCCTCTCAGTAAAGCTACAAAAGAACAGAAAGAGGCTTACAAGCTACATAGAATTGAGGCAGAGCAACGAATACATTTTAAAGTCGGTACTGTTTTTGACATAGCACAAACAAATTGTCCTAAAGAAGATTATCCTAAATATTTCGATCTTGGTTACACATCAGAACAGCATAAACAGCTATACGAACTTATGAAAACATATTGCGAAAAAGAGTTGAATTGTAAAGTACACGAAAATCAATTTAATTCAGTATCACTGCGAGGCTTCTTTGATCCTGCAAGCAATTCAATTTCGCTTAGCGGTATGTTTGACGATTCAACAAAATTATCAGTACTTACACACGAAACCGCACACGCTATTTTACATAAAGAGCTTGATAAAACTCAAATTAAAAGTGAAGCTCAAATGGAATTTGAAGCTGACGCAACATCGGTAATGTTGCAGTCATACTTTGGCTTGCAAATACCTGAGAGCAGGCAAAGACATCTTGCCGATCAATACAAAGCAATGTGTGCAGACAAAAGTATCTCTTCGGCTGACATTACAAAATCACTTGATCACTCTCACAGAGCATATAAATCAGTTGCGGATAATATCAACAATAGTCTAAAATCTGAACTTACACCATCAATTAAAAATGTTCAGGCTTCACAGGTGACACAACCCATTTTACCAAATCAAATAGCAATGCCCGATATGGGAATGGCTATGATGATGTAATTATGACTGCGTTTTTGGCAGTCTTTTTTATTATTCAAACTAACAAGTGTCCCACGGTGGGACACTTAGTAAAAAATTTATCATTTAATCGGGGAACGAAAAATGAAAGAAAATAACAAAGCAATAAAAATTGCAGTATCAAATCAAAAAGGCGGCGTAGGTAAGACTACAACTGTTTTAAATCTCGGAGCAGCTCTTGCTGTCAACAATCGCAGAGTATTGCTTGTTGATTGCGACCCACAGCACCACTTATCGAACTGGCTTAATTGGGAAGCCGATGGCAAGCCTACAACATCCGATATTATTTTCAGCACAGTTACAAAACAAAATGTAAATTTTAAAAACTGTATTCGTTATTGTGAAAAAGAAAATTTTGACTTTATACCGTCAATTAACCTGCTTGCCGGTATGCTTGGAATTATTGCTGCAGATGATAACAGTTCAACTGTAATTTCAAGAATTTTTGAAAATGACTACTTTAACGAAAATTACGATTACATTATATTTGATTGTCAAACTGCTCTTGATTTGCTTGTTACAAATGTTCTCAACGCTTGTGATAAGCTGCTTATTCCTGTTCAGGCAGATTTACTTAGTTATGAGGGCGTAGAACAAATGCTTGACAGTTTTATGCGAATTAAGAAAGATACCGATATTCGTAAATATCTTCTTGGAATGCTTGTTACTATGTATCAGACTAATACAAGACATTCCGCTACAATTTATAATGCACTTAAAGAGAGTTATAACGATCTCGTTTTTAACACATATATATCGTACAGAACAGAAACAAAAAACTCAGTAGGTTTTCATCGTAGCAGCGTTTCAGACTGCAAATCAGTTGTAGGTGCTCAGTATATAGAAGCTGCACATAGGATTATGGAGGAATGTGAAAATGCCTGATTTTTTTAAACCCAAAAAGCAAATATTAAAAACCCCGGAGCAGGCATACTCTGAATTGCTCGGCGACAGTACCGAAAATCAAGTTGTAGAAATTGACATATCTCTGATTGATGAAATAGACGATCAGCCACAAAGCATACATCAAGACAAAATTGAAAACATAGCTGAAAGTATGAAACACATTGGGCAAATTGACCCTGTTACTGTTGTGAAGTCAAAAAAAGAAGGCAGATATGTTTTACTTGCAGGCAGACACAGAAAAAGAGCATGCCTACTGAATGGGCAAAAATCTGTTAAAGCAATAATAAAAAACGAAACCGACCCAGACAAGCAAAGACTAATCTTATTGGCCACTAATAATGACCGTAACACTGACTACCTTCCCTCCGAACTTGCTTTCAGTTATGCGGAACAATCCGAACTATTAAAAAAACTTGGCAGTAAATCTACCGTATCAGCTATAGCAGAGCAAAACAACACAAACAGAAAAGCTGTTCATCGACACATCAGACTTACATATCTCATTAAACCTTTACTTAACAAAGTTGACAGCGGAGCAATTACAGTAGGCGCAGGATATGAACTTTCATTCCTTTCAGAGGAACAACAGATCTCATTGCTTAATTTTATTCTTAATAATGCCTCGGTTTGCCAAAAGATTGATAAAGACATTGCAAGAAGAATAAGACTTGAACCTGACAATCTGCAAGAAATCTTTTATCAAAAAGTTGATGTGCCGGTATTATTTGAAGAAGCTGATATTGAAGAAGAAAATATTGGAATTGAACCTCTTGAAGCAGAGAAAGAAAAAGTTAATAATTCATCTGAAAAGGTAATTAATCCTGAAACAAGCAACCGCAAGTGTCCCACGGTGGGACACTTAAAGGAAAAAGAGCAGTTACCGAACGAACTGATTATGACCTTATCGGCTACAGTTTTAAACTGTACAAGCTCGGTATTAAAATATTATGCAACTGCATTTCCTACCACTGCCGAATCAGTTAATATGTTTAGTCAACGATTTAAGAATTTTTCTGCAAACGGTAATACACAAAATTATGTTCCATATCAGGAATATCAAAATTGCGAATACAAATTAAAGTTTCTTAAAAAGCAGCTTGAATTTTATCTTAACAATAATAAATATACAGTTGCTTACAATGAACTTGATGAGTCTATCCGCAGATATTTAAGAAAATTTTTCCCAAAAGAAAGACTCATTGAAGTTATATCAAACACTTAAACAGCTTTCTTCTCATCGTTCCCCGATGATAGAAATACAGGGCTGTTTCAAAACATTTGGAACAGCCCTACACCCCACAAGGAGGTAAATATGAAAATCAAAAGAATAATTTGTGCTTCATTAGCAGTACTTAGCTTATCAACAGCATTATTATCATCACCGGTAAACGCAGCACCGAAAATTGGTGATGTAAACCTTGACGGCATAATTAATATTGTAGATGTATCATTAATTCAGCAATATCTCGCAGGATATAAAGATATGAAATTTTACTCGGCATATGCTGATTTTGACCGCAACGGAAAATTAGACATTAACGATATATCTTTATTGCAACAGTATCTTTCAAAATCAATCATTGTGTATGGTGATTTTATATTTCAAATGAGCAGTAATTCAAAGTTGATTTCTCAATCATATTTTGGCAATGATACAAATGTAACAGTACCGGGATTTCTCCCCGGCTACAACTATGTAGTTACCGAAATCGGTTCTAATACATTTTCAAACAATTCAAAAATCGCAACAGTAACTTTACCTCAAAATATCGGAAAGCTTAACGATAAGGCTTTCAATAATTGCAGCAAACTTACAACTGTTTATGCTTATAATAAAAACCTCAAGTGGAGCAATTCATTTTATAATTGTCCAAAATTTAAATCTATTCAGTTTAAGTGAAATTAAAGAATAAACCGCACCTTACATACCCCTTCTCCTTTTATTAAAATGAAGAAACACTGCAGTTAGTGCGGAACTGCAGTGTTTGTACTAAACATAATTTATTATATAAATGAAAGGAAATTTATGATTATACTATTACTTATTATAATAATTATTTCACCGATTTTTATAGCAATTTCACTTTACAACACTGTTAAAATTTACAGGAAAATAAAATATATAGACAAATACGGAATATTAATGTCGGTTACCTGGTTTGCAGTTGAAATCACAGGTATGATATTTTTAACATGTAATAATCTATATAATTAAACTTATAAACTTCATTATAAAAAGGATTGATTTTGTGTCCATAAGCATTTTTTTAGAAATCTTTTATAAATTAATTTATATTCCAATTTTTTTATCTATTATAATTTCTTGTATTGTACTCTTTCAATTAATTATATATACAATAAAAAAAGCAGAAAAAAATATAAATTATAACAATTTAGTTTTTATTATTTTATGTCAATTAGCACATTATTTTATTTTTTTTAAAAGTGATATATATCTGTTACTATCTATAATATTATTCAGCTTAATTTTAATGTTGTATCAATATATCAAAACCATATATGACAAAAAAATAATTTTTGTTATACATTTATCAATAACATTTTTCATAATTCTTTCTACATATACTAATATTTTATATTTGTTTCCAACTATTGGAATAATGACACCTCAAATAATAAAGAAAACATATATTTATATCGTTGATTTTATTAAAAAGAAATGATATAATATCCTATATTTTTAGGAGTAAATATGAAATAATGGTAATTGTAAATCGATTTTTTAACTTTTTTTGGATATTGCAGCTTTTGATTATGAAAGTAAAATTTTTTCTTGACAATATTGATTATATTATACTTTCAAAAATCGAAAATGTTTTTAAAGTAATTGGTAGAATAATTGCAACACTAATAATTTTTATTTTGTTGATTTGCTACTTCTTTGATATAAATCAAAACAATGATTCAATAAATATATTGATATCTTTAATTATAACTATGATATTGTGCTTTATCGTGTCTCATATAGACGATGTATATGACTTATTATATTTTCTATTTACGACACTCAGAGGATATATAATTCTGTCAATAGTAATAAATTTTATTCTGACACTTACAATTTTACAAATATTCCATTTGCAGGCAAAATATTCCTTTTTTATTATATTTATAATTATTTATATTTTTATAAGTTTGCTATCAAACAGTAATGTTTCAACAACAGCAAATACTATTATTGAAATATTATTAGCATTATTATCATTATTAAAAACTATAATTTCCTATTATTTTAATAAAAAAACGATTGATATTTTTAGTAATTCAACTTTTGATGAAGCTAGTAAAGATGAATTAACAAAATTATTTTCTGTAACGGAAAATAATTTTATTTATCAAATAGATTTAATATTGCTTCCTCTTCTATTTATTAACGGTTTAACCCTACTTCTTTGCACCATTCAATCTTATTGGATAAAAGAATATAATGACAAAAGAGAAATCACTAGGGATTATAAACTAATTGAAAAGTATGTAACAAATAAAACTTAATATATTGATTAAACAAGCCTAGTTAAAATACTAGGTTTGTTTTTTTAGGAGTGAGTTCTATGCATTTTAATTTTTATAAGACTCTTATACCAAATCAGGCAACAAAAATAATGATTATTTTAACTTGTGTTGTTCTAATTGTTTGGTTAATAATTAAATGGATTTATATTAGCAAAGATAAATCAACAAGATATAATGAATTAAAAAAAGATTTAAGTACTGACAACGAAAAAGTTAAGGACTTAATTCGTAGCGAAAATAAAGATACACAACAAAACATAGAAAAGGCACAAAAATCATTAGAAAATAATGATAACCAAATTTACAGTTTATTAAATAATGTCGATAAAATGCTTATTAAAGAAATTGAAAGGAGTAAATATAAATATGAAAATCTAACTGATGAGCAACGCAGCATAAAAAATTATGTGGAATCTATCAACAACTTAATGAAAGAAGTTGAACGATTGCAAACACTATCTGTTGAGCAACAGAAACAAATACTTGAATTGCAGTCAGAATTAAATCAAGCACAACATTTTAACAATAATTTTACACAACATATGTAATACCTGCCATTCAGCCTAAAGGCTTTATGGAGTAGTTGCAGAGGATATAAGGCGGTTAGCACTCCCGAATAAGGGGGTGATATGTATGACCGAGTTAGTATTACTGATTATTTTGTTAGTAGAACTTCTTGAGATCATTAAATACATAAAAAAATAATCGCCCAACAGCCCGCTAAAACTTGTTGAACGATTATTTTTATAATTAATTAAACAATTTCGGCTAACCGCTTTTGACGGTTTCCTCTGTAACTACATTATATATTATAAAAATTTAAAAGTCAATATGACAACACATTAATAAAAAGAGGGATACTATGAATGAACTAACTTCCGGAATTGTAAGCAGTGCAGTTTGGGATTTAATAAAGAAGGGAACTTCTGTTACAAAAGACTTTCTCAAAAACAAATTATCAAATTGGATACTGGACGATAAATCACTTGATAAAATATGTAAATATATAAATAATACACCTGATGTATATTTGAAATCCGAAGGATTACTTAAAGAATATATTAATATTGACGAAGAAATCCAAAAAGCATTAGAATTTGCTAAATACATAAAGCCAACTGTTTCTCAAAATATAGGTGTTGTAAACGGTAATGTATTCGGTAATATTGAAGGTGATGTTATTAATAATTATAATAACTCACAAAAGCCCAAAGAAACAAATAACAGTACATATTATCTTACCGATAGATTTAATGAATATTGTCCAATACAAATTGTAAAATCGTATGATGTAACAAGAGATATTTGTAATATAGAAAACGAAAGTAACGGCCCTGTTATTAAAGCAAAGATTACAATGCCCGAAAAAGTAAAGCAATTGCCCGGATGCCAATTTGCAATGATTTTACTTTCTTTTACCCCTTTTATAAATTTAGAAAATTACTACGATGAAAATTATAATTTAGAATTTTCACTTGATACTTCTCAAAGTATTAAATTAGTGCAATTTCAAATAAAGAATGTACAGCAAAGTCAATTTATCGACTTTCTGCTTGAAAACAAGCATCACATTATACCATTAGCAAAAATGTCTTCCCGGGATTCATGGAAAGAAATAAAAGAAATTTGTTTTACCGTATTTGCCGATGACAGATATATAACAGATGAAATTGGATATATTAAAATTTCAGGATTGCGTTTAACAAAATAATTTTATATCACATTTAAGCAGTTAAGTATTAAAACTTGACTGCTTTTTTATAATATAGATTTTTAATAAGGAGTCATACTATGCTTTATGAATATCACAATACTGTCTGTGAGATTTTAAATGAATATTTAAAGAAAAATTATCAGAATGGGTATCGTAAAGAAACGATAGATAATGCTACCTATAATATTTTTGAATATATAGAAGGTGCATATGTATCATCTGAAAATTATAGAATACCTATGACAATGATAACAGGTTCGATTGAATTCTCTCCAAGTTGTGACGAACTGCTAAGTTTAGATTTTAAACTTTTCATAATCGGCAATAAAATTATGTATATGTATGAAGATATTTATTAAATCAATATTCAATGTTATATAATTTTAAAATTAGTTTTATAGTTTTACTTGACATAACTTTCGTTTTGAAATCTGATAATTTTTCGTTTTGTATTTCAGTTTTACTAATAACATCTTTTAGCATTTGCATTTGATGTTTATTTTCGTTTTGATAATTTAATAAATCGTTGTTTTTATTTATTAAATAATTTATTTCTGATTTAAGAGTGTAATTTTCGTTAATACATCTGCAATAATTTATATATTCGTTTGATGAAGGATCAGATATAATATTTCCGTAAATTTTCTCTGATAACATTTTAGTTACATAATTTTTTCCATCTTTTAATTCATTACTTGATGTTACATTTTCAAATGTCATTTTAGAACTTATTGTATGTTCAAAAATAGGTATTCCTTCATAATAACAATTCTTTATTTTGAAAATATCAACGGCATGTGTATGCTTAATTTCAAAACACAACCTTCCTTTCCATTTGTAAAAATATTCCATGGGTTCTGACTTATTAAACATAATATAAACATCAGCAATATATAATTCGCCATTAGCATTAAATCTATACTCTATCTCAGAAAATTCAGAATATATTTTTACCAACTTTCCTTTAATAAATAAGTTTAATACTTTTATTTCGCTTATTATATCTTTATATATACTATGGGAAATAGTTTCTTCTCTTATTGCATATTGATTATCATTTATTTGGGCGTATTTAAAAAAACAAATTTCCTTAGGTGATCTTTTATGCACAAATGATACTTTTAATTTATTGTATTTATGTGTACTAAATAATTTTCCTTTATAATTTTCTTTATAAAAATCTTCAATTTCTAACTTAATATTAGGATTTATTTTACAAAATTGCTTATATTTATCTATAATATCAAATATGCTTATAAGTTTATATGTTTTTCCATCATCACTATAATTTGCATAAATTTTCATATAAACATCTCCCTTGCTACTATTAAAAATATAATATCAAAATTATATAAAATAGTCAAATATTATTTAATATATATAAAAGAGGTCATAAAATGAACAATAAAATCAAAAAATTAGCTCAAAAAAAGCTAAAAGAATACTTAATAAAAAATTATCCTGACAAAAACCATAATAACATATTAAGTAGTTCAAAATATAGCATTGTTAATAGTCAAAAAGGATATTTTGTTCCGTATAGTAATATGAATATGGGGCAAATAATTTCACTTAACAGTAACAAAAATATTCCTATTATTGCTATAAACGGAATAATAACTTATTCATTAGATACCAAAAAGAAACAGGTATTAAAATTTACCTTTTATAAATGTAATAAACAAATTATGTATTTAAAAAACATTTGACAAACAAAAATGTGAATTGCAGAATAGAGGTGTAACGATATGAACTATTATTATATTTCAGTAATTATATTCGCTGCTTTTGTAATATTTGCAGCAGGTACGATAGTTTCATTATCAATAGAAGCGTTCAACACTGTAATAACAGTAAAAAGGCAGGAAAATAAAGCTTTTTATCAGATAACACTGTTAGCACATATTATTGAAATACAAATACATCTATTGCTGTTATGTTTTCAAGCAGTATGTATTATACAAATGTATAATAGTATAGCGGGAGGAAATTATAATATGGGGTTAATGACCGAAATACTTATAAATATCGGTTGTAGTATTGCTACATCGGCTATATTGACTGTTATCGTATATTTTAAATTTTTAAAGCATATTCCGGAAGAAACAAAAAAGAGTATTGATGATTTACTAAACTCAAGATTAGGATACGAAACCACAAATCATAATGCAAATCTTGAAAACACTAATATTGCAAAAGAATCATTGTCACGAGAACACAGCGAAATCAAGCAAAATATTTCTACTGTAAATAATAACATATTTACAGTCAGTAAAGATGTTATCCGCATAAAAGATGAAATTAGAACTGACAGGAAATTAAAAGATTTACAGTATAACTATTTAAATGATAATGACAAAACAGTCATTGAAAGCATAAATAAAATCAAAGTTCTCGGAGATAGTTTGCAAAAAGTAAATTATGAAAATCAACTTCTTAAAGCAGAAAACGAAAAGCTAAAATTAGAAAATGAACAGCTTAATAATACATTAAGTATGAATCAAAAGCGAACAAACAAATTTACACAACATATGTAATACCTGCCATTCAGCCTAAAGGCTTATGGAGTAGTTGCAGAGGATATAAGGCGGTTAGCACTCCCGAATAAGGGGGTG
>ERZ773188.2834-NODE-2834-length-15876-cov-5.778522_pt1 | contig 15876 bp, 18 predicted proteins | sample MGYA00581011_ERZ773188 | MGnify/ENA primary metagenome ERZ773188 (study PRJEB29015, sample SAMEA2737798) | human gut metagenome | biome: human gut; feature: human-associated habitat; material: faeces | place: China | collected 2012 ...
ATTTTTGCCGGCGACATGTGCGTCGGCAAAAATACTTCTCGGCTCGCAAACGTGCAAGCGCAGCGAGTGCGCTGCGGCGAGCCGCAGCTTTTTCAAACGAGAGCCCAGCGTAGCGGGTCTCGTTTGACAGGCTCAATATGTATCTTCCTCCGGCGCGGGAGGAACGAAGTTGTTGATGATGATCCAGCACATGACCGCGGTGCCGATACCCCAGCCGCCGAGCACGGCGCGCGCGCCGAGAGAGACGCTGTCGGTGAGCGTGGCGAGGCTCGTTATGAGCGCGAGCATGCATGCGAAGATCGCCCGGCGCGGCTTGGCGCGGTAGAAAAGATACGCGCTCAGCCGGAACACCGCGAGAAGGCACATCGCAATGGCAAGGATCTCCATACCGTACGACCAGAGGATCGGGTTCGCGGCGTTTTCCTTATAGAACACCACGAGCCACAGACAGAAAAACAGCACCGGCAGCACGCTGAGCGCCGCGCCGAAGCCGCCCCAGCGGGGGATCTGCGGCATCATGGCGAGCACGGGCGCGGACAGGATGCCTAGCAGCGCCGCGGCCTTCATAAGCGTGCTGTCCTCCTTGAAGAAGAGGTACGCCGAGCCGAGCGCGGCGAGCGCCGCCGCGGCGATGAGGATCCAGCCGGTCTCGCGGTGCGGCAGGGCGAGCGCGTCCTCCGGTTCTTCGGGGGCGCAGTCGGTCTTCATGCGGCCCGACAGCCACCAGAGCGCCGCGGCGACGAGAACGAGAACTACGACGAGCAGCGTCGTGATCGGCGCGTGGAGCGTCGGAAGGCCGGTTTCGGGATCGAAGATCTTCTGCACCTGAAGCCAGTGCAGCATAACGGCGACCGCGGCGAACACGGTCCCCGCCATCGTATATGTCCATGCGTTTTTCTGCATAGGAAAGCCCCTGTCCTCATAGAGTTTCCCGTGAGCGCCGCTTGTCCGGCGCCGGGAACGAGGGAGTATGAATGGTATTTTATACTCCTTTTGGTTTATCGTCAAGAGAGGGGTATATAGGATGAAGCACTGTATGCTGATGAGCGTGTTGTCGCTGCTCTTTTCCCTGCTGCTGCCGGTCACGGTGCAGCACGCCGCCGGGCTCTCCGGGGGCGAAGCGCTGCCGGAGGTCTCCCCCGCCGCGTCCGCCGCGCCGGAGAGTACCGCGGACGCTTTTTCCGGTTTTGATGCTCTCACGGGCGTCACCCTGCTGCGCGGCGGCGAGGTGGAAACGCTCTCCATGGCGGAATACCTTCCCGGCGTCGTTGCCGGGGAGATGCCGGCGTCCTTTGAGCCGGACGCGCTGCGCGCGCAGGCCGCCGCCGCGCGAAGCTACGCGCTCGCGCGCCGGAGCGCGCCCCCGGCGGCGCACCCGCAGTGCGCCCTCTGCGACGATCCCGGCTGCTGCGAGGTGTACCTCACGGTCGAAGAGCGCCGCGAGCGCTGGGGCGGGCAGTACGATCTCTGGGAGACGCGCATCGAAGAGGCCGTGCGCGATACGGACGGGGCATATCTCGTCTACGACGGCGAGCCGATCACCGCTTGCTTCCACGCCTCCAGCGCCGGGTATACCGAGAGCGGCGCCGCCGTGTGGGGCGGCGATGTGCCGTATCTCGTGAGCGTTTCGAGTCCCGAAACGGCCTCAGACGTTCCGAATTTCGTCACGACCGCGGAGTTTTCCCCGGAGAGCTTCCGGGAAAAATTTCTCGCGGCATATCCGGATGCCGATCTCTCCGCCCAGCCGCCGGACTGGATCGGCGAGCGGACGGTCGATCCGAGCGGGCGCGTTTCGTCCGTCCGCGTCGGGGACGTCTCCGTACCGGGGACGAAAATGCGCTCGATCTTCTCGCTGCGCTCGGCAAACTTCCGTCTCGCGTGGACGGGCCGCAGCTTTCTCTTTACCGTTTCCGGCAGCGGCCACGGCGCGGGCATGAGCCAGTATGGGGCGAACGTCATGGCAAAAAACGGCTCGACGTGGCAGGAGATCTTAACGCACTACTACCCCGGCACATCGCTCACGACGCCGTGAGCGCGCCCTTGGCGCGCACCGCGACGTGTCCGGTCTCGTCCACGACCGCCTCCGCTTCGCCGCCGGAGGAAAGCTCCCCCGTGAGCAGCGCTTCGGCGAGCGGGTCTTCCAGCTGCGTCTGCACCGTGCGGCGCAGGGGACGCGCGCCGTAATCCGGATCGTACCCGGCCTCGGCGAGTCTCGCGACCGCCTCGGGCGTCACCGTGAGATGCACGCCGAGCGCGGCAGCGCGCAGCGCCACCGTCTGCACCATGTTCCCGGCGATGGCGCGGATGTCCTCGCCGGTGAGCCGGTGGAAAACGATGATCTCGTCGATGCGGTTCAAGAATTCCGGGCGGAACGTCTTTTTGAGCTCGGCGGTCACCGCCTCGCGGATCTCGGCATAGCTCCGCTCCGGCGTGCCGTCCAGCCCAGAAAAACCGAGCGCTGTGCGGCGGTCCGTGATGGCTCGCGCGCCGATGTTCGATGTCATCACGATCACGGTATTGCGGAAATCGACGGTCCGTCCCTGCGAATCGGTGAGCCGCCCGTCGTCCATGATCTGCAGCAGCAGGTTGAACACGTCCTCGTGCGCCTTTTCGATCTCGTCGAAGAGCACGACGCTGTAGGGCTTGCGGCGCACCTTTTCGGTGAGCTGGCCGCCCTCGTCATAGCCGACGTAGCCCGGCGGCGAGCCGATGAGCTTTGATACCGTGTGCTTTTCCATATACTCGGACATATCGACGCGGATCATGGCGTTCTCGTCGCCGAACATTGCCTCGGCAAGCGCGCGGCAAAGCTCCGTCTTGCCGACGCCCGTGGGGCCGAGAAAGAGGAAGCTCCCGACGGGCCGGTGCGGGTCCTTGAGCCCGACTCTGCCGCGCCGGATGGCGCGCGCCACCGCCGCGACCGCTTCGTTCTGCCCGATCACGCGGCGGTGCAGCACATCCTCCATATGCAGCAGCCGCTCGCTCTCGCTCTCGGTAAGGCTTGTGACGGGGATGCCCGTCCAGCCGGAGACGACCGCGGCGATATCCTCGGCGGATACGGCGCCGCGGTGACCGCCGCGCTCGGCGTCCCATTCGCCGCGCGCCTTTTCGAGCGCGCCGCGCTCGGAGCGTTCCCGGTCGCGCAGCTGCGCGGCAAGCTCATAGTCCTGCGCGCGGACGGCCTCCTCCTTCTGGGCAGACAGCGTTGCGAGCTTCGCTTCGATTGTTTTCATCTCGTCCGGGGCAGTCAGGTTTTCCATGCGCACACGCGACGCGGCCTCGTCCACAAGGTCGATCGCCTTGTCCGGGAGAAACCGGTCGCTGATATACCGCGCGGAGAGCTTCACCGCGGCGGTGAGCGCCTCGTCCGTGATCTTCAATCCGTGGTGCGCTTCGTACCGGTCGCGCAGGCCGCGCAGGATCTGAACGCTCTCGTCCTCCGTCGGCTCGGCGACTGTGACAGGCTGGAAGCGCCGCTCAAAGGCGGCGTCCTTTTCAATGTGCTTGCGGTATTCCGAGAGCGTCGTCGCGCCGACGATCTGGATCTCGCCGCGGGAGAGCGCGGGCTTGAGGATATTCGCCGCGTCGATCGCGCCCTCCGCCGCGCCCGCGCCGATCACGGTATGCAGCTCGTCGATGAAGAGCACGACGTCCTTCGCCTTGCCGACTTCCTTGAGAACGTTTTTCAGCCGGTCCTCAAAGTCGCCGCGGTATTTTGTCCCGGCGAGCATACCGGTGAGATCGAGCGACACGATGCGCTTGTCGCGCAGATTCTCCGGCACCTCGCCGTGGGCGACGCGCTGGGCAAGCCCCTCGACCACGGCGGTCTTGCCGACGCCCGGCTCGCCGATGAGCACCGGGTTGTTTTTCGACCGGCGCGAGAGGATCTGGATGACGCGCGCGATCTCCTTGTCGCGCCCGATCACGGGATCGAGCTCGCCGCGCGAGGCCATCTCCGTGAGATCGCGGCTGTACTGGTCAAGATTCTTCGTTTCCGCATGGCGCACCGCCGTGCGCTGCCCGACGCCGCCGCTGCGCGCCGCGGCGCGGTAGTCGCTCGATGTGAAGCGGGTGAAAACATCCGTATAGATCTTGTTGAGATCGCCGCCGGCGGCGGTCAAAAGGTGCGCGGCGGTGCTCTCCGGCTCGCGCAATATGCCCATGAGCAGATGCTCCGTCCCGACATAGCTGTGGCGCAGACGGTTTGCCTCCGCTACAGCGATCTCGATGACACGCCTGCAGCGGGGCGTGAGACCCTGCACCGGCATGCCCGGCGCGCCGCGGCCGGCGGCCTTTTCGATGAGATCCATCACAAGATCTTCCTCAAAGCCGTTTTCGCGCAGCACGCGCGAGCCGAGCGCGTCCGTTTCGCGCACGATGCCGAGCAGAAGGTGCTCGGTGCCGATGTAGCTGTGGCCCAGCTCCATGGCGGCGGCGCGCGCCTTTTCAATGGCGTTTCTCGCCTTTTCGGTAAATCGGTCGTTCATATTCGTCGTCTCCTTCCCCTGCCGATGGTTGACAGATTTTCCGTTTCTCAATCATCCGGAGCGGCAGAGCGCGTGGTTTTAAAAAAACGGAGCGGGTAAAAACCCGCTCCGTTCCGATATATAAAGCTGCAAAGGCTTTATTTGTTTTCCATTTTCCGGATCATGTCGCGCAGCTCGATGGCCGTTTCAAAATCCTCTTCCTCGACGGCCTTGTGCATTTTGTGGCGCAGAGCGTTCAGCTCGCGGCGCTGCTCAAAAGCCTCCTCGGCGTTTTCCTCCGCCTCCGCCTCCAGCGGATAGGCGTCCTCGCGCACGCTCGGCTCCTCGCCCTTGTGACCCAGAGCTTCCTCGCCCTTCTCCTCGGCCTTCGCCTCGAGCGGGTCGGCCTCCTCGTGCATTTCGGCTTCCGGCTCATGCTCCGAGAGCGTCCGCAGCGGCTCGAACATCTCGCCGATCGACGGCAGACGGCCAAAGCCGAAGAAATCAACGTCCGGCAGCAGAAAGCTGTCCATCATCTTGCCGAAGGAGGTCAGCATGCTGTTCGCCTCGTGCTCGAAGATCCTGTCCAGACCTTCCTTATGGGCGCATTCGGCGCACAGGTGCTTTTCCGTGGTCTTTCCGTTAATGGATTCCTTATAATAGAACTGAGCTTCGTTCTTCTTGCAGATCTCGCATTTCATTGTAATGATCTCCTTTCAAAAAATCCGTCGGATGCTGTGGTGAGCAGCATTTGTTTGAATATGGATGAGCGCACCGTCTTCCGGATCTCGACCGGAACGGCGTGGAGCGCCCGCTCGCTGACCGCCGCGGCGATCAGCCGGGCAAAGGGAACTTCGAGCGCGCCGGCGTTCACGGCGTTGTGGAGCAGCGCATCTGCCGTCGGCTTATCCAGCTCCCGGCCCACGGCGTTTACCGTGTGCATGATGAACTGGGAGGCGTCCGGCTGCACGCGTGTGATGCGGATGTATCCGCCGCCGCCGCGCCGCGACTCGACCATGTACCCGCGCTCGGGGCTGAACCGCGTGGCGATCACATAGTTGATCTGGCTCGGCACACAGCCGAAACGGTCGGCCAGAGAGCTTCGCTGCAGCTCCGCCGTTCCGTCCGCGCTTTCCAGCGCGTCCAGAATGAACCGTGCGATCCGATCACTTGTCCCCATAGCGGCATCCCTTCCTTGATCAGGTTATCTTTGACTTTGACTTTCTTTAACCTTTTCTTTGACTGTATAATAGTCAAGAAACGTCAAATTCTCAACTCCCTGAAACGCCCGCTTTGCGCCGAAAGCGGGAAATTCGGCGTTTTGTCTTTCCCCATCTCGCTCATTCGCATTATTTCTTCGTTTTTCTCGTATTTTCTCGCTTTTTAAAATTTTTCCGGCAGGGAAAAATTTTTGGGTTGCATTTTAAGGGATATATGTTACAATGCGGGTATCCCAAAAAGAGGAGGTACATACCAATGTACGTCATTACCGACAGCTGCATTTCCTGCGGCACCTGCGCGAGCGTGTGCCCCTGCGACGCGATTTCCGAAGGCGCTGATCATTACGAGATCAACCAGGACGTCTGCGCCCAGTGCGGTTCCTGCGCCAGCAACTGCCCCATCGAGGCCATCGAGGAGCAGTAATCCTTCTTCGGCTGCGGGAGGTGCCACTCCCGCGGCTCACAACGGCGGTATGCCTGCCCTTTCGGGCTTGTCATGCCGCCGTATTTATTTTATAATGATTGCATGGACTGGAATCTTTTTACCGGCGAGAGAGCCGGAACGGACGCGCTGCTGCTCGCGGACTTTGCCAAAGACGCGCATGGGACATACGGCGCAGACCTCGGCTGCGGCAGCGGGATACTCTTATTGCTGCTCCTGCTGGGCGACGAAAGCCGCCGCATGACCGGCGTGGATATCCGGGAGAGCGCCGCGGCAAGCGCGCGGGAGAATCTGCGCGCCTTTGCGCTTGAAGAGCGCGGCGAGGCCGTCTGCGCCGATTACCGGAGCGCGCCGTTCGAGAGTGAAAGTCTCGATTTTATCGTATCCAATCCGCCGTACTTTCCGGCGGGACGCGGCGCCGTATCGCCCAACGCGGAGCGCGCCGCGCAGCGCACCGAAAGCGCGACCGTTTCGGAGCTCTGCTCCGCCTCCGCGCGGTATCTCAAGCCCGGCGGGCAATTTTTTCTCGTCCACCGGCGAAAGCGCGAGAGCGACATTCTTGCGGCGCTGCACAACGCCCATCTCACGCCGGTGCGCCGGCGGGACGTTTTCTCCGCGCCGGGAAAGCGCGCGCCCATTTTTCTCATGGAAGCCGTGAAGGGCGCGCCGGTGAGCGCCATGCGCTGCGAAAATGTCCTGCTGCGCGGCGCGGACGGCCGCGAAACCGAAGAATACCGGAAAATCTGCCACTGGGAGGCATAATCTTTATGGCCGGAACATTGTATCTGGTGGGAACGCCCATCGGCAATCTGAACGATCTCTCCCCCCGCGCGATCGAAACGCTCAAAAGCGTGGACTTCATCGCCGCGGAGGATACGCGCGTCACATTAAAGCTCCTCAACCACTTCGGCATCCGCCGCCCGCTCATCAGCTATTATGAGCACAACAAGGTGGAAAGCGCCGCCGTCATCCTCCCCCGGCTGCTCGGAGGGGAGAGCTGTGCACTTGTCTCCGACGCGGGTATGCCCGCGATCTCCGACCCCGGCGAGGAGCTGGTGCGGCTGTGCGGGGAGCACGGCATCACGGTATCGGCGGCCCCGGGGCCGAGCGCGGTCATCACGGCGCTCGCCATGTCCGGCCTGCCGACGCAGCGGTTCACGTTTGAAGGCTTTCTCTCCACATCGAACAAGTCAAGGAAGGAGCATCTCGAAACGCTGCGGCACGAGCACAGGACAATCGTCCTTTACGAAGCACCGCACAAGCTCGCGGAAACGCTCGGCGATCTTTACGATGTGCTCGGCGACCGGGACATTGCGCTCGGGCGCGAGCTCACGAAGCTGCACGAGGAGATTGTCCGCACGACGATCGGCGCAGCGCTCGAAAAATACCGCGCCGAGCGGCCTCGCGGGGAATTTGTTCTCGTCATCCGCGGCGCGCCGGTCGAAAAGGGGCCGCGCCTCCCGCTCGAGGATGCGCTCGCGCTCGTGGAGGAATACCGCGCCGGAGGCATGAAGCTCAAGGACGCGGCCAAGCGCGCCGCCGCCGAGACGGGACAGAGCCGAAACGATCTTTACCACGCAGCGCTCGTGCGCGAAAAAGAAACCGGCACGGAAGAGTAATTTTTGCTTTTCCCCGGCAAAGAAACGTGCTATAATACGAATACAGAAATCCACCACCTACCGGTTATAAGGAGGCTGTTTTTATGGAAAAGAAACGCATCATCACCATCGGACGTGAGTTTGGCAGCGGCGGACGCACCATCGGCAAGGAAGTCGCCGATCGGCTCGGCATCCCCTGCTATGACCATGAGCTGATCGACCGGCTGGCCGAAGAGAGCGGGCTTTCCAAGGAATACATCACCAACGAGAGCGAATACGCCTCCCACAGCAGCTGGACGGCGGCGGCGTTCTCCTCGGTGCGCTCTTTTGGCGTGCCGTCCAACCAGGACTATCTCTGGGCGATCCAGCGCCGCATCATTCTTGAGCTTGGTCAGAAGGAAAACTGCGTGATCGTCGGCCGCTGCGCCGACGCCATTCTTGAAGGCAGTGCCGATCTTCTCAAGGTGTTCGTCCATGCCGACTTTGAAAAGCGCGCCAAGCGCATCGTGGAAAAATACGGTGAGACCGAGGAGCCGACCGAGAAGCGTCTGCGCGACAAGGACAAACGCCGCGCGCTCTATTATCAGTTCTACACCGATCTCGAATGGGGCAACATGAACCACTACCACATCATTCTCGACTCCGGCTCGCTCGGTATCGAAAAATGCGTGGATGTGATCGCCTCGCTTTATTGATCGACGCTACCCGGATACATACTTCAGAGGCTGTCCCACACGGGGCAGCCTCTTTTTTGTATACCCGAAACCGTGCGTCAGACACGTGGTTTTCGGGTATAGGTATACAAAAAGGGCTGCCGCATATGCTTTGTATGCGGCAGCCTTATTTATTCGTCTGTTTCCTCCCGAAGCCGGCGAAGACAGCTCCGGCAGATCTGCTTTCCCCGGTAGGAGAGAAGTTCGCGCGTCGCGCCGCAGAACAGGCACGCAGCGTCGTACTTCCGAAGGACGATGGCGTCGCCCTCGATAAAAATCTCCACCGGATCGCGCACCTCCAGATCCAGCGTCCGGCGCAGCTCGACCGGCAGTACCACTCGCCCCAGATCGTCGATCCGACGGACGATCCCCGTTGATTTCATAGATCCGTACACCCCTTACCTAAATACTCTTTTCGACAAAATTCTATACTGGCCGATACGAAATTGCAAGATGCAGCTGCCCCGTTTTTTATTGGTAATTTTTTCCGGTCGAGGTATCGCCATGGCTATGTCGTACGTCTGGGTCATCCTTCTTTTTGTGTCGGTCGTTTTCGGCGCGCTCACCGGCTCGGCGGGCGCGGTCGGCGCGGCGGCGGTGCAGGGCGCGGAGAGCGCCGTGGAGCTCACGCTCTCGCTCGCCGGGCCGATGATCTTCTACAGCGCCCTTCTCGAGGTCATGGAGCGCTCGGGGCTGACCGAAAAGCTCTCCCGCTCGCTGCGCCCGGTGCTGGGGCGGCTGTTTCCCTCGTCCCGGAGCGATCCGGAGCTGGCCGGGGAGCTCTCCTGCAACATGAGCGCAAATCTGCTCGGGCTCGGCAATGCCGCCACGCCTGCCGGCATCCGCGCCGCGCAGCGGCTGCACGCGCTCTCCGGCAAAGAGGCGGCGTCCGACGAGCTGTGCCGTCTCGCCGTACTCAACACCGCGTCCATCCAGTTCCTCCCGACGACCGCCGCGGCGCTGCGCTCAGCCTGCGGCGCGGAAAATGCGTTCGATATTCTGCCCGCGGTGTGGATATCGTCTGCGGCGGGCGTGGCCGCGGGGCTGCTCGCCGAGCGGCTTTTCCGGAGAGCGCCATGAAAATGCTTTTTCAGCTTCTCCCCGCGCTGCTCGCCGCGGGCGTTGGGGGATACGCGCTCTTTCGCGGAACAGACGTTTTTTCCGCTCTCACCGACGGCGCTCTCCAAGGGCTTCGCACCGTGGGGCGCATCGCGCCGGTGCTCGTATGTCTGCTCCCGGCGGTCGGCGCGCTGCGCGCCTCGGGCGCGATCGACGCATTCACGGCGCTGCTGCGGCCCGCGCTCTCCTTTCTTGGCATTCCGGCGGAGACCGTGCCGCTCATGCTGCTGCGCCCGATGAGCGGCAGCGGCGCGCTTGCCGTGGCCGGGGATATTTTCACCGCGTGCGGCGCAGACTCCCCCGCCGGGCGCACCGCGGCGGTCATGCTCGGCTCAACGGAGACGACGTTTTACGTTCTCTCCGTCTACTTCGGCGCGGCGGGCGTGCGCAAAACGCGCCACGCCGTCCCCGCGGCGCTGTGCGCCGATCTCGCGGGGTTCCTCGCCGCGGCGTTCTGCGTAAACGTACTGCATCTGTAAAAATGAAAAGGCCCCCTTGTGTAAAGGGGGCTGGCTCGCCGAAGGCGAGACTGGGGGATTGCAGTCTTCGGAAAACGGCAATCCCTCCGTCAAACCCTTCGGGTTTGCCACCTCCCTTTGCACAAGGGAGGCTTCATAAGGATCACTCAATTGGGATATGTGACATCGCTGATATGGCTCGGGCGCGGCTCCTGCACGCGGATGAAAAACCGGTTGCGGCCGACGATCGTATCGTCCATATCCACGCTGTAATCGATCTCGATCTCGCCGCCGTGCGCGCCGAGACGGTTGACGATGCGCCGGGTGTTCAGCCCCATCGTCGCCGAGCCGAACGGCGTTTCGTACAGGAAATAGCGCTTGCGCCCCTCCTCAAACTCCATGCGGGTGTTGAGCGTCCCTTCGCGCGAGAGCACAACGCTGCGCGGCTGCACGCAAAGCGATGTTTTCGTCCCCTCCATGCCGGTGAGCTCGCTCTCCTGCCAGGTGAGCAGCGTTTCCTTCTCGTCCTGGCCGTACTGTCCGGCCGTGACGAGCTCCATGGCATCGGGGCCGTTCACGCCCTGCTGCACGCCGGTGACCGATATGATAACGTCTTTCATTCGCATGACATCCACTCCCGACACACCGGTCTCCCCGGCATTTGGTTTATAGATTATATGCGAAAACGTCTTCGATGACAAGTGAAAAATTGTATAGCAATTTCCCGGATTTATTGTTATAATATGATGTCAATGTATGTTCACAGAGAGGAGTGGATCGTAATGCAGCTTGAACTGACGGAAAAGGAATTCCGGCGGCTTCTGGACATGGTGTACATCGGGAACTGGATTCTCAATTCCTGCCGGGATGATGACCGGTTTGAGGACTATGACAATCTCGAGGAAAAGCTCTTTTCCCTCTGCCCGGAGCACGGGATGCGCGCGCTCGTTCAGCGCTGGCGCGGCCACTCGTATCCCTCCCGCGCGTACGAGGAAGGCGGCATCCATGAGGCGATCGCCGACTATGAGGACGCCGTTTTCTACGACATTCTGGCCGAGGAGCTCGCGCGGCGCGACATGAGCGCCGAGCAGATCAGCCAGGACGACGCGGAGGAGCTGAACGCGCGCATGGAAGAATACTTTGCCGAGTTTGAGAAGCACGGCATAGAGAATGTGAAGGTTGAAGCATGAAAACGGATATTCTGATCATCGGCGCCGGTCCTGCCGGCATATTCACCGCCCTGGAGCTCATCCGCAAGGGCTACAAGGGCCACATCACGCTCGTGGAAAAAGGCCAGAGCGTCGAGAAGCGCCACTGCCCCAAGGCCGAGACCGGCCGGTGCATGAACTGCAAGCCCTACTGCCACATCACGACCGGCTTTTCCGGCGCAGGCGCTTTCTCCGACGGCAAGCTCTCCCTCTCCCACGAGGTCGGCGGCGATCTGCCGACGCTCGTCGGCGAAAGGCTCGCGCAGGAGACCATCGACTATGCCGACTCCATCTATCTGGAATTCGGCGCGGACACCCACATTGAGGGCATCAGCGATCCCGACAAGGTGAAGGACATCCGCCGCCGTGCCATTCAGGCCGGTCTCAAGCTTGTGGACTGCCCGATCCGCCACATGGGTACCGAGAAGGCCCAGGGCATTTACCTTGCCATCGAGCGCTATCTCGCCGAGAACGGCGTGGAGCTGATCTTCGGCTGGGAGTGCCTTGATCTCCGGCTCAAAGACGAGACCTGTCTCGGCGGCGTCATCTCCAACGGCAAAGAGGAGCGCGAGATCGAAGCTGGGCGCACGATCGTCGCCACGGGCCGCCGCGGTGCGGACTGGCTTGAAACGCTCTGCGCCGAGCACGGCATCGCCCACCAGCCCGGCACCGTGGATATCGGTGTGCGCGTCGAGGTGCGCAATGAGATCATGGAGACCGTCAACGAGGTGCTCTATGAGTCCAAGCTCATCGGCTACCCCGCGCCGTTCAAAAACAAGGTCCGCACGTTCTGCCAGAACCCCGGCGGCTTTGTTTCGCAGGAGAATTACGACAACGGTCTCGCCGTCGTGAACGGCCACTCGTTCAAGGAAGTGAAGAGCCCGAACACGAACCTCTCCATTCTCTGCTCGCACAACTTCTCTGTGCCGTTCAACCAGCCCATCAGCTACGCGCAGAAGGTCGGTGAGCTCACGAACATGCTCGCCAACGGCCACATCCTCGTGCAGCGCTACGGCGACATTCTCGACGGCAAGCGCACCTGGGAAAAGGAGCTCGCGCAGTCGAATGTCCGTCCGACGCTGCCCGACGCCGTCGCCGGCGATATCACCGCCGCGATGCCCTACCGCAGCATGACAAACATCATCAACTTCATCAAGGCCGTCGATCAGGTCGTGCCGGGCTTTGCCTCGTACGAAACGCTGCTCTACTCCCCCGAGCTGAAGTTCTACTCCAACCGCGTAAAGATGGACGCCGATCTCAACACGAACATCCGCCGTCTCCACTGCCTTGGCGACTCGTCCGGCTGGACGCGCGGGCTGATGATGGCCTCCGCCATGGGCGTGCTGATGGGTAGAAAGCTGGCGGAAAACGCATAAATCAGCGCTCCTTTGGCGCGTCGCTCGGCTTGATCGTGTGCACGGCGTATAATTCGCCCAGCGCACGGGCCGCCGCCCAATCCGCCGGCTCGGCCGGGGTCAGCCCGGTACATTCCGTGCTGCTGGCCACGTTCCCGCCCGTGCGGGGCTTGCCCTTCTGCGGGGGCGGATTCCACGCCTTCGCCGGATTTTTGCCTGAATGAGCCATATAAAAATTCCCCCTGTCTGCGTTTGATAGCCGTATCATGGCGCAGCGGGGGGAATTTTATACGCCTTCTGTCGTGGCTTTGGCGTGCTGCGAACGCCTTCCGTCACGACTTCGTCGCGCTACGAACGCCTTCCGTCACGACTTCGTCGTGCCACCTCCCTCTGAGAGGGAGGCGTTTAAGGCGGAGACTCCTGCGAGAGCGGATGAAGCAAATTCCGCACAAAACGCGGAAGACGTTAAAAGCGCTTTTAGTTCTTCCGGCAACGGCTCGACGACCTCCACCGTTTCGCCCGTGACGGGCTGGACACAGCGCAGGCGCGCGGAATGGAGCGCGAAGCGGTCTTTCAGTTCCGGCAGTTCGCGGCCATAGAGGTAATCGCCGCAGATCGGGCAGCCGATATGCGCCAGATGCACGCGAATCTGGTGGGTGCGCCCGGTTTCCAGCCGCAGACGGATGAGCGCGCGGCCTCCGGCGGCCTGCTCGACGCGGTAATGCGTCACGGCGCGCTGGCCGCCGGGGCAGACCGCGCGCTTTGCGCCCGCGCCGAGGCGGGCAATCGGCGCGTCGATCACGCCCTCGCGCTGCGCGGGAACGCCCTCGGTCACGGCGAGGTATTCGCGGATGAAGCCGTCCGTGTGAAGCTGGCCGGTCAGCAGGCGTTGGGCGTGGGCATGGCGGGCGACGCACAGAAGGCCGCTCGTGCCCTTGTCCAGCCGATTGACGGGGTGATAATCAAACGCCGCCGCGTCCTGCCCGAGCAGGGCGGCGAGTTGCTCGCGGAGCGTCCCGGTGTGGATATGGCCGCAGGGGAGCGTGGCCAGCGGCGCACCCTTGCTGACGACGAGCATATCCTCGTCGATATAGCGGATGAAGGACGGCGGCAGGCCGTTGGGCGCGGCTTTGATTTCGGTTTTGGTTTTGGTTTCGGTTTCGCCGTTGTCCATGCGGATTTCCAGCCGCTGCCCTGCGCGCAGAACCGTGTCCGCGCGCAGCGGCGCGCCGTCGCAGAGGATGCCGCCCTCGACCTTGAGCCGACGAAAGGCGTGTGTGCCGAGCTGAAACCGGCGGGGGACGACGCTCCGCGCCGCGCGGCCCGCGTCCTCCTCGGTGGTGATATAGGTTAAGATGCGCATAAGGCCTCCTATGTGTACAAAAGGGAGAAGACCGGCCGTCAGTCGGCGCTCCGCACGGGGCGTCTTCCGAATCTTTTCGTTGCTTCCGACACCGACATTATAGCCGACAATCGGCGCGGCCGCAACGGCTGCGCCCATGCAGAAGGCGATTTTCCGCGACTTGGCGGCTCGGCGGGCGCATTGTCTCCGGTCAATTGACAAACGCCGCCGATGCGGGGTACAATGAGCTATCCCAAAAAACAAAGGAAACGGGGGACGCACATGAACGCAGTCGCCGCTTTTGAAAACCGAAAGGATACGCTTCGGGAGCAGCTCGAAGCGAGCGAAAACATGCCGCAGGCGATTTCCGCCGCGACGATGACGCTGGAACAGATTGCCTGCGATTTGGCGCAGGACGAGCAGGACGATTTTGCCCGCCAGCGGCAGCAGGCCGTCATGGCGCTGGCCAAGCGCCTGCCGCTGGGGCTGCGCGCAAGCCCCGCCAAGGCGCAGATTGTGCTGGAGGAGACGCAGGAGCAGCCGAGCCGGGTTCGGCGCGGGGCGGTCGGCGCGGGCGCAATCGTGTTGGCGGCGCTGGCGGTGTATGAAGCCGTCGGAGGCAAGCTGACCTTTGCGCTTTTGCAGGCGCTGGGCGCGCTGCTGATGCTCTTCGGCGCAAACGGCGCGCTGACCGCAACGACGCGGCAGATCCCGCGCGCGCAGGCGGAGACGGCGATCGACGCGGCGGACATGGTGCGCGAGGTCGGCGAAATTTGTCAGGCGGCGGATCTGTGCGCGGCGGATCTGGCGCTCATCGAGCAGGACAACGCGCCGTCACGCCTCTCCGGCACGGCGGACGAGGCCATGCTCGATCTGCTCTCGGCGATGATGGAGGCGCGCGCCTCCGGGCGGCAGGATCTGGCGCTGCGAAGCCTTGACCAGGCGGAGCAATACCTGCGGATGCTGGGGGTGCAGAGCGTGTTTTACGACGCGGAGCACGCGGCGCTGTTCGACGTGCTGCCCGCCCGAAGCGGCGAGCGGACGGTTCGCCCGGCGCTGGTGCGCGACGGGGAACTGGTGCGCCGGGGTGTGGCGGCGGTCGCGCCGATGGCCGCGAAGGAGGCGTGAACATGAAAATTTTGGGCTTTGATTTGGGCGACGGCGAGAGCGCCGTGACGCTGCTGGACGAGGATTCCACCGTCGAGCCGCGCGTGATGCCGCTCTGCGGCAAAAACAGCCTGATTTCCGCCGTGGGCGTGAAGGACGGGCGCATCGTCATCGGCGAGGCGGCCAGCGTGACGGACGGCGCGGCGGAGGCGAAGGTGCGCTTCAAATCCCGCTACCTGACCGACCCGGCCGCTTCGGCGGACGTGCGCGCGTTTGCGCAGGGCGTGATGAACGAACTTGTCCGCACGCAGCCCGCGTTGATGGCCGAGGTGAGCCGAACGGTGGTCGGCTGCCCGGCAGGCTGGGGCGACGGCAGGCGGGAGCAATACGCCGCGCTGCTGGAATCGGCAGGCTTCCCGAACGTCAGCGTCGTGCCCGAACCGCGCGCCGCGTTTCTCTATGCGCGGCATGCGCGCGGCCTGCGCGTCAGCCCGGAGCTGATGAAAAAAAGCGCGATGGTCATTGACGTCGGCTCTTCGACGACGGATTTTGCGTATATCGTGGACGGCCACCAGCAGAACGTGTCGCTCTTTGGGGACACGAACCTCGGCGGCGGGTTGATCGACGAACGGATTCTCGCTCACGCGCTGGCCGCGTCGAAGGACGGGAAGGCGCTTCGCGCCGTGTTTGCGGAAAGCCCCGCGTGGCGGAGCTATTGCGAGCTGGAGGCGCGGCGGCTCAAGGAAAGCTATTTCCTCGACGAGGGAAAGTGGGCGGACGCGCCGCTGACCCGGACGCTGACGGTCTGCTACGACGAGCCGCTGGCGCTGGAGCTTTCCATCGGCGGG
>ERZ773188.2835-NODE-2835-length-15873-cov-3.286572_pt1 | contig 15873 bp, 18 predicted proteins | sample MGYA00581011_ERZ773188 | MGnify/ENA primary metagenome ERZ773188 (study PRJEB29015, sample SAMEA2737798) | human gut metagenome | biome: human gut; feature: human-associated habitat; material: faeces | place: China | collected 2012 ...
TCGTGTGGGTAAAATGGCATACCCCGTCCACGGCTCAGCACATCGGTCAAACTGGACGCCGTTCTTGTTTTGCCTGTCCCCGTTGCCATGACCAGCAATGCTTTTCGAAATCCTTTTTCCACCTGTTCGCACACGGCACGAATTGCACCTTTCTGATAATAACGGTCTGTGATGTTGTCATCAATGAAAATACTGCTCAGATCCTTGCGAGTATCCCAACGATTCATCAGTTTTTCCAAATCGTCCCGTGTGAAAAAGCCGCTGACTTTTCGCTGCGGTGAAGTCTGGTCGTCCCAGAAATAGGTTTCAAATCCGTTGGTGGTAAACATCATCGGTCTACGTCCAAATTTTCGCTCTAAACAATCTGCATAGAGTGATGCCTGTTTTCTGCCGATGTTCGGGTCTTTGCTGGTACGCTTTGCCTCGATGACTGCAAGCGGCAAGCCATCCTTGCCAAAAAGCACATAATCCGCATAGCCTTTCTGCCCCAGCACGCCATTCATGTCATTCACTTCGTATTCTTCCCAGACGTTTGCATCTGTTCCGTCAAAAATCCAGCCCATGAATTTCAAATCCACATCAATGTATTTCTTTCGGGTTTCAAATTCGGAAATATCCGCAGGCTGAAAGGTTCGGGTTTCCTGATGCTCTGTTTTATGGGCAGTCAGCGTTGCAGACATCGCCGCAATTTTCGCCTGCAATGCCTTGATTTCGCTGTCTTTTTGCGTGAGCAGCGACTCCTGCTCCTTGATTTTCTTGGTATCTATCACCACTTTTTCCGTTGGAATCAAAGCAGCATCAAAATGGCGTTCCTGATAGGTATCACCGTAGCAATAGTCAATCCACTCGATAAATTCAAACAGGTTTTCCAGAGAAAGCAGTGCATCTGCCTTGCTGACGGCTCTTTCCGTATGGACGGAGAGATTTCCCAGCTTGATGATATTCGGGAGCTTTGCCCATGTCCAGCGGTCTACTGCAAAGCGAAATGATTCCTCATGAATCAGGGCTTGCAGATTGTCCCGATATGGCACGTGCATGGAATTGTCTGCGGAATAGACCCATTTCACGGCAAGTTCCAATGCCTTTCGGCAGCCAACCGCACACATTGCAGGAGAGGAGGCAAACACGTTTTCGGCTTCGATGGCGGCTTTGGAAAATAGGGTGTAATTAGGAATGGTTTCTAAAAAGGAAAAGTTGGTCATACTGTTCACGCTCCTTGTGAAAATGCGGGTTATCCGAAATATTCTTGCATGAGGGAATCGAAGAGGGTTTGTGTTTTTTCCAGTTCGCTCTGCAATACAACTTTGGATTTGTCGACTTTCTTTACAAAGTCGGCGAATTGGGTTTGTACTTTTATTGGTGGCAAATTTATTGGCATTGCTTTAACATATGAAACAGCAGCTATGTTTTTTATTCCACTGCCTTTTGTTTCAAGATTTCCTATAGTTTGTCTCATATAAGTTAAAAAACAAATTGGCAACATTTTTTCATTCAAAGTGAATTTACACAATGCTTGATTTATGATGCCTTTTTCACAACCAACAGGTAATTGATACAGTTCGCCCATAGTACCAGAACAACTCATAAGTATATCACCGGCAAAGCATTCGAATCTTTTTAATTCATTATATTTTTCTTTTGTTATATAATAAGTCCCTATATTTGCCGATTTTTGAATTGCATGTTTTTGTTCATATACCTTATAGGTACTCTCACTTCTTTCAACAAAAAATTCTTTTTTTAACGCACTTCCAAAAGGTCCTCTTACAATAGATGAACATACGTCAGAAACAGTTACATTGTCCCAATTATATGGATTCAATTCAGGATCCCCAAACATCTCGACAAATCGGGCTTTTACAAGCAAGTCAAGCTTTTCAAGCTGGGTGCGGCGGTGGGTTATGATGGAATATAACTTTTCAAGTATATTTGAATATGCAGTTTGTTTTTCTAATGAAATGTCAGGCACTTTTGTTTCTTCAAGAACTTTCTTGCTGATTGCTTTAAAGGTGCTTCCTGTTCCAAGACTATTTAATTCATTATTTTTTCCTTTTAAAAGCCAAAAAATAAATTCTGTAGATACTTTTGTTTTATTTGGTGTAATTGCTGCTAATCCACGTCCAATACAGCACGTTTCTTTTGCATAATTTAGTGCCCCAATTGGTGCTCTTACAGATATCAATATATCATCTTTTTGGGCTATTTTTGTAGGAGCATTACACCATACTTTTGTAATTGGGTATCGTTCGCCAAAATCAGCATTTCCCTGAAAAAATGGAATTCCTTCTTTTGCTTCATTGTAACTTTTTGAATCTGGTGATTGTCCCATATTGATACAGCACACATCTTTTAAAGCAAGGTAGTTCATACGCTAATCTACAAACTCAAATTTGTTTGCTTTTCCTTTCCTTTTATTTCTCACAGTTACAGATTCAGCATTTTTTTCAGTTCGCTGAGTTCTGTTTCAATCTGCTGATTCAATCCCTCAATTTCCGCCATGATTTCACTGGTCGGCGGATATTCTACAGCAACATATTCCGTTTTCTTGTATTTGTTGATGGAAAGATCATAGTCGTTGTCTACGATTTCCTGCTTCGGCACAAAGAAACTCTGTTCGGTGCGTGCTCTGTCTTTCTCGCCCTCCAAATTGTGGAATCGTGCGATAATATCCGGAATGTCATTCTCTGCAACTTCCGAACGCTTGTCATCGAGGCTGAACCCGTCTGCTTTCATGTCGTAGAACCAAACATTTTCTGTTCCGCCTGCGTCTGTCTTGACAAATACCAGAATCGCCGTGGAAACGCCTGCATATGGCTTGAATACGCCACTCGGCATGGAAATAACAGCTTTCAGCTGATGATGTTCAATCAGTTCCTTGCGGATAGATTTATGTGCCTTACTTGAACCAAACAGCACGCCGTCAGGAACGATACAAGCACAGCGACCACCTTTCTGCATCAGACGCAGGAACAGGGCAATAAACAGCAGTTCTGTCTTTTTGGTGTTGGTAACAGCTTTCAGATTATCGTTGATACTTTCTGCGTCAACCGTTCCCTTAAATGGCGGATTGGCAAGGCAGACCGTGTATTTGTCGCTGACATTGTTCTGCTTGGAAACGCTGTCCTTATAGTCGATATCCGGATTGGTAATGGAATGCAGCATCAAATTCATGGCAGAAATCCGAAGCATGGTATGGTCGGTATCATAGCCGGAAAACGTCTTGTTTGCGAAGTTTTCCCACTGCTCTTCTGTCATGGTATTCTCGTAATGTTTGCGGATATATTCCGCCGCTGAAACTAAGAATCCAGCAGAACCACAGGCAGGGTCACAAATCAGGTCGTCCGGTGTTGGTGCAACCAGTTCCACCATCATTTCACGAATATGTTTCGGTGTGCGGAACTGTCCGTTCTGACCTGCGGTGCTGAGTTTTCCAAGCATATACTCGTACAAATCGCCCTGCATATCAAGGTCTTTAAGGTCGTGAATATATAAATCATCAAGTCCTGTTATGATTTTCTGTAAAATCTGTGGGTTTGGAATCAGGAACACAGCACTATCCATGTATTTGGAGAAAGCAGTCTGTGCCTGTCCACCTTCTTCATTGTCAGGAATTTCAATAAGTTCGCCGTTTTCGTCAAAGTCAGGAAGTTTGCCATATTTCATTTTCTTGACAGCAGGAAATACCCGCTGTGCGATAATATCAAAAATCTCCCGAGAGTCTTTGTCCTTGAATTTGCTCCAACGCATAGATTGCCCCGTTGCAGACTTCGGGAAAATCAAGTCCGCTTCATCGGCTTCGATGCCCATGGTGTGAGCGAATTCTTCTGTTTCCAGTTCCTTTTCGTCCAGCGAACGAATGAACATGAGATAAGTAAGCTGTTCAATGACCGTCAGCGGGTTGGTGATGCCACCAGCCCAAATATCTGTCCATATTTTATCGATTTTATTTTTAATGACACCTGTTATCATGAAAGTCCTCCAACTCTATATGCATTTTTGCACTACAAATGATTATTTATTGTAATTATACCACAATCTGTCGAAAAATTCAAGTGTGTATATTTCTTTTTCGATAGAAAAATCAATTTCTGAGATGTCATCTCTGTAACAAAATGTCATTTTCCTGGATTCCCGAATTTTTTTGTAAAGAGAGGACGGGTGTTTTTCACTTGTCAATATCGATCACAGAATATCATTTTCATGTTGAACCCGCCAACTTTTCTGAAAAAAAGAAACCCGATATACCGCTAAACTGCGATATATCGGGTTTTTCGCACTCTTTCGGAGTGCGCATTTTCAATTGGTGGAGGCGAGGTTTCCAAATGCGAATTTTCACCAACGTTTTTCTGTACTAAGTTTTTTTTTACATTTCCAGAGAGCAGGTCAACAGATAGCTGCAATCGCTGTATACTCTCCGGTGTAACTTTTGCACAACGATTTTTATGTGGTTTCGGTTGTTGATTGGATAGGTTCAGCCAAATCGCACAGCTGTCATCCCACAGATAAACCGAATGCACAAAACAAGAAATAATATCATCTGCATAGGCTGTAACATCGGTATTCGCTTCTGGTAAAAACTGCAGCAGCATAAATTCAATCTGATCCGCTGTAATGATGTCAACTTTTTCTACCATACTTGTCCGCTGAATTTCAATCTCCAGTGTTTCTTTCCGCTGCTCTAATGCTTCCAGATGTTCCTTTGTGGACTTCGTAAAAATTCCCTGCTCCATCGCCATCATGATATTGGCGATACTTTTCTTGGTTTTCTCCAACTGCTTTTTCAGCATGTCTGCTTCCGGATTCCGAATCGTTCGAACCATATCCCGTTGCATTTCTTCGCATCGCTGTGCAATTTCTCTGATTTTCTCCGGACGCAACACGACTTCTGCAACCTTCTGGGCAACCAGATTCTCCAGTTCTTCTTTCCGGATGGTCTTTTTGTCGCAGCCAAGCCCTTTCTTCCGATTGGCACACTTATAATAATAATGCGGTCCGCTATCGCTATTTGGATTGCTGCTCTCCCCAACCAAACCATTTCCGCACTTTCCGCAGTAAGCTTTTCCGGACAGCAAATAATCCACTTTTGCCTTTGCTCTTGCAGGGGCTTTTCTATTTCGTTCTAAAATTTGCTGCACTTCATGGAATAAAGATTTGTCGATAATGGGCGGAATGGCGTCCTCCAGTCGAACATCTTTGCAGATATAAACGCCGATATACTTTTCATTTTGCAGCATTTTCCGCATCGTACTCTGATTAAAAAGATAGCCTTTGGGTGTCCGGATTCCCTTTTCATTTAAATCCTTGCAAATATCCTCTACCCGTTCTCCTCTGGCATAGGAACGGAAAATATGCCGGACAACATCCGCATAATCTTCATCAATCGCAAAGGTTTTATCGGGTGTGATTTTATACCCAATTGCGGTACTGCCGCCAGTTGCTTTTCCCTTCAGAGCGTTTTCCCGCATACCACGCTTAATTTTTTGGGACAACTCTGCAGAATAATACTCTGCCATTCCTTCCAGCAGAGATTCCAAAATGATGCCCTCCGGACCTTCTGGAATCTGTTCCTTTGCATAATAGACCCGTACCCCATTCTTCTTCAGCTTTGCTTTATAGACAGCACTATCATAACGATTGCGTGCAAACCGATCCATCTTATACATTAGCACGCCTTCAAAGGTATGCTTTTCACTGTCAGCAATCATCTTTAAAAAGGCTTCTCGATGGTTGGTAGATGTTCCGGAGATGGCACGGTCTATGTAAGTGTCAACAATGGTCATATCATGTTTTTCTGCAAATTCTTCGCATTCTCGCAGCTGTCCTTCGATGGATTGTTCCGTCTGCCGTTCACAGGAATAACGGGCATAGATGACAACGTTCATCTTACACTTCCTTTACTGGTTATTCGATTTGATTTTTCATTTCAATGAGTTTTTCAATGATTTTATATACGGTGCTTCCGAGATGATCTTTCGGATAGTCTTCTCCATCGCAATCCAATTCTTTTGCACGCTGTACAGCATCCTGTACTTTTTCATAATTGTAATCTTTGGACAGTGGTTTTTTCTTGTTCTTTCGAAGACCTACACCTTCTTCTTGCATCTTTGTCGTAAAATACAAATCCGAACAATAAGGGTGTTCTTCAGAAACACAATGCAGATGATCTGCTTCCTGTACAGGAAAATGGTGTAGGTATAACCAAAATTCAAAAAACGGATTGCTAATTGCGATTTGATAATTTTTCTCTTTGCAGGCAGAAAGAACTTCTTCCCATTCTTTTATTTTTTGCGAACTGGTATGGTCGTCAATGTCCATGACCAACCAACATTCATCTTGTTCTCTTCTTTGCACCTCTTGCTGCAAACAAGTATCCATTCGCTCTAAAATATATTTTGGAGAAGATCGATTTTGGTAGGCTTTTTCTTCTCTTGTTGGATGTTCGGATTCAAAATAAGGTTTTCTTACAGAAAAGATTCTAATTTTTGATTGGATGCCGGAAAAAATATCCTCTGATAAGATATTGAAATACTTTTCTTCTGTGACAAATCCTTCACAAGACAAAATAATCAGACGGTCGGAAAGATGTTTTTGTGGTCTTGTAAAATCGGATATAGAAAGATGTTTTCTTGGCATTATACATCCTCCCGAATTCTTGGAACTGCTCCAAACCGTCCTTCTAAATAAGAACGCATTACATCGTATCCCTTATGGTTTACATCAAAATCAGAAAATGGTCTGATTTCGGTTTCCCCATTTTGATTCTTTTCCAAAAACCAAATTTCATCCGGTGAAAGGGTGTTCAGATTCATGATATTGACATCATGTGCCGTAATAATCAGCTGGCTCATGGTTTGCTTTGCTTCCTGCAAAAAAGACCGCAAAAATTTGGTGGTCAATTTTGTATGCAGACTTCGATCCATTTCATCAATAAAGAAAATACTCCCTTCGCTTCGGGCATTGTACAACACTGGAAATAAGTCCAGTAGTCGTTGTGTTCCATCAGATTCTTCATCTCGGTCAAAGGAATAGGCTTTCCCATATAAAGAATGCCGGAATTTTGTCTTTCTCAGCTGAATTTCTCCATCTGTCACTTCAAAAATATAGTATTTGTCGTTTATTTTAAAAATGCCCCTCTTCACATCATACATATTTTGAATCAGTTCTTCTGGCAGATTGTATTGCTTTTCAAAATCTTCTAATGCGACCAGCTCCGTAGAAACATCATCAACCCCAGTTCCAAACTGCTTTAAAAACCTAGAAAGTTCTTGTGCAAAGTTCTTATTCTTTGCAACGGCTCGGTCAATGCCCGTTACTTCACTGGACGGAAACAGAATCTGGATGTCATCAAACCATTCGAATAAATCTTCTACACCGGCTACCCCATTGTCATAGAGCTTATAGAGAAACAGTTGATTTTTCTGCTTGATTTGAATGGTTTCTGAAAGCATATCCAAAAATTCTTTTTTTACATTTATTTTTCTCCCGTCGAATTTAATACTGGTATGCGATCTCTTGTTTGTTTCCCGTTCAAAAACACCTTGAAATCCATTATTTTCTAAAATAAAAAGCCATTCTTCCTGTACCATATCATTATTTAACGAGAACCCATAATCATAAACTTCCCCGTTAATATAAAGCATGAACTGGAAAGTAGTCAAGCCTTCTAATTCCGGAATGGGATTTTTAAACTGATTGACAAAAATTTTTCGTCCGCTTCGTTGTCCCTGTGTAATAAATCTTTTTGCAAATGCCAGGGATTCCATAAAAGCGGATTTTCCGGATGCATTCGCCCCAAATAAAATTCCACGATGCAGAACGTTCCAATCGCCTGCTCGTGTTGAAATTTTGGATGTGTACCGTTTATCGGTATTTTTTGCGGTCGGCAGCATGCTGAATTCAATATCATGCCCAATGGACTTATAATTGCTAACCCTGTATTTTAACAGCATATTTGTTTTTTGTGGTTGTCTATTTTCCTTTTGCATCATCGTTTCATCTCCTTGCTTTATAGTATAACACACTTTTCTTTTTTATGCCGACTTTTTATTTTGAAACTTCTGCCCCAGTGGGGTAGAAGTTATTTTGCACAAATTCCACATGCTGTATAACCATACTGTTCTACATCGCCTACTCCAGCAACCCAAACTTCTGCATAGTTCTCATCTTTAATTCGCTTTGCTGCTCGACAAGTACTGCTTAAATGATAACACATGGTGCTGGTGTTCAGAATCACAAATTGGTTTCCTGTATTCGGTGGAATTACTGCTCCGTTTGCATGCGTTTGTAACGTGGTTACAATCGGGATAACTTCTGTTTCAGTTGTCGTTGTTTCTGTTGTGGTTTCGATAATTGTTGTTTCGGTTGTTGTGGTTTCTGTGTCCCAAGTTGGCTCTAATCCGGCAGCTGCTTTTGCATAGTAAGTCAAAACACCAACTGCATCTTCAACAGAAAGCAGCCCATCCCCATTTATATCTGCACATTGTAATTGTTCTTCGGAAATAGAAATATCCCAATTGGCACACTTTTTTGCATAATAAGTGAGAATTTCAACAGCATCCGAAACATCAATCACACCATCGCTATTTAAATCACCTTTCAGATTGGTTTCTGCAAATGAATGCAGCGGTTGTGCTGTTCCAAGAATCAGAGAAGCACAAAGAATGCACGCTGGAATTCGTTTTAAGACTTTATGTAAAATTTCTCTCATTCTTCCTCTCCTGTTACTGACATATCATAGGCTTCATTTAATTTTTCAAACGCTTCAATTTCTTGCGAGAAACCTGCAATCTTATCTACATTAATTCTATAACGATACAGCCTGCCTTCTTCTGTCTTTTCTTCATACTGATAAATAAATCCCTTACTCTTCAGCTGATTTGTAGCTTTTATTAAAGATTGGTGTGTACATGAAATCATTGCTATAAGGTCTTTTGTCTTGCAAAGCACATCCTTCTCGCCTTGATTTGATTTGTCATAAAGAATCGAAAAAAGGAAATATGATACACCATTTAAATGAAGAACTCCCCTTACCCAATCATACAGCTTGTAAGAACCGTAATTATCTGCACAGAGTCTAATTTCCATTATTATCCTCCTATTGATTCTGTAATTCCTGCACTTTATTGTACATAGAAAGAATGAATTCTGCTCGTATGTGAATCGGAAGAGCATGAAAGAGTTGCAACAGCTCTTCATCTTCCTTTATTTTTTCCCGCAAATCGCCATTATTTTGTAAAGAATCATCTGTTCTCCCCAACAGATAATCAACAGAAACACCCAAATAATCCGCAATTAAAGCAAGATTATCTGCTTTCGGCATCGATGTTTCATAATGCCCTAATGTAGCAGAACTAAGTCCTAAGTCGGAAAGCATCTTTTTTGCTGTTATTTTCTTTTCTTTTAGCTTTTCTTTAATCTGAGCAGCCACCTCAGAAGAAGAGTATCCTGTTTTTTGGCTGTTTTTATGCTTCTCGAAAAGAAGAATAGGGGTATCCGTTCTTCCTAATAAATAATCAACGGAACAATTTAGGCTATCTGCAATTTTAGCGAAATTTAAAGTTAAAATATCTGTTCCATTTTCGATTTTAGAAATCGTGTTTTTTCCAAGTTTACACACAGCTAAGATTTGGCTCGAAGTTTTACCCTGTTGCTTAATGACTGTACGGATGCGTTTAGCAATCATCTTCGAATCGTACATAAAAACATCAACCGACATTTTTAAGCCTCCGTTTCATTATCTTCTTTCTTTTTATTTTCATCTAAGTATTGATACATCACAGTCAGCAGCTCTGTTCTCTTCCGAATCGGTAATTCTTTCAGAATTCGGATAACTTCCTGTTCCAGTTCATCTGACTCTGATCCGGCAGCTGCTTTTCCAATTACGACAGGATTGTTTTGACAACAGTCCCCTAAAACAATGTGATTACCAACATTTAAATTTAATGAAGGACTATTTGGATCATCTGTTCTACCCAATAAGTAATCAACAGAACAATCAAGATAATCAGCAATTTTAGCAAGATTATCTGCCTTCGGCATGGAAGCCTTATAATTTTGTAAAGTCCTCTTTCCCATGCCTAATTCAGATAGCATTTGCTCTGCCGTAGTCCCAAATTCCTTTAATCTTTTTTTGATTTTTTCTGAAACATCAGCGGAAATATATTCATTCTCCATAAAAAGCAGCTCCTTTTTTTGTGGGAATTCACGAAAATAATTAAATTTAGCATTATCTATTGACTTTTGGCTAAATTTAGCGTATAATGAAACCAGTTCAAAACCCCGATGGGGGTTCTCGAACGATGACAAGGTTGAAATATCCTGCACAATGCCAAAAGCCGTATAGTCTTAGATACACCTACTTTGATTATACGGCTTTTTGCACAGATTGTCAATCACTAAGTGTTTAATCATACAAAGTGATAATATTTCACAACCAAAAAGAAAAAGGAGGTGATTTTATGAGGTTTCCAGCAATCCTGAAAGAGCTGAGGGAACGTAACAAAATCTCACAGGCGGCACTTGCCAGACAGGTGGGAATTTCGCAGTCCCTGATTGCTCAATTTGAAACAGGTGAGAAAGTGCCGAACGCTTATGTGCTGCTCCGCATTGCCACTTATTTTCACACAACTTGCGAGGAATTGATTGGAGAAGTGGAGGAAGAGCAAACCACTTCAACGCCATTTCTGCCGCAAGAAACATTCCTGCTTGCCCTGAAAAACAAAAAACCGCCAAAAAAGGCGGTCGTGATGTTTGAAACAGGCGATGTCTACCAACTGGAGAAACTCCCTGCTAGATGGGTGTCCAAATCATAACAACTGCTTTTGCCGCTGAGCATCATCAACGGCAAATCCATTTCCTAAGGAGCACACATGAAACGAAAATTGTCAAAAAAGCAGCAGAAATGGGAGGATACCGTCAAAGACTATGCAACCGCTCTGTTCATCATACGGCATGGTTGCACTCCAACGGATGCAGAAATTCAGGAACTGCTGACAACCCCAGAATTCCGGATTCTGCTATTCAGTCAGCTGTTTTATCGGCAGCCGCAAAACAAATTCGACTATCTGGCTTGGAAACAAGGAGGTTAAAATGAAAAACGGATTTCAAATTCTTTATGACTGGATGGTGTCAGATTTGCACCTCAAAGGTTCCAGTGTGCAAGTGTTTGCAATCATTTACGGGTTTACTCGAAATGGGCAAACCTGCGAGGGCAGCTTACAGTTTTTCGCTGACAAAACAGGCTGCACCAAACAAACAGTGCTAAACCTTTTAAAGAAATTAGAGGAAAAGCACTACATTCGCAAAGAGCAAATTCGAGCAAAGGACGGCGGTGTCCGGAATCACTACACCGCCGCTCCGGAGATTCTGAACCGCTATGACAGCCCCAAACAGGATGTTGAAACTGTGGAAAACGCAGTCGAAAACCCAGACTCCGGGTCTTATTTTTTTACCCCCGGAGTCAAAAAATTAGAATGCCCCCGGTCAAAATTTTTGAACGCCCCCAGTCAAAAAATTAGACCCAATAGTATAGATAGAAATATCACGCAGAAGGATAGAGGAGAGCATGGCAGCAAGCCGCTCCGCCCACAAGCAGAACGCTTTGTCTTTGGTGCTTGCCAGAACGTGTTTCTAACAGCGGATGAATACAATCAGCTAAAAGCAACTTACGGCGAACAGCTCGACATCACCTTAACCAGCTTTAGTTGCTGGATGGCAGAACAACACCGCAGCTATCAGAATCACTTTGCAATGCTCACAAAATGGTGCATGCAAGACCAGCAGCGTTCTGCTCCGAAAAAAAATACTCGCACAACGGCTACGACGGATTGGCTGGCAGAAAACGGAGCATTCTTAGAGTGCCTCTCCCAGACCGTTCCCACACTGAAAATAGAAAAATCCGCCCCCAAAGGACAAGCCCTCAGCGGCGGATCTCTCTCAGTATACAACAAAGCTGCATACCAACAATCGCAACCCTATCATAACACATTCTTGCCCATTTGTCAAGGGGGTGATAGCAATGTTTGACGAAAACCTGTTAAAGCTGGCATTGCTTTACAGCATCCCGCTTGCATGCTATGGGTTCTATCAGCATAAGTGTCGGCAGGCTGCCAGACAAAAGGCTGCGGAGCAGGCAACCCGTCCAGCGTTTCGCTATCAGCAAATACAAGCACAGTTGGATGCCGTGCAGCAGAAACGAGAACGCATTGAAGAACTGAATCGCCTGATTACCAACCTCAAGGTTGCAGCAGAGAACCCCAGCGACTGGGAAACGGTTGCCATCTCCTATCTGGACGAAACCGGACATCAACGTACCGTTTCCAGCTCAGTCGGCAACCGGACAGAAACCCTCGTACAGTTTGCCGCTCAGGAACGAGATGCCCTCATCACTTCCCTGCAAGCCGATTTGCGGCAATTACAGGGACAGGCAGGACAAACCGACAGACAAAACGGGGACAAAACGAACAGGGGAGCGGTTGCCGAAACCGCTTGTATTCGGGAGATGATGCAGCATGCTGGACTTTAAAACACAAGATGTCAAGTACTGTCAATGCTGTGGGCAGTATCTCGGCAGCCGGAAAGAATTGGGCGATGCCGCATTTAATCCCCTCAAATACTGTCCGACCTGCAAAAAAGAAGTCCACCGGGAACAGAAAGCTGCCTACCGCAAACGCTGCAAACAAGTGGAACAGCTGAACACGCTCCGGCAGGAACAGGCGGAAGCATCAGCTTTGTATGAAGAACTGCACGAAAGACGGGTCTATAAAGGCTTGCAGTCCAAAGAAACCCGTCTGCTTCGGGAACGAATCTTGCAACTGGAACAGTGCAACCGGAAATTGCTGCGGTACATACAAACATTAGAGGAGTGAAAACAGATGCAGACATATCAAGTTTATGTGATTGTGTTCGGACAGCAGATGACAACCGAAATCAAAGCAGAATCCGAACAAGACTTGCTGCAACAAGTACAACAGCAGGCAAAAGAAACCTTACAAGCCGAACCATCTGACATCGAATTGGTCACTTGGTCACGCAAATAACAGGAGGATTACACCATGGCTACAACCATCGCAATCGCAAATCAAAAGGGTGGTGTTGGAAAGACGACCACCGCTTATAATCTCGCTGCGGCATTCGCTGCCAATGGCAAACGGGTCTTGCTGGTAGACTGCGACCCACAGGGCAACTGCTCAGAATACGCTGGCTTTCGGGAGGAAGACGCTGCCGGAATGGGTACGCTGGAACTTCGCATCCAAGAGGTCATTCAGAATGTGCCAACTGCCAGCCTGGAAGTGGGACACTGTGCCGCCATTTCCGTGGACTTTATTCCGGCTACGCTGGAACTGGCAACCACAGAACTTTCCATGCAACACGCTCTCTCCAGAGAAACCCTGCTAAGACGGGTCTTAGAACCCTTTCAGGCAAGCTATGACATCCTGATTCTGGACTGTCTGCCGTCTTTGGGCGTGTTGCTGCTGAATGCTCTGACGGCTGCCGACTTGCTGTTGATTCCCGTTCAGGTGCAGAAGTTCGCCGTGTCTGGGCTAACCGCTCTGCTGGATGTTGTCCGGCAAGTACGAGCAACCGTCAACTTGGATTTAAGCGTTGCCGGCATTCTGCCGACGATGGTCAATCATACGTTGGTCAGCCGCAACAACCTGCAAACCCTCTATGACCGCTATGGCAATTTGGTGCTAAATACACAGATTCATCACGGTGTCATGGCAGCTCGCAGCGTGGAAGAACAAGTTGCCATTCCTGCCACCTGTAAGCTGGGGGAAGAATACCGCCAGCTTGCGGAAGAATTGCAAAAGTGGGGGGTGTGAGGAATGGCGTTTGATTTGACTGGAATGCTCGGCAGCAGCGAAAACCAAGTGCAGCAAATCCCCGTGGAACGTCTTGTGCCTTATTATACTAGGCTCTATTGCAAAATCTACAGTTTTGCAATACCGGCAATGAATTGCCGGTGGTGGCTTTGCCACCAAGAGCCGCCGTTCATACTGTCCTCGCAAAGCCAATGGCTTTGCAGCCGCTTTTAGCGGCACTGCAAACAACACCGTTGTTTGCAATAGAGGACAGTATATAAGCACCCATTTCAACTCTATCAGGGCGAACGCCTGCAAGATATGGTGGATTCCATTCAGAAGAACGGCATTCTTGTGCCACTGGTCGTTCGTCCCTGCATGGGTGACTATGAAATTTTGGTCGGACACAACCGCTGGAATGCCGCAAAACTTGCCGGACTTTCTGCCGTTTCGGCAATCGTCAAAAGCAATCTCTCAGAAGAAGAAGCGGAAATGTATGTCATTGAATCCAACCTCATGCAGCGAGGATTCGATAACCTCAAAATCAGCGAACAGGCGGCAGTCGTTGCCTTGCGGCGGAATCAGATGTTCTCTCAGGGGAAGCGAAACGACATCATCCGAGAATTGCAGGAACTGGAACAGCCCAGCCGTAAACCGCTCACGGCGGACAAGGTGGGCAGTGAATACGGGTTGAGCCGCAATTCTGTCACCCGTTTGGTGCGGATTGATTCCCTGCATCCAGAGATGAAAAAGTGGGTGGATGCAGGGCTTTCGATGCGTGCCGGTGTGGAGCTGTCGTTCCTGCCAATGGAGGGGCAAACCTTACTGGCGGAAACCCTGCTGGAAAAGCTGCCGTACATCGACACAGATTCCGCTCCGCTCCTGAAGCTGCTGACGGAAAAACGGGCAAAGGCTCTGCGGCAGGCATTCGCCTGCGGTCAGATTTGCGATAAGGCATCCCTTGAAGCGGTGCTGCAACAGCCTGCAAAGACAAAGCCTGCTCCTGTTTCGATGCCGGAGGAAATACAGAACAGCTTGCAGCGGCTGAATCAGAAAACCATATCCGACTTCGAGCGAGCCGTTGCCCGTGGGGAGTGGGAGAACATGGAGATGCAGCTTGGCAGGGCTGCCATGCTCCAGCTGGTACAGTATGCGATGCAGTGCCGACATCCAGAGGCGGCAACTGGCTGACCCACACGCCCGAACTTCTGCCCCAGTGGGGTAGAAGTTGCTGGTCTGGGATTTTGACACTTTTCCCCCAAATGCAACAAAAAGTGTAACATTTCTGTAAAGGATTCGGGGGACTTGTACGTTTGCGTACAAGTTTTTCCCGAAAATCGCTGTATAGTGAAAGGGGTTGTTGGAAGAAACCATGTTCTGGTGGATTTGTATTGTCCTGTCGGAGGGTGTGCTGGCTGCCTGTGGGGCAAAGTTCCTGCGGTGGCTGCTCCGGCAGAGAAAACAGAAAGAAGAGAAACACACATGACCAAACAAGAAGCGGCTATCATTGAACTCTATACGGGAATTTGTATGCTAACTGGTGATGACCGAAAATATGTATATGCCTATGCAAGAGAATTGATGGGAAGACCTATATTGACGCATGAGCTATCAGATGAAATGCTGAAAGAAAAAAGTAAGGCTGATTTCATAAAACTCTGCAAAAATCTGAAGAAAGCAGAAGATTCTGCGTGTTGGGAGTCCTGCGACCTCAAACGACTTGAACACGGTTTTATTGAAAGTATTCCTAATGGCGGAGTCTGCTGTTCAAAATGCAGGCGTGGTTTCCCGAAAGAATACCGGCGGTGGAAGTATTGCCCAGACTGTGGAGCAAGGATGGAACAGATATAATTACATTTGAGAAGGCAGAGTGGTACATGGAAAAACTGATGGAGTTAAATCAGGAGGAAAATCATGAAAAAGCTGATTGTTGAGATTGCTGACAAGTATGCAGATGCCGCATCAATGACATTTATCGGGACAAACTGTGCTGAATCAGAGGAGATTCGTATGACTGTCGCAGCAGTTGCTCTCAAGCCAGATATAACGGCAATTGCGGTTTGTGAAGATG
>ERZ773188.2837-NODE-2837-length-15853-cov-2.880428_pt1 | contig 15853 bp, 10 predicted proteins | sample MGYA00581011_ERZ773188 | MGnify/ENA primary metagenome ERZ773188 (study PRJEB29015, sample SAMEA2737798) | human gut metagenome | biome: human gut; feature: human-associated habitat; material: faeces | place: China | collected 2012 ...
TTTGTTCCTTTTAATACTGCGTTTTTTCCGTATTTCTTTTGAATCTGCAAAATAGCTTTTTGCAGCTGCTTTTCTTTTCGGCGTGCCTCCGCCTTTTTCCTCTGCTTTTCCGATTCTTCGGCATCCGTAAATAAATCCAGCTGCTTCGGCTCCTTCTTCACTGCATCTTGAGCAATCACATGACACGCCGCAATCGTTACCCTTCGCACAAGAAGCTCTTGATTCACAATGCGGTCATATAGCTGCAACACCGCCTCTACAAATTCCTTGGAAGAGCTGCTATGTCCCTCCAGATTCGCTGTGCCATGTGCGTGCTTCGGTATTTCCCTGCCGTAAGCATCCCGCACCACCTCTCCCGTATATCTTACCTCTGGGTTCGTCAGACTTTCCTTATCATATCCAATCGTCAGCACAAGCTGATTTGTGACAACCCCCTTATTTACCAAATCAAGCACAAGCCGATCCACCATTTCCCGCACAATGATTTTCGCTTTTTCTGCCGTATAGGGAGATTGCAGCACTTGTCCGGAGCTTATGCTGTTGCTCATCGGCTGATAGGACTTTACATCCGCAATCGCACACGGCTCCCACCCCCACGCATGATCAATCAATAGCTCTGCATGGATGCCAAAAAGCTGATATAGCTTATCCTCTCCTCTTTTGCTGAGGGAATATCTTGCGATATCCCCCATGGTGTATAAGCCTGCGGCATGAAGCTTTTTCGTGTAGCCTCTGCCCACACGCCAAAAATCCTGAATTGGCTCATGCGCCCACATTTCATAGCGATATGACATTTCATCCAGCTCCGCAATCCGCATCCCCTTCTCATCTGCGGGCATTTTTTTCGCCAGAATATCCATAGCAATCTTCGCCAGATACAGATTTGTGCCAATGCCGACTGTGGCTGTGATTCCTGTTGTTTGAAACACCGCATTTACCACCCTTTCTGCCAGTGCGTGCGCCGAAAGCCGATAAAACGGAAGATATGCGGTTAAATCGACAAAGACCTCGTCAATGCTATAAACATGAATATCCTCTGCCGAAAAATACTTTAGAAAAATACCGTGTATCTTCGCACTCACCTCCATGTACCGTCTCATTCTGGGCGGAGCAATGATATAATCCAGCTCCAAGGTTGGATCGTTCTGCAGCTCCCGCAAATCACAGGACTTATCCCAAAACGCCTTTGACGGAAGCCTCATCCGCCTTTCGTAGTTAATGTCACGCACTCTCTGCTTGACCTCAAACAGCCTCGGTCTGCTGGATATGCCAAAGGATTTTAAGGCAGGCGATATCGCAAGGCAAATCGTTTTATCCGTGCGTGCCGCATCAGCCACCACAAGATTGATTGCCATCGGATCAAGCCCTCGGTCAATGCACTCGACAGAAGCATAATAGCTTTTTAAATCACAGCATAAATACGTTCTTTCCATACACCCGCCCCCAAAAGCAAATATATATTCTTAATTATAACGAATGTTTGTTCTCTTTTTGTTATAGCACATCAAGCTGCTATTGACAAGGCGAACACTGAAAAATCTTTTTGGAAATATCCGGAAATAGAAAAATCCCGATGCCATTCTCAATGACACCGGGAAAGATCCGAATATATTGATTTTTACTCCTGATGCAGTATATATCATATTTCTGCTAATCACAATACCCTATTACACACCTTATAGATTTAGAATCGCACAATTTGATCTATCGCATAAAGCGGCAAATTCAGAAGCCATCCTTCTTTTTTATAGTCCGCCATGGACGTACGCACAGAAACCTCCGGCGAAAACTTTTCATAATACGTTTTCAGGCTCTTGGCTCTAAGATTTACCTCTGCCTTTACTTCAACAGGAACAATCCGCTCGCCTGTATCAACAACAAAGTCTACTTCACAAGAGCCCCTATCATTCGTGTAGTAACAAATCTCCAAATCCTCCATATTTTTAAGCTGCTGACAAACATATTGCTCTGTAAGGGCTCCCTTGAACTCTACAAAAAGGTCATTCCCATCCAGTAAGGTTCTCTGCCGAAGCCCAACCATACAGCTAAGAAGCCCTACATCTACTACAAAGAGTTTAAATGCCTTCAAATCCTCATACGCACGCAAAGGAATGCCTACTGCATTGACACGGCTAACCTTATGGATTAAACCACAGTCGCTAAGCCACAGCATTGCTGTTTCATATTCCTTTGCACGAGCCCCTTCTCGTACCAGCCCATAAATAAATTTTTTGTTTTCTTTCGCCAGCTGAGACGGGATGCTGTTCCATAACATACGCAATCTCGGAACAATTTCGTTGGGAGCATGCTTTGAGAAATCCTGTTCATAAGCCTCCAGAATTCTCTTTTGAATATATCGAACCTCATTAAAGTCCTTATTTTCTACAAAGCTTTGTACCGCCTCCGGCATACCGCCGATAAAATAATACTGCTTCAATGCATCAATATAAGTTTGCTTAAAGCTTGTAATCATTTCAAAGTCCAGTTTCTCAAGCAATTCAGCAAATTGCTCTTTATCGGTTGCCATTAAAAACTCCTTGAAGGAAAGCGGATAAAGCTTTAAAAAATCAACCTTGCCAACAGGGAACGATGTGCCTTGATGTAGGGCAATGCCAAGCAATGAGCCTGCACATATAATATGATACTGTGGTGCATTTTCATAAAAATACTTAAGAGATGATAGTGCTCTTGGCACCTCCTGCACTTCATCAAAAATCAGCAAACAGTTTTCGGAGTTAATTTTTCGTCCGACATACAACTCTATCCCCATAATTAAGCGTTTCGTATCCAAATCGGAGGCAAATAGCTCTGCCATTCTTGAATTAGAGTCAAAGTTGATATATACAGTATCCGCATAAGCCTGCTTACCAAACTCTTTCATTAGCCATGTCTTGCCAACCTGACGTGCCCCTTCAATAATCAAAGGCTTACGACGTTTACTTTGTTTCCATTTTAATAGCTTTTCCATAGCAATTCGGTACATCACACACACCTCCGTTGTCCTAATTTTAACATAGTATACCACCATATCACAGAAATTACAACGAACATTGTGTTTATGCATACATTTTTTACACCGAATCATTGCAGCATCCATCATAATATTTATTGATTGCGCGAATAAGACATCCGCTTCCTCTTACCTGGAAAACCAAGTTTTTTTGCACAATAAAATACCGACTTCCCAATCTTTCTTTTAGACCTAACGATTGGAAGTCGGTACATGTTTTTCAATCAGTCTCTACATCATATTTCAAAAATTCAAGAATTTCTTCTTTGGCAGTGAATGAGGAATACCGTGCTTCACGATTACTCATATACATCAAAGCCTCATTCCAATCATCCATAGAATAGGCTTCTTCCGGTATCTGCTATACTGCATCAATCAAATCAAATTTTGTTGTCCTTTTTAATTTTCGTAAATCACTAATATAAGTGCAACGGGCTTTCTGCGCTAAGTAGTCAATGAGCGGTAGCTTTTCCATTTATTGTACCTCCTCGACATTTTGCATTGTAACAATGCTCCCTTCCAAGTATCCAGTGATTTTATCATTTCACTTCTCAACCCGAAAGGGAGCTCATTTTCACTGAACGTCCTTGTTTGCTGATTGGCTATTTGCTATTATGTCGAAATATTATCTATATCTATCCCAATCGGGATTTGCAGTCAGCTTTGTCCAATACTCATTGATTTCGCCTTTCTGCTTAAAATCATGGCTATTTGTTGCCTCCTGCATATTGATGTAATACCAATCGTTCGGCTGATTATCCGGCCATTGAATCATGCCATCCAGCAAATCATCCACCGTTTCAGGCAGTCTATGCAGCATACGGTTAATCATGGATGCCGCCTCGGCTCTTGTGATGTTTTGGTCTGGCTTAAAGGAGCCGTCTGTATAGCCCTGTATCCAGCCCAGAGAGGCCGCACGTCTGATTTCATTTTCCGCCCAATGTCCGGAGATATCGTTAAAATCACTCTTTATCTCAACATTGCTCCGGTCGAAACGAGAACAAATTGCCGCAAATTCCGCTCTTGTGATAGGTGCATTCGGCGCAAAGGCATTTGCTGTACGTCCCTTTACAATGCCGATTTTCGCCATCGTGGAAATAGATTTGTTATACCATTTTCCAAACGCAACATCTGTAAAAACGCTATTTGCTGTGAGGTTATCATCCCGCACATCATCCTTCAAAAGACGGAAGAAGATTGCCGCAACCTCGGCCCTACTGATATTCGCATTCGGTCTGACTGTTCCATCCTCGTAGCCAACGATATACGCAAAATGATTTTCATTATTTAAGTAATTTGGAACATCTGTTGCCTGCCAGCCCGCATAAACAGTTTTATCACTCGTCATTTTTACGCTTGTGATTTTATCCGTTAGCTCTTTGTCTGCATACCAACCCGTAAAGGTATATCCAACTCTTTTTGGAATTTTATCGAGTATGACAACTGTATTTTTTTTATATTTTTCATCCTCGTATTTTGTGCCGCCATTAGATTCATAATGCAAAATATAATATTTTGTCACATGAGAACCGCCACCACCGGAAGAAGGCGGTGTTGCGATTTTTTCCCACTTGCCGTAAAGAATCGTATCTGTACTCAACACAGTACCATCTGTATAGCTAAGTGTGCATGCATCATCCGTAAACCAGCCTTTGAAACTATATCCCTGATGGGTAGCCTCCTGTGCCTTTGCTGTATAGGCTGTACCGGTACGGATATAATCATCCGCAGGTGGTGTCACATCAGAGGGGTTATCTGTGCTAACCCACTGATACTGAATCTTGATAGATGGCACATAGGTCATCCAGTCCGTCTTTCCTGCCGCTTTGCTCTGCCCAATAACCAAGCCCTTCTGCATTTTCCAGCTTGGAACGAAAATACCGTTTGCATCCGCCTGTGCCGCAGCAGCTTCGCCGCCCGCACCGGTTGTATACTGAACAAGCTGTGTGCCGATTTCCGCTCCTTCCACCGTTACATCTTCACTGTGGATTTGAATTGGTTTCGCAGTGCTTGCACCTGTATAAGAAGAAATCACATTGATATAACGGCCTTCCTTGGAAATAGGGTCGCCCGCTGTCAGATAGACATCGTTATTCGTGCTGATCTCAGCATCATTCCCAAGATTGAAGGCAGTTCCCACAAAAACACCGTCACCTACGGTCGAAAGCCGTGCTACCTCGGTCAGAGAATTGTTATTATCCTTGATGACACCGCCTGTCATGGTATAGGTGCCGCTGTAAATGCCGCCGCCTACTTTTGCAACATTATTTTCAATAGCGCCGCCGGTCTGCTTAACAGCAGAGCCTTCGCGCAAGCATACACCGCCGCCACCCCGAAGGGCTTTGTTTTCGGAAATCATACCGCCGGAAATCGTTACCTTCGTTGCTTGATACAGAAAGACACCGCCGCCGAATTGATACGCGCTATTTCCCGTTAGCGTACCGCCCTTGATATTCAGCTCAGTAACGCCGAAGAATGCTGCGATTGCACCGCCACTGCCTTTCGTAACTTGATTTCCGGAAATTTCGCCGTTGTTAATATCGATTGTAATTTTCTGACTTTGCTGCGGGAAGGTGAGAACACCGCCGCCGTAGTCAAGCGCCGTGTTCCCGGTAATTTTGCCGCCGTTCATTTCAAAGGAAGCAGGTTGAGCAGTAAACAATGTATCGCCGCCACTTGCATTGGCATAGTCGGCAACATAAACCCCTGCACCATAGCTGCCTTGTCCGGATGTTTTATAGGTACTGTTGTTTGAAATTTTGCCACCATTCATGACCATAGTTGAGCCAATGATTGCAACGCCGCCGCCGCCATTTGCTGTATTTCCGCTAATTTCGCCGCCGTTCATGGTAAAGATACTGCCATTGCCAAGCAAAATGCCGCCGCCCAATTCATAGTTCCTATTTGTGTTATTACGAATGACAGCTCCGTCCTCCATTGTTATCTTGACACCATTGTTCGCCAAAATTCCAGAACCAAACTGAGCCGCTTTATTGTTTTCCAAGATGGCTCCGCTTTTCAGCTCAATGGTACCACCACTTGCAGCCTTAATAATAGAATCGGTTTCCGCAGCATTTTCAGCAGCCACAGAATACTGCGCACCATCAATCACAACATTTTGAAGTGTCAAAGATGCAGACGCATCCTTCAATTCAATCATATAGCCGTCAAGTTTATACCGATGGATTGTTTTTCCGCCAAGGTCCCAGTTTTCTGTTCCTGTAACCTGATACACACTTGCAAGAAAGATATCCCTTGTACCATTTGCATCCGCAAGCTCATTTGCCTTAGCAATCGTCTGTACCGCCGTATCCTTTGTCAGCCCATCATTTGCATCATCACCATGCGTCTGGTCAAGGTAAATCCCTGTAACAGCAGAAACCGCAAATGCCGCACTTTCTTCATCCGCCTCCAGTGTGCCAATCAGAGAATCCGCATCCTCGGCGAAAAACGCATTATCCAATCCGCCTTCTCCAAATGCGTCATCCTCCGCAGGTCTTTCTGCCTCAAGGCTTTCCGCCTGTCCTTCTGCAGAAGCCTCCCCTGCAAAGGCAGAGCATGGCATAAGTGTAAAGACCATCAGAAATGCCATTGCACATGATACTATTCTTTTCCTCACTTTCTAAAACCTCTCTTTCCATAAAACCATGAAAAAATTCTTTGTATAAGTTGCCTGCTTAGGTGCGTAGCACCTAAAAGCCGCATACAAATCAATTTTAAATTATATCAATAATTTTCCAAAATACAATCATTAAAATTATCTTCATTAACAATGTATAGCTCAATTTAGAACAATCCTGAAAAGCTCCTAAATTCATATTCAAACCTTTCACAACAATTATTTATTTTTGGCAAACACAGACACATTTCGACAGATTTTTTCAGTATTCTACCGTGTCATTTTCATTTATCCATCTGTTGACGTGTTCATAAAATTTATGTTATGGTATATTTTGGTAAATGAGTTTCTATCATCGAAAATATGATTATTTATCTCGTAAAAATACTATTCTAAAAGGAGTACCCCGAAATGGATAAATGCAGCACCGCCGTAAAAAGAGCCAAAATATACTGCCTGTTTGTCGGAATCTTTGCTTTCTTGACTGCGCTCCTTCTCAGCCAAGCTTTTTTTAATTATACGGAAAAAGAAATGAAAATGAGTGCAACCTATACGGCACAAAGCACAGTAAAACGCATCAACGCACACCTTGTTCAATATGTAGCTCTTTCCGATTTCTTGGAAAACATGATTAACTCAGGCTATGAGCTGAATGAAAATACCTTTTCCAAACTTGCGCAGCTGATTCCGAATCATAACAACATTATCAAAGCGTACGAGCTGGCACCGCAGGGAATCATAACGGAAATTTATCCCAAGCAGGAAAATGAAACGGTTCTGGGCATGAATATTCTGACGGAGCATGAACGAAATTATGACGCACAGCGGGCAAAGCAAACCAAGGGGTATACCATCGGCGGCCCTTATACATTAAAACAGGGCGGCTACGGTGCATTGCTTTTCGATCCGGTCTATCAAACCGATGCTTCTGGCAACCGCACCTTCTGGGGCTTCGTTATCATGGTAATCGACTGGGATGAGTTTATTGATAAAATCGGCTTGGAGCGCTTAAGCGATGCCTCCTATTGCTATGAAATATGGGCAAAAAACAGCCAAACAGGCGAAAAAATCACTTTGGCACAGAGCCAAAAAGATATGCCCCAAAATTGCCTTACCGTTGAATGTGGGATTCCCAATGATACTTGGTATGTGAATATTGCCCCGACTGCCGGATGGATTCCGACTGTCTGGTGGGTAATTGCAGGCATTTTTTCGTTGATTCTCTCCATAATGACTGCTACTATTTTTTATCAGCTTTACAGCAAAAAATATCGGGAAAAGCAATATATCGATGAGCTGCAAAAGGCAACCGAACAGGCAAGACTTGCGAATGAGGCAAAAACGAAATTTCTTTTTCACATGAGCCACGATATCCGCACGCCAATGAATGCAATCATCGGTTTTTCCGACCTTTTGGAAAAGCATTTACAGGATGAAAAAAAGGCCTCTGTGTATTTGAAAAAGCTGCAATCCTCCGGTAACCTCCTAATGACAATCATCAATCAGGTTTTGGAGATTGCCCGCATCGAAAGCGGAACAGCCACCCTGCGATTAGAGGCCGAGGATATGGAGGCACTGTTCCACTCTTTGTATACTGTTTTTGAATCGGATATTCAAAAGAAGGGACTTCATTATTCCGAAGAAATCCATATCCGGCATAAGTATGCCATTTGCGATAAAACAAGATTGCAGGAAATCCAATTAAACATCGTGAGCAACGCAATCAAATATACGCCAAGCGGACATACCATCCATATATCGCTCAATGAGGCGGCATCCGATGATAAACAGGCGCAGTATGTTTTCACTTGCACGGATACAGGCATTGGCATGAGCGAGGAGTTTCTTTCCCATATCTTTGAGGAATTTTCCAGAGAGGAAACCTCTGCAAAAAATGAGGTTCTGGGTACAGGGCTTGGGCTGCCTATCGTAAAATCCATTATTGAGCTGATGGAAGGAACGATTCAAGTGGAAAGCAAGCAAAACATCGGCACAAAAATCACAATAATCCTTCCTTTTTATATTGCAGAAAAAAAGGATGTTTATGGAAAGCAAGAAACCAAGAAGCCCTCTCTCTCAAAAGAAAAGCCCCGCCGCATTTTGCTTGCCGAGGATAATGCACTGAATGCGGAAATTGCATTAGAGCTTTTAAAGGGGGCAGGCTTTCTTGTGGAACACGCCGCAGATGGTCAAGCGTGTGTGGATATGCTCAGTCACGCAGAGGATGGCTATTATGACTTGATTCTGATGGATGTGCAAATGCCGATTCTAAACGGCTATGAGACAACGAAAAAAATCAGACAGATGGAAGATCGGAAAAAAGCGGAAATTCCCATTCTTGCAATGACGGCGAATGCTTTTTCTGAGGATCGGCAGGCCGCACTGGAGGCAGGCATGAATGACCATGTTGCTAAGCCTATCGATATGAATGTTTTGCTTCGGGTTATGATGAAATATCTGTAACACGCAAAAAAACTTATAAAATTAACTGAAAAACGGCAAACAAAAATACAAGGACGCTCCTTCTTTTTGATGGACGTCCTTGTTTTCTTGTTAGTCGAATCAGTACAAAATCGCACAAACGGTAGCCGGTATATATTTTGTTACAAGCTTTGACACTCCACACAGCTAAAGCAGGAGGATTCTTGGTGGCTGCCAAAGATATCGGCTGACCGGTTCATTTCTGATAGGTCTCACCCCAAGTTATGGCTATTTCAAACTTGTATGGCAAAAGCAACCAATAACCCACGGAAGCATAACGAAAAAAACGGACATTTCTGTCCGCCTAAGTTCAATTCCTATTTCTTCCCACGGAATAAACCGTGTCTCTTGCTATTAACATCCAATTCACAATATCAAAAAAACATCCCAGCACGCTTTCACAAATATCCCTTCTTTCCGCAGACATATCATCCCATTTCTGCAATTGCATAATCGCCGCTTTCGTATACGCCTCCACTGCATCTTGGTTCTTGTATGATATTATTAGATTGTTTTCATAGATATCCTAATCACCATTCCGCAATTCGAAAAATCCTACTCCTACAACAAGCTTTTGTTTTATTCTATTTTTTTCTAAAAACTCCATCCCCATAACCATATCCATCTAAAGTGTGCTCCATACTCATGCTTTTTGCTAATGCATCTGCACTAATATAAAGCTGATTATCTATACACAAAAAGGCTGGAAATACCTCATCCTCAATCAATTTCCCATCTTGTGTATAAAACTGTAAATCCGTTTTATTTGCAAAAACAGGTGCAAAATTACGCACCGTATTTGCATTTTTCAACTCAATACTGACTTTTTAAAATAGAGCACCCCGATAAATCGAATCTACCTGTCTTTTGGTATGAAACACCCAATTCCTCTACATATATCTTTTCTGTCGAAATGACATCCTCTTCACCTCCATCCCAAATGGAAGCAACTCTCTATTCACTTTTCATTTAGACATAAAACTAAATTTATTTATATGTTCTACTTCAGTTTATTTTAACCTAAGGTAAGAGCAGCCTTTCCACCAACAGAAGTAAATCTTAGCCATAAAGCAACATATTTTCAAACAAATCCTCATATGTTTCCTCTAATTTTCCAATTGTTTCAATATAAGAGCCGCTTCCCGTGCCGCTTTCTCCCAGCTTATAATAAATCTCTCCCGTTGCTTTATCCACAAGGAACAGACGCACACCTTTGATAACCCAAAAGCTTGCGGTTTCATCCACGCATTGCAGATTCTGAAATTCTGTCTGCATTTCGCCCACATACGGTGTTAGCTTCTGATAGCTCTCGCTTTTCCGGAACATCGGATAATAAATCTGCAATTTTTCCTTTACATTCTGCACTGCTGCTTCCTTTGTGATTTTCTGCGCGCGGTTATCCAGATTGATGCAGGGATTCCCCATCGGCATCACTTCCTGCATACCATAGGTTACAGTCGCACCAAGCTGTGTCGCAAAAGCGCGCACCGGAACATAAATCTCGTTTTCCACGCAGATTGTCTTTCCGGAAAGTGCCATATCCTTCACTTCTTCCCTTTGCAGACCCAGTGCATCGCACAACGCCCCAAGCTCCATGAAGGCACGTCCGTTTTCAATGATGATATACTCTGCAGACAGACCGCCATTGATGATGAGAAATGTATGCTTTTCTCCCTCCGTCAGCACAGTCTCCTGCCCGGAATCCGCCGTAAATCTATATTTCCATTCTCCCTTGTCAAAATCACTGTTTTCCGTATCCACGCTGTTCCGATAGCAGGGTGTATGCACTTCCGCCGCCCATGCCTGCCCACAGAAAAGCTGTGAAAACAGAAGTCCGCAAGCCAACATCCTTCTTAAATTCTTCATCGAAAAAACCCCTTTCCTTCAATTAGACACAAATCCGTTTTTTCTTTAATTATAAAGCAGAAAGCACAAAAAGGAAATATGTAAATAAAAATTGAAAAATACGCACGACATTCCTGCCATGCGTATCTCTCAGAATTTATGCTGCCATATTTTCCATGAAAATGCCGTAGCCCTTTGTCGGGTCTGCCAAAGTCACATGCGTCACTGCTCCCACAAGCTTTCCATCCTGCAAAATCGGCGAACCGCTCATGCCCTGTACAATACCGCCTGTCAGCGCAAGCAGCCGTTCATCCATAATGCGGATATTCATATCCTTATGCTGCCTTCCGCCATTCTTCTCCAGACTTTCGATTTCTATGGCATACGCCTGCACGTCCTTGCCCTCCAAATCGGAAAGCAGCACAGCCGCGCCCTTTTTTACCTCTGCCTTTGTGGCAACAGGATAGCTTTCACCTGCAAAAACGCCTGCCGCCGCCTTGCCATAAATACCCGTTTCCGTATTTTTCTCGATTACGGCAAGCTTCTCTTGCATCTCTACCTGCCCAATCAATTCACCGGCAGCACCCTTTTCCCCCTTCACAATTTCCGTCAGGGTGGTATCTACCACAGAGCCGCCATGAATCACCATCAGGTCATCCGTATCCACATCATACACACCATGTCCCAATGCGCCGAAGGTACCGTTTTCCGCGTCATAATACGTCACTGTGCCGATGCCCTGGATGCTGTCCCGAATCCATGCGCCAATCTGGTAGGTCTGCGCGGTATTGCTCAGAACCGGTGTAATCTTCACCTCCTTCTGCCTGCCGTTTCGCTCCAGACGCAGACAAATCGGTTTCCCCTCGCTCTGCTGAATGGTTTTCATAAATGCTTCCTTATTCTCCTGCTTCTCGCCGTTTGCCTGCAAAATGCGGTCTCCGGCTTTCAGAAGTCCCTTGCTGGGTTCATGGCTTTCGTTATCCGCTCCGACTACGCTGCCTGTTTCCAAAACCAGAAGTCCTTCTGTATCCATCGTTACGCCCACTGTTCTACCGACAGGAATCAGCTTCCGCCGCTCCAACGCCTGTGCAGACTGTGGCACGCCTAACAGAATCGGAATGAAAACCGCAAAAAAAGGCAATACTGATAAAAAAATTTTTCTTATTTTCTGCTGCATCTTCTCCTCTCCCAACCATATTTTTTGGAACAATTTTTTGCTCCAACCTTACTTTCTCCGAAACCCAAAAGCGATATACCGCCCAAAAGCACCAGAAACATACAGGAGGCGACAATACTGCCGAAATCGTTGATTGGGAAATTTTTTAATTTTCAACGAAAAACCCGACGTTGCATCATACGAATTCTGCTCCGACAGGAGTTCCTTTTCTGCGCCTTCCGCCCCTAAAACCATTGTCTTAACATTCTTTGCAGCATAGTATTGATATTTGCTTTTTCAACAGCCTCTGCCGTAATCAAATCCGTCCTGCCGACCTCCTTCCCATGCAGCAAATAAATCAGTTCACCGACCTTCTCCCCTGCCGCAACCGGCGCATCCATGGCAGGCAAAAGCTCCGCTTTCGTTTCCCATTCACCGCCGATATCCTTTTTCAGAAGAATGGAAATCTCCTCCTGCACCACAGCCGAAACGCTGTCCTTCATGCCCTTTGTCACAGGAATACGCCCCATTTCCTTCCCTGCGGGCAGTCCCTTTTCCGCGCTGTAATTGGCAAAGCCGTAATCCAGAAGCTTCATGGTTTCCTGAAAGCGCAGCTTGAAATCCGGCGCAGCCATCACAACGCCAATCAGGTGCATCCCGTTGCGCTCCGCCGTCCCGGAAAGACAATAAAGCGCCTTGCCCGTAGAGCCTGTTTTCAGCCCTGTTGCACCCTCATACCATTTGATCAGCTTATTCGTATTCGTTAAGCCAAATTCGGACTCCCCCTTGCGCGTTTTATGTATGATGGTATCCTGCCATGTGGTTGTGTATTTTTGAATTTCAGGGAATTTCGTCATCAGCTCCCGACTCATCAGCGCAATATCATACGCACTGGTTTCGTGTCCGTCCACATCCAGTCCGCAGGCATTGACAAAATGCGTTTCCTGCATCCCCAATTCCTCTGCCTTCCTGTTCATCCGCTCCACAAAGGCCTCCTCACTGCCTGCCACAAACTCTGCCATGGCAACCGCCGCATCATTCGCAGATGCAATCGCGATACATTTCGTCAGCTCTGCGGCTGTCTGCGTTTCGCCCGGCTCCAGAAAAACCTGCGATCCACCCATACTCGCCGCATGCTCGCTCACCTGCACCGTTTCCTCCCATCCAAACTGTCCTGCCGCCTCCGCTTCGTAAATCAGCAGCAATGTCATCACCTTTGTCACGCTGGCAGGCGGCATTGCCTCGTGACTGTTTTTTTCATACAAAACCGTTCCCGTGCCTGCGTCCATCAGCACCGCACTTTTACTTTTCAGTTGCAATGCATCCGTTTCCGCCGCAAAAGCAGACAGGCTGAACCCAAGCGATAGCACAGACATCAGCAGTATCGCCAATACTCCCTTCCAATTCTTCATCCGCCCATTCCTCCCAGATATTCTTATGGATACTCTATGCTTTTCCCCTCTGAAGTATGCAGACGGCGAAATTCTTAAGAGTTTTTTAAATTTGACTGATTTTTACAAAAGTCTGTAATTTTGTTGTATACTGTTGCTATAGCAGAAAAAAATTTGTTATAATCTTACTATTGATGAAAAGAAAAGGAGGGTATTCTCTATGAAAAAGACAAAACATACTGTAGCCTTGGCTCTGGCGGCAATGCTGGCATGTCAACCGCTTTCTGTTTATGCGGCAACCTTTGCCGATATGAATCAGGTTCCTTGGGCGGGTGCCGAAGCATCCATCAATAAGGCGGCAAGCCTGGGTCTGGTTGTTGGGGAAACCAGAAACGGCAAAACCTATTTCCGCCCCAGAGATTCTGTTTCTCTGTCCGAATCCTGCCAGCTGGCGTATAAGCTGCTGATGCAGACAGGCAAGGCAAAGGCGGATGACAGCGTAACCCAGAAATGGACTCCCATTATGAATGCTTACGGCATCCAGAGCTGGGCATATCCTGCCGTTTCCTACTGCTTGGAAAACGGGATTCTGGCTACCTCTAACCTGAGCGGCTTCATGAAAAACGGTTCTAATCTGCCTGCCACAAGAGAACAGGCAGCAACCATCCTTGGGCGCGCCTTAACAAAGGGGGTTTCTTCCTACACAGCAAACGAAACCACAACTACCTTCAAGGACAACAGCAGCATTTCCACAGAAGCAAAGCCCTATGTTGCCCTGCTGAAAAGGGTAGGCGTAGTCAATGGGGACGATTCCAATAAATTCAACCCCAAGCAGACACTGAACCGCACAGAAACCGCAGTTCTGGTCACAAATCTGTACGGTGTACTGGAAAAGGCAACCACACCTACCACACCCACAACTCCGACAACACCCACCAACCCGACCACCTCCACACAGAAGGGTACGGTTGCGACCATGACAAATTTCTATGTTAATCTGAAGGACAGCGCAGCTTACTATATGCTGGCATCCGGCGGCACAACCATCACACTGAACGGTTCTTCTGCCACCATGAGCGATGTCGTAAAGCTATATAAGGCAGGCACCTCCATTGATGTTACCCTGACGCTCGACAGCAACCTGCACATCACCAAGCTGGAGGCAACCTATAAGGAAACCAAGAAAACCAAAGGCAGCCTGACAAAGGTGAGATATAATAAAACGGATAAAGAAGGCTCTATCACGATTGATAAGGACAGCACCTACTCCTTTACCGATAAGGACGATGTAGATATCCGTATCGACAAAAAGAGCTATAGCCTGAAGGAATTGTACGACCTATTCACAAAGGCAGAGGATGACAAAACAACCATTGAGGTTGAGGTTACCCTTGACAACAAAGGAAATCTGACAAAAATCACAGGCAGCACAAAGGAAAGCAGCAGCAGTGATTCCATAAAGGGCAAGGTTTCCAAGGTGAATTATGATAAGTCCGACAAAACAGGCTATATTCAGCTGAAAAATAAAACCACAAAATATTACATCGATGATACAGATGATGTTACCGTAAAGATTGACAACAAAACAAAAGACTACAAAGATCTGTATAATCTGTACGATGATGGGGATAGCACCATTACCGTTACACTGACACTGAATAAAAAGGATTACGTTACTAAAATTACAGCAACCACTTCCGACAGTGACAGCAAGGATGATGCGGACGGCAATGTTGCAAGCGTTACCTATAAGGAAAGCAAGGACACCGGTACGGTAAAAATTGGCAGCAAGACCTATGATATTGATGATGTAGATGATGTCGATATCTCCATTACCGACGGCTCCGATAAGATTAAAACATGGGAAGATTTCTATAATGCCTATAAGGACAAAAAGACCATGAATGTTTCCGCTACCGTTAAAAATGATGAGGTTACAAAAATCACAGGTAAGGTAACACAGGCAAAGGGGGAGCTTTCCAAGCTTGGCAAGAACTACATCAAAATTGAAGGCAAATACAGCAATAATACCTTCAGCTATGATTTTGATGAGGATAATACAGATAACATCAAGGTAAGCATCACCAATGCTTCCGGCGTAAAAACACTTACGAAGCTGATTGACTGGCTGGAATCCGGTGACAAGCTCGACCTTGTTCTCACACTGGATAAAAACGGAAATATCACAAAAATTTTCGGCGAATATAAATAATTTCGCCAAAACGTACTGACCATAAAGGGCAACACCTGCATGAAAAGGCGTTCAGACAAAAATCATAAAAGCAAAGGGATTTTCCTTTTTATGAGTCTGCGCTTTTGCGCAGACTCATTTTTTATAGGAGTATTATATG
>ERZ773188.2843-NODE-2843-length-15788-cov-3.028729_pt1 | contig 15788 bp, 7 predicted proteins | sample MGYA00581011_ERZ773188 | MGnify/ENA primary metagenome ERZ773188 (study PRJEB29015, sample SAMEA2737798) | human gut metagenome | biome: human gut; feature: human-associated habitat; material: faeces | place: China | collected 2012 ...
GTTCAGCAACGTGATGAAGCCACAGTATATGCGTGGCGCTGTCGACATTGACGGGCGCATGACGGGCGGCAGCTATCTGAAGCGGGCACTTGCTCTGCCGGCTGATGTCAACGTGCCGGCGGTGGCGTTGAAAGGAAAGATTGACTACAGCGACGAGAAGGCCAGCGGCATCCTGCGCGCCACTTCCGGTGGCGGCAAAGTGGTTGCCGACGGAAAGATAAATCTCAAGAACGAGCATTACGACGCAGAGGTGAATCTGGCGGGATTCAACGTGCGCGGGGTGCTGCCGGCGGGCGATATAGGCTCTGTCAGCGGCTCTGTCACCGTCGAAGGTTCGGGCTACGATATCTATAAGATGCGCACTGATGCGTTTGCCGATATCGCAAGCATAGAATATGCCGGAGTGGAATACCGCGACCTGTCGGCATCTGCCAGTCTCGATAACGGCAGCTACGATGTGGCGTTGTCGTTTAACGATGAGAAGGTGATGCTTGGCATGAATTTGCAGGGACGGATGACGCCTGATGAGTATTATGTGAAATTCAACGGCCGTATCGACAATATCGACCTTGTGGCGATGAATATGGCAACAGAGCGTCTGTCGGGCGGAATGAACATACAGGGCGTAGGACTTATAAATCCGAAAAAAGAAGAATATGCCGGCTATATGCGCTTGTCCGATTTATTTGTGCTGCTTCCGGGCAACACGTTCCGCACAGACAGCATCGACATGGGGTTCCGTTCAAATCCTGAACACACTGGGTTCCGCCTGCGCAACAACGATATGCGCATGTCGTTCCAGACTCCGGTGGGGCTGACAGCTCTGTCCGACTCATTGGCACAGATAATGCCGGCTGTCGACAGTATGCTTGTGGCGCAGCGTCTCAACCTTGTACAGCTTAACCGATGCCTGCCGCTGTTCACTCTCGACTTCAAGTCGAAAGACCGCAACATCGTGCAGAAATATTTCTCTGGTATGGGCGCAAGCTACGGCGAGCTCAACATTGGTGTGGAGAAGCGTGAAGAGCTGAGGCTACAGGCGTCGCTTCGTGATTTCGGCGTGGGCGACGTGCGTTTCGACGAGATAACAATGGAAAGCCACACCGACTGCGACTCGCTGATATACAGCCTCGGCGTCAACAACAAGCCTGGCAATGCCGAGTTCCTGAAAACGGCTACGATAAAGGGGGCGGTGAGCGCAAACTGTGCCGACATATTCATAACGCAGGTGGACCGTTATGACGAGACTGGATTCAAGTTCGGACTGCGGGCGGAAATCGCCGACAGTATCGTCACGGCACGCCTTTATCCGCTGAATCCACGCATCGCCTTCCGCGACTGGACGGTCAACGAGAGCAACTACGTGGCATACGACATGAACAAGAATCTGTTTAAGGCAAGTATGACGGTCAACAGTGCCGACAAGAGCCTTATCAAGCTCTACACCGACCGCGACGGGTTGTTTCACAACGGCATCAATGCCGAGCTTGCGGGCATCGAGCTGCGCGATTGGCTTGTGTTGTCGCCTTTTGCTCCGCCGATCGACGGCACGCTGTCGGGCAATGCGAAAATCAATTTCAACGAGCAATATTATTGGGGCGACTGTTGTGTAAGGGTCGACCGTATGTCGTACGGCAAGAAGCTTGTGGGCAATCTCGACCTTGACGCCAAGCTTGCCATGACCGACGATGCGACAAAGACATACGCGCTTGCCGACATGGAGCTTGACGGAAAGGAGATAATGACTCTGCGCGGCATGAAAAACGATTCGTTGCCAACCTCGGAATACAATCTCGACATTGCCATCAAGCGTCTTCCGCTGTCGAGGGCGAGTGCGTTTCTTCCCGACGGTACCGGCGACATGACGGGCTATCTTAACGGCTCTATGAAAGTGGTGGGCCCGGAGACTAATCCATCAATCAACGGCTATCTGCAGTTTGACACCGCACAGGTGCGCATACAGAACTACGGGTCGGCGCTTACGTTTGACGGCCGCCGCATCCCTGTCGACAACGGGCGTGTGAGGTTTGACTCTTATGAGTTGCGCGGCGCCAACGGCAAGCCGATTACTATCGATGGATATGTCGACTTGTCGATGAATGTAGACAAGATTTATTCAGACTTAAAGCTCAAAGGGCGCAACGTGCAGGTAATCAATGGAAAGAAACGTGGCAGAGTGGAACTTTACGGCAAGGGATTCGTAGACATAAACGGCGCCGTGAAAGGCTATGCCAACAATCTCGACATGCGTGCCTCGGTAAGCATCCTTGCCGGAACTAATCTCACCTATGTTTGCCAGACATCGTCGGTGGCGCTGACGGAGGGCGCTGACGAGGGCGTCGTGAAATTTGTGAATTTCTCCGACACCACCCGCCATGCTGCCGACAGCCTTGCCGCACAGCCTTATGCCATGCGCATAAAGGCGGCGCTGATTGTGCAGCCTAACGCTGTGTTCAACGTCAACCTGTCGCCCGACGGCAAGGACAAAGTGCAGATTGACGGGGAGGGAATGCTCAGCTATTCGCAAAACGACCAGGGCGACGCATCGCTCATAGGCCGATATGCCATCAATAGCGGTTTTGTGCGCTATTCACCGCCTATGATGTCGGAAAAGAATTTCAAATTCCAGGAAGGCAGCAGCCTGACGTGGAACGGAAATCTGCTCAACCCGTCGCTCAACATAAAGGCGGTGCAGGAAATGAAGGTAAACGTAAACGGTGGCAATCAAGGTTCGAGAACCGTGCCGTTTGACGTGATTCTCAATGTGGGCAACACGCTTAGCTCGCTTGCCGTTTCGTTCGACCTCAGCACCGACGGTGATATGACGATAGCCAACGAACTCAGCGGCATGACGGCGGAGCAGCGCGCCACGCAGGCAATGAACCTGCTGCTCTACAACACGTATACCGGCACTGGAAGCAGTGTGGGCAATCCTGCCGGCGGACTGTCGGGCAACATGGCTTTCTCTTTCCTTGAGTCGGTGGTCAACAAGTGGGCTGCAAGCAACATCACGGGTGTTGACCTGTCAATAGGCATCGACCAGCAGGATCGTCTGACGTCGACAGGCACATCGAAGTCGATGAGTTATTCCTACAAGGTGTCGAAAAGCGTGTTTGACGACCGTTTCAAGATTGTTGTCGGCGGCAACTACACCAGCGATGCCTCCGCCGAGGACAATTTGGCGCAGAATCTGCTCAACGACCTCTCGTTTGAATACAAACTCAACAAGACGGGCACAACCAACGTGAAACTGTTCTACCACAAGGAATACGAAAGCATTCTCGAGGGAGAGATAACCGAGTATGGAGCCGGATTTATGTGGAAACGCAAAATCTCGTCGTTTAGAGATATGTTCAAATTTTTGAAAAAGTGGCGACGCAAGCCCAAAGAGAATAAAGAATGAAAAAACTGTTGTTTGCCATATTGACGTTGCTGGCGATGTCGGCGTGCTCAACCACTGCAAAGTTGGCTGAGGGCGACGTGCTGTATACTGGAGTGAAGAAACTCGACGTGACAGCCGCCGACAGCGTAAAGATTCCGTCGGGCATATCCGACAACATCGGTGAAATCATCGATGTGCCAGCCAACAACTCATGGTATTCGCCCTATGTGCGTTCGCCGTTCCCGCTTGGGCTGTGGCTCTACAATCACTGGCCGGAGGACTCCAAGGGGCTTAAGGGATGGATCTATAGAAAGTTTGCCGAAGAACCGGTGCTGATGTCCGACGTGCGTCCCGACCTGCGGATGAAGATGGTGGAGGACATGCTCGACAAGAACGGATATTTCGGCTCAACCACGTCCTACGACTTGAAATACAGCAAGAAAAATAGCCGCAAGGCACGCGTAAACTACTATGTGCGTCTGGCGCCGCCAAAGCGCATAGCCGAGATTATATATCTGCCTGACTCTTCCGAGCTCAACGTGATGCTCAACCGCTATATGAAGCGCGACAAGTATATGAAACTTGACGCTATCATTTGCAACGACTCTCTTTCGGTGGCATGCAACCGTGTGACAAACCGCCTGCGCAACCACGGCTACTATTATTTCCGTCCGGAGTATATCACGTTTCTTGCCGACACGCTTCAAGTGCCGGGCAAGGTGGTGGTGAAGATTGACTATGCCGACAACATCCCCGATAAGGCGTTGTGGAAATACAAGGTAGGCGACGTGAAGACACTCGTGATGCGCAACGACAATGGCGGCACGCCCGACACGCTTATGACCGACAAGGGAATCGTGGTGAAGATGGCGCCGTCGCGTCTGCGCAAGAGCCTTATCCCGTCGTGCATCACGTTGAACAAAGGCAACGATGTGAGCGTGCGTCGTCTCACCAACACACAGACCTACCTGTCGAGGCTCGGCATTTTCGATTTCATTTCGGTGAATGCCACGCCGCTCGATTCAGTGAAGACAGCCACCCTTGATTTCGACATCACTTGCCATTTCGACAAGCCTCTCGAGACGCAGTTTGAGGCCAACTTGACTTCAAAATCCAACAACTATCTCGGTCCGGGAGTCTCATTTCAAGTGCTTAACCGCAATATCTTCGGAGGCGGCGAGCGGTTGACTGTAAAGTTTGACGCTGCTTATGAGTGGCAGATAGGCAAGGTGGATGGCCGTCGCAACGACTTCAATTCTTATGAGTTCGGGTTGCAGACCGAGTTGGCGTTTCCGCGTCTGCTCGCACCTCATTTCATCCCGTTTATCAAGCGTGAGCTGGCGTGGACGCGCTTCTCTCTCGGAGCGACGGTGATGAACAGACCTAAATTTTTCAAGATGGTGCAGTTCGACTTCGGCTGGAACTACGATTGGAAAGGCTCGCGCTATTCGCAGAATCAGGTGACGCTGTTTGGCTTGAAATACAACAAATTGCTGAGCACCACTGCCGATTTCGACAAGACAATGGAGGAAAATCCGGCAATAGCGCTTAGCTTCCGCAACCAGTTCATCCCGAAATTTGCATATACCTACACTTTCGACCGCGGCTTCGGCAAGACTCGCGACGACCAGCACTTTACGCTGCAGGCTGGATTCACTGAAGGCGGCAACCTGTTTGCTGGTATCTGGTCGCTCGCAGGAAACAAAGGGCAGAAAGAACTTTTCGGCACGCCGTTCTCGCAGTTTGTCAAAGCAACGTTGCAGATGGTCTATTCCAAGCGCATCACGGGCGAACAGCGCATCGTGGGACGCGTCTATGCCGGCGCGGCACATGCCTATGGCAACTCGCAGGAGGTGCCTTATGCGGAGCAGTTCTATGCCGGTGGAGCCAACTCCGTCAGAGCTTTTGCCGTGCGCAGCATAGGTCCGGGCAGTTATCACAGCAACATCGATGGCAACGGATATTACGACCAGACGGGAACGTTCCGTTTCGAAATGAATGCGGAGTATCGTTTTCCCATTGTCAGTGTGCTGAAGGGCGCCGTTTTTGTCGACGCCGGCAACATCTGGTTGTTGAAAGACGACCCTATGCGTTCTGGAGGTACGCTCAACAGCAATTTCTTCCGCGAGCTTGCCCTCGGCACAGGCTTGGGTTTACGTCTTGATATGGGTATGATTGTGGTGCGCGCCGACCTTGGCGTAGGGCTTCACCTGCCTTACGACACAGGCAAGTCGGGTTATTACAACATTGGTCGTTTCAAAGACAGCCTTGCCCTCAATCTTGCCATCGGCTATCCGTTCTGACGCAGAAATGCAACGAAAAAGCAAGCGGCTTCGGCATCAAGTAGATGCTGAAGCCGCTTGGCTGTATGATGGCTGGTGGATTATTCCCACTCAATGGTTGCCGGTGGCTTCGACGAGATGTCGTAGCATACGCGGTTCACGCCTTTCACCTTGTTGATGATGTCGTTTGACACCTTGGCAAGAAATTCATAAGGTAGGTGAGCCCAGTCGGCTGTCATGGCGTCGGTGCTGGTCACGGCACGCAGGACCACTGCACGCTCGTATGTGCGCTCGTCGCCCATCACGCCCACGCTCTGCACAGGCAGCAGAATCACGCCAGCCTGCCAAACCTTGTCGTAGAGGTTCCAGTCGCGGAGTCCTTGGATGAAAATGTCGTCGGCATTCTGAAGAATTTCCACTTTCTCGCGAGTGATGTCGCCGAGGATGCGCACAGCCAAGCCCGGTCCGGGGAACGGATGGCGGCCGATGAGATGCTCGGGCATGCCGAGCTCTCGTCCCACGCGGCGCACTTCATCCTTGAAGAGCAGTCGCAGAGGCTCGCAGAGCTTAAGATTCATCTTCTCAGGCAGTCCGCCCACGTTGTGGTGGCTCTTGATGACCGTTCCTGTGATTGACAGCGACTCGATGCAGTCAGGATAGATTGTGCCTTGAGCAAGCCACTTCACGTCCTTGATTTTATGAGCCTCTTCGTCGAACACGTCGATGAAGCCTTTGCCGATGATTTTGCGCTTGCGCTCAGGGTCGGTGACGCCTTCCAGCTCGCTGAAGAACTTTTTGGAAGCGTCGACGCCGATAACGTTCAGTCCGAGGCACTCATAGTCGTGGAGCACGTTGCGGAACTCGTTTTTGCGCAGCATTCCGTGGTCTACAAAGATGCAGGTGAGATTCTTTCCGATGGCGCGGTTGAGAAGCACAGCCGCTACCGATGAGTCGACACCGCCCGACAGTCCGAGCACCACTTTGTCGTTGCCGATGCGCTCTTTGAGCTCGGCTACAGTGGTCTCGATAAACGATGCGGCGCTCCAGTCTTGTTTCGCACCGCAGATGTTGACCACGAAGTTGCTCAGCAATTTTGTGCCTTCCTCAGAGTGGTACACTTCCGGATGGAACTGAACGCCCCACACCTTCTCGCCCTCAATCTGATAGGCGGCGATTGCCACCTTGTCAGTCGAAGCGATTGTTTTGAAACCCTCAGGGATGGCTGTGATTGTGTCTCCGTGGCTCATCCACACTTGTGTGTTGTCGGAAAGTCCGGCGAGCAGCGGGTTTGTCTTGTCGATTGTCGACAAGTGGGCGCGGCCATACTCGCGAGAGCCTGCCGGCTCCACTTTGCCGCCGTTGGCGTAGGAGATGAACTGCGCGCCGTAGCAGATGCCCAGGATAGGGTATTTGCCACGGATTTCCGACAGGTCGATTTTGAGAGCCTTCTCGTCGTAGACAGAGAACGGGCTGCCGGAAAGGATAACGCCGATGACCGAAGGGTCGTCTTTCGGCATTTTGTTGTAGGGTACGATTTCGCAGTACACGTTAAGCTCGCGGACGCGTCGTCCGATGAGCTGTGTGGTCTGAGAACCGAAATCCAGAATGATTATTTTTTCGTGCATAAATAATAAATATTATGTATCTAAACAAAATTGTTTCATTAATAGTTTGTTGCCCACAATTCACAGGTTGTCGCCAACGGCAAGCAAGCTGTCGGGCGAGGGCGTCTCGAAGCTTCCGTCAATGCGTTCGATGGCTACAAGCATCGCGGAGTATCTGACTCTGAAATCGAGGTCGCCGATGCGTTTTCCGGCAAGCGGCGATTCGGCTTGCAGCACAACGCTTGTAAACTCCATTTCTCCAGTCTTGGGCTTTTCCGCCGGTTTGCTCTCAACCTCGTTGATGAGGTTCTGAATCTGTTCGTCGGAGCCAATCACGCCGATTGTGTCGCCGGGAAACAGGCGCATGTCGGCGGTAGGCACGGCAATCAAATCCTCTCCGCGTTGTATGCTTGCCACGTTTACGCCGAAGCGTTGTGCCAGTTTGGCGTCGGCGAGGCGCTGGCCAACAAACGGGCAGGTGTAGCCGATAGTGATGTATGCAAGGTGCATATTGCTTACGAGGTTGTTGTTGCGGCCGCTGCGGCGCAGTTCGCGCTCATTGAGGTTGTCGACAAACTTGGTCTCGAATTTAGAGGTGTGACGCCGCACGACTTTGGAGAAGTTTATGCCCACAAAAATCAGCAGCGCCGTTCCGACAATGATTGAGACGCTGTGCGACGACGTGTCGAGCAGGAAGAACAGCAGGAAGCCTGCTGCAATGGCGATTCTCACCGCACGCATGGCGATAAACGGAGCGTCGGTCTGGACACTGTGGCGCAGTTTCTCGCGTTCCCATCGCTTCATGTTCGGATAGCACAGGGCAAGCATGAATGGCGACATTGCCAACAGAGTAGCAACAGTGGCGAGCGGTTGTCCCCACTCGTTTCCGAAAGTGCGGTCGGCAAAAGGAAACATCCATATCGATGAAATCCAGAGTATTGCCGTGAGGAGCACACTGTAGAGCAGCACGCGCCAGATGTTGCGGCGAGCCACGTCTTTCCACAGCAGCTTGATTTCCGACTCATTGCGTGTCGACTGCTCGCTGTAGCGTCCAATCCATTGCGACAGCCATTGCGGGGTGCCGCGTTCAGCCCAAGCGCATATCGGGTCGGACGCTTTGATGAAGTAAGGGGTGAAGAATGTGGTGATTACCGACACGGAAACGATGATAGGGTATATGTTGCTGTCAATCACTCCGAGCGACATGCCGAGCGTGGCGATGATGAATGAAAATTCGCCGATTTGCGGCAGGGCAAGTCCCGACTGGAGCGCTATGCGCAGCGGCTGACCGCCGACAAGCATACCCATGACTCCAAAAATGAATTTTCCGACAATCACGAGCAGCGACAAGATTACGATTGGCATCCAGAATTCGCCGAGCACGTGTGGGTTTACCATCATTCCGACAGAGATGAAGAAGACGGCGCCGAAAAGGTCTTTTACCGGGGCTGTCAGTTTCTCAATTCGTTCAGCCTCGCTGGTTCCGGCAAGGATGGAGCCCATGAGGAATGCTCCGAGCGCGGCGGAGAAGCCGGCATAGGTGGAGGTGATTACCATCAGGAAGCACAGTCCGATGCAAAGCACCAGCATAAGTTCGTCGGAAAGAAACCGGCGTTGGCGCGACAGGAACGAAGGTATGGCATAGACGCCGACCACATACCATAAAATCAGGAAGAACGACAGCTTCATGACGCTCCATAAGAGCTCTTCGCCGCTGACGCTGTTGTTGATTGCTATTGAGGAAAGCAGCACCATCAGAATCACGGCTATCAGGTCTTCCACAATCAGCACGGCAAGCACTTGAGGCGCGAACCGCCTGTGGCGCATGTTGAGGTCGTCGAGGGCTTTCATAATGATGGTTGTCGACGACATCGACAGCATGCCTCCGAGAAACAGGCTGCTGATGAACGAGAATCCCATCAGTTTGCCTGCGAAATATCCGGCCACAATCATTCCGGTGACGGAGAACAGGGTGGTGACGGTGGCTGATCCGCCAACATTCATAAGTTTTTTGAAACTGAACTCAAGTCCGAGCGAGAAAAGCAGAAAGATAATGCCGAGCTCTGCCCAGAATTCGATGTTCGACTCGTGGATCACCGTCGGGAAATATCCGAAATGCGGACCGACAAGGAAGCCGGCAACGATGTAGCCAAGCACCACGGGTTGTTTCAGGCGTTTGAACACAACAGTAGCAATGCCGGCCACAATCAATATCAAAGCGAGGTCGGATATCAATCCTGTGGCAACATGCTCTTCGCCGCTGTTTGGCGCGGTGTCTGCCGCAGGCACCGACGTGCTTAGCGAGGCAGATTCTACAGCCGCCGGTGTCGACACCGAGGCGTGGAAGAAATTGTCAAGGGTTGGTAGGTTGGTGAAATTCATTTAAACTACTGTTTTTTATTGTTATAGTTAAGCGAGTTTAGGTATTTGCCGTTTGTCTCCGACAAGCCAGATGTTGTCGCCTTCGTGCATCATGCTGTCGGCTTTTGGGTTCTCAAATGTCCCGTCGGCGTGTTCAATCGATACAAGCATAGCGGAGTATTGTCCGCGCAGGTCGACGTCGGCGACTTTCTTGCCGTTCAGCGGCGAGTTTTCCGACAGCTGCACACTCGTGAATTCAATGTCGATATTTTCGTCGGTGTTTGCCGCGCCGGTGTTTGCTTGCTCTATCGTCTCAAGCAGATGCTGTATCTGCTCGTCGGTTCCGACCACACCGAGAGTGTCGCCCGGGAAGATTCGTGTCGAGCCGCCGGGAATCGGAATTGTGCGGTCGCCACGCTGGATGCTTGCCACGTTTACGCCGAAGAGGTGGCCGATGTTTGACGATGCCAGTTTCTCACCCACAAACGGGCAGTTGTAGCCCACGTTGACAAAGGCGAGGTGCATGTCGCTGACAAGGTTGTTGTTGCGTCCGCTGCGCCGCAACTCCCGCTCGTTGAGGTTGGCGATAAACACATTCTCGATGTAGTTCATGTGTTTCCTTACCGACTTTGAGAAATATATCAGTACCAGCACGAACAGTGCCGCGCCGATGGAGATTGCAAGAGTGTGGGAGTAGGACGTGAACAGGAAATAGACCAAGAAGCTGAAAGCGATGACGATACGCACAAGCCGCATGGCTATGAACGGCACGTTGGAATGCACGCTGCTTTTCAGTTTTGTGCGTTCCCATTTCTTGGTGCTCGGATAGCAGAGCGCAAGCAGAAACGGTGCCATTGCTGCAAGGGTGATGCCCACGGTGAACGCTTTTGCCGTTCCTGTACTCATAAATGACTCCATCAGCGGTGCCAGCAGATGCGCCGACAGCTGTAAGATTGCAACGAGCACCACGCAGTAGATCAGCAACCTCCATATCGTGCGCCGCAAAGCCTGTTTCCAGAGCAGCGTCACCTCCGATTCGTTGCGTGTCTGCGACTGGCTGTAGCGCGCGATGAGAGCAAGCAAGCGTGCCGGCAGATGCTTTTCCACCCAGCGGTCTACGGGGTCGGCGAATTTTATGAAATATGGGGTGAAGAACGTTGTTATTACCGACACCGACACGATTATCGGATACAGCGTTTTGTTGATCACACCGAGCGACGTGCCGAGAGTGGCGATGATAAACGAGAACTCTCCAATCTGCACCAGCGAGAATCCCGACTCGATGGCAATGCGCAGCGGTTGTCCGGTGATAAGCATGCCTCCTGTGCCGAACACAATCATGCCGACAATCACTATTGCCGAGAGGATGAGGATTGGCACGGTGTAGGTGGACAGCACCTGTGGGTCGACCATCATGCCTACCGACACGAAGAAGATTGCGCCGAACAAATCCTTTACCGGAGACACTACTCTTGACATGCGTTCAGCCTCGCTGGTGCCGGCAAGAATAGAGCCCATGACGAAGGCGCCGAGTGCCGACGAGAAGCCTGAATAGGTGGATGCTATCACCATAAGGAAGCACAGCCCGATGCACAGCACGAGCAGCAGCTCGTTGGTGAGGAAGCGGCGTTGGCGCTTGAGAAACGTGGGAATGATGTAGACACCCACAAGAAACCACAGGATGAGGAAGAATGACAGTTTGAACACGCTCCACAAAAGGTCTTCGCCGCTGACACTGTTGTTGACGGCTATCGATGACAGCACGACCATCAGGATGACGGCAAACAAATCTTCCACAATCAGCACGGCAAGCACCTGTGGCGTGAACCGCCGGTGGCTCATATTCAAGTCGCTGAGCGCTTTCATGATGATGGTTGTCGACGACATCGACAGCATCGCGCCGAGGAAAAGACTGCTGATGTTGGTGAAGTCCATCATCCGTCCGGCAGTGTAGCCGGTTGCCATCATTCCCACCACGATGACAAGCACAGTCACCGCAGCCGAGCCTCCTACATTGAGCAATTTCTTGAAACTGAACTCCAGACCGAGCGAGAACAGCAGGAAGATGATTCCCAACTCTGCCCAGAAGTCGATGTTGGCCTCGTCGACAACGGTGGGGAAGTAGCCGAAGTGCGGACCCACGAGAAAACCGGCAAGAATGTAGCCCAGCACAACGGGCTGCTTCAGCCGCTTGAACAGCACGGTGGCAATGCCCGCCACCACGAGAATCATACCGAGGTCGGAAATCATGCTCGTTTCGCCGTTTGACGGCTGCTGTTGCTCTGAAATTTGTGCGTTTGATGTTTGTGCCGTTGTGGTTTGCGCCAAAGGCAATCCGCTGGCAGAAAATGCCTGGTTGAACGCAGGCACGTTGAATATCTTTTGAGATAAAAAATCGCTCATTATGATAGTCGCTGAGTACTGTCGGTTTCTTCTGCAAAGGTACGAAGAAATAATGTAATCTTCAATCCGTTGAAACAATTTTTGGATGTATGCGTTTTCTTACTGAAAATCTTTGTAACTTTGCGGTGATTTTTTACATTTACGGATATGAAATCTGAAAAATTTGAAAACAAGGAAATGAAAAAGGCTGCCGGCATGGTGCGTGTCGGAGCGATATTGGTTGTCGTGGCTCTGATTGGTCTGCTTGTAATGGGTGTGTCGTCGTGTGGCGGCTCTGACAAGGACAAGATGCAGCAGCAACTTGACTCTTTGAAACTTGCGAACGAGAAACTGCAACTCGCGGGTGAGACAGAAGCGCTCAATCAAGAGTTTCAACAATATGAGAATCAGGCGCAGTATCTGAAAAACGATTCGCTGCTCGAACAATATTCGCAGGCTAAGGACAAGGTGGAGAAACTGCTTGCGGAACTGAAATCGGAGAAGGCCACCAACAGCAAGCGCATAAAGGAGCTTAAAGGCGAGATTTCAACACTCAAAGGATTGCTCCGCCACTATGTGGAGGTTATTGACTCGCTGAGCAAGGAAAACACGGCGCTACGGAGTCAGAACGAGGAGCTGCAGTCGCGCAACCAGCAGCTGTCGACCACCGTTTCTGACTATAGTCAGAAAAACCAGCGTTTGAACGAGCGTATGCAGCTGGCGGAGAAGCTCAATCTTACGGGATTGTCGTTTGTCGCTGTAAACAAGAAGGGAAAGGTGGAGAAGAAGATTGACAAGGCAAAACAACTTGTAGTGTCGTTCACAATACCACAGAACAACTCAACTCCGGTAGGACAGAAAACGTTCTACGTGCGCATCGTGAGTCCGGAAGGTACGGTGCTTGGTGGCGGACGCACATTCCCGTTTGAGGGCGGCAATGTGGTGTATACAGAAAAGAAAACCGTGGAATACGACCAGCGTGAATTGTCGCTTACCGTCTACCACAACATCTCGACAGCCTTGTCGAAAGGCTCATATCATGTGGAAGTGTTTGTCGACAATTATCGGATTGCTTCCCGTTCGTTCTCAATGACAAGATAATGACTGTCTACCGGTCGAAAGTTGACGTGTGGCTTGTGGCGCTGTCGGTAGGCATTATGGCTGCCGCATGCGTGCCGGGACTGTTCTTCGATTTTTCGTGGGGTGCGCTGACGGCGTGCCTGCTGTCGCTGGCACTAGTTGTGTCGGTTGTGTTCAGCATCCGTTATGAAATCAGCGGCGACAAGTTGCGCGTGGTCTGCTGTTGGATATTCATTGAAACTTTCGACATCCATAAAATCACGTCGGTAAAGCCGACGCGCACCATCCTTTCGTCACCGGCGGCGTCGCTCGACCGCATAGAGGTGCGTGCCGGTCGCCGCTCGGTGGTAATCTCACCGCGGAGCAAACATCAGTTTGTCAAGCAATTGCTTGACATAAATCCGTCGATTGACGTTATCGGCTTGCTCTCATAGCCTGTATCTTGCTAAGCATATTCAAAGCCCAGTACGATTCGGAATTACGATAATTGAACTGGCCTTCAGTCGGCTTGTCGGCGTCAATTCCAAGAATTTCAAGATATTGATGCAATAAGGTGATTGCAAGGTCGTAATTGTCTTCTCTGAGAGCGATTAGGACGGTAAGGCGATAGATGTTTACATTCTGAGCGTCCAGTTTCTTTGCTTCTTCGATTAATTGGTTTGCTTCAATGTTTGTCTGTCGGTCGTTTTTTAGAAACAGCAAGCAGTTTGCCTTCTGCAGATAGTCGTCGGCACAGGCAACGCCATTGTTTATGTTTTGGTCGGCGAGGGCTATTGCTTGCCTGAAATGCCTCATGTTGAACTGCATGTTTACAAGAGACGTTACAGCAAAAGAAATGATTTGTTCATATCGCTTGTTGGCGGGAAGAAGCTCGGTGTTGCCAAGATTGTCAATACGGGCAGGTAGGGAGATGTCTTTAGCCTTGTTTATGTTGCCAAGGAAAATTCGGTTTTCAGAAAATCGGTTGTTTATTCTTTTAAGGGCGGAGCAGAGTGCGCTCTCGTTGTAGTTAAGCATTCGCAGCACATCTTTTGTGATAGAATCCGCTTCAAGGCGTTGCTCCCGATTGAAATTCATGCCCAAGTGGTCTACAACTTTGTCAGAAATTTCGGCAGTGGCGACAGCCATTGCCAGAGTTGGAACTCCTGGCACATAATATCCAGTTTTTGCAGCGACGGCAACCTCTGTTGCGGCGGTGACTACAGTTGCCAGTCCTGCCCAGAATTCCTGTCTTTTCTGTCGGCTGATGCTTTTGTTTACGTTGAACACGCTGTGGTCCAATACGAAATGGGAAATCTCGTTTGCCAAGACAGCAACAAGTTCATCCTCTGAATGCAGGCAGGAAATCAGCCCGGTGCTAAGCACAATTGTCCCATTTGGATAAATTAGGGAAATCGGATTCGGTTGTTGTACAATAAGAAGATTTACATTGCATGGTCTGCCGTCAACAAGGCTTTCCGGAGCTATTTTTGCAATCAATCCGTAGATGTAGCTTTCAAGATAAGGGTCGCTTAGCTCAAGCCCGTTGTCCTGCATTTTGTTGATAAAATCAAAAGCCTCTTCCTCCATCTCGCTCCTGAGCTCATATTGTGAGCCTTTCTGTGTCAAAAGTGGCAATACGGTTGTTATAACTTTGGCATTCCAAAAAGAACGGATGTCGGGGGTGTCAAATTTGATGTGTTTCACAATGTCTTTGTCGACTTCAAGTATTGCATATGGTGTATTCATGTAAAAAGAAAGATTGGCATTGTTCTCATTCGGAATTGGTGTGGTGATTTGGTAGATGCTGTCAACGTGGTATGTAGAGCCTTTTTTTATAGAATATATCTCATACGACTTCTCGATTTTTTTGTAATTTTTAATTACCGTCATATCTAAGTTTGCAGCGTACCTTTGCGCATTGACTGAGATGAAAGACAAGGCAATCAGAAGAGATAAAAGCAAATTTTTCATAGCAGTTGTGTTTTAAAAATTGTCGATACTTATCTTTAGAAGAACGACATACAAAAGTAGTAATTCTTTTTTAGAACAAAAAATCTCCATCGGAGCGATGCTTCGGTGGAGATTTTGTTGCTTGTGGAATGACGGATTATTCAACAGTCAGCGTGGCACCTGCGGAGTGGCTTGTGAGAGCCGGTGCATATTGGCATTGCAGCGAAGCGATACCGCTGGTGTATGTGCCGGCATTGTTGGCGTAGACGTCGTAGGTAATCACGTATGTGCCCTTGCTGATGTGGCTGAAGAAGATGTTGGTTGCCGAGTCGCGCGTCTCGCGGTATGATCCGGTGCCGTCTTGCCATTCGTATACGCTCAGCTGGTCTGCCGGTTCGAAGCATGCGCCACGGTTGTCGGTCAGCGCCACGAAGTCGAGGTCGCGCTCCGAACGGATTGTGAGCCGCACTTGTATGCGGTCGCCAACGGCAAATTCCGTTGTGGCATCGGGGCGCAGCGTGTTGGCACTGTTGTAGACGTAGAACTGCTTTTCGATACGTATGTCGGCGTTTGCGTGGCTCTTAACGCTGTCGGCGGGCGCATTGTATTGGCAATATACCGCTCCCCATGCCGGACATCCCTTGTTGCGGCGGATGCTGATACTACCATCGTTGCGTTTCATGTCGATGCTTCGTCTGATGTATCCGAAGTAGGGCGTTGCGGCGTCGGTGTCAATCTTGACGTTTCCAACTTTGATTTGTGGTG
>ERZ773188.2846-NODE-2846-length-15774-cov-6.460780_pt1 | contig 15774 bp, 14 predicted proteins | sample MGYA00581011_ERZ773188 | MGnify/ENA primary metagenome ERZ773188 (study PRJEB29015, sample SAMEA2737798) | human gut metagenome | biome: human gut; feature: human-associated habitat; material: faeces | place: China | collected 2012 ...
GAGAGCATCTGCCTTACAAGCAGAGGGTCACAGGTTCGAGCCCTGTAGGTCCCATTAGACTGTATCAAGCACAGTCATTTATTTTAATATGGCGGAATAGCTCAGTTGGCGAGAGCACATGGTTCATACCCATGGTGTCAGGGGTTCAAATCCCTTTTCCGCTACTAAATGAAGAGCAGGTATAATTGATATACCTGCTCTTTTTGTTAAATCAGGAAATAGCAGAGAAGGAGTGCGATAAAGCAAGATAGATGCTTTTGAAGCATTAGTAGGAGGATTACTATGCGCGTTGGAATGGGATATGATGTACACCGTTTGGTAGAGGATCGACCGCTCATCTTGGGAGGGGTAGAGATCCCATATGAAAAGGGATTGTTAGGACATTCAGATGCTGATGTACTTTTGCATGCGATCATGGATGCTTTACTCGGTGCGGCAGCACTGGGAGATATTGGAAAACATTTTCCGGATACAGATGCTGCCTACAAAGGAGCATCCAGCATAAAGATGTTAGAGCATGTTGGCAAGCTGCTGGAAGAAAAGTGCTATATGATCGACAATATCGATGCAACGATCATTGCACAGAAACCTAAAATGAGAGATTACATTGATACGATGCGAAAAAATGTTGCTGATACGCTGGGGATTGAGCTTGACCAGGTTAATATTAAGGCAACAACAGAAGAAGGACTTGGATTTACCGGAAGTGGAGAGGGAATCTCTTCGCAGGCGATCTGCAGTATTTCTTCTTATTATGAGCACATGGTAAACAATGCCCCGGCAGGATGTGCTTCCTGTGGCGGCTGCGCAAGAAACTGATCGGACAATAACAGATTATGATGTTGCCGTCAAAGGGTATGTAGCCCCTGACGGATGCCATGGCATATTCTCTGCATCATACTATTTTACGGTGATCTTACAACTAACTGTGGTACCGTCCTCTTTCACTTTGATCGTGGCGGTACCTTTTTTGCGTGCGGAGATCACACCTTTTTTGGTGACAGAAGCCACAGAAGAGTTGCTGCTGGAATAGGTGGGTGCATTGCCGGAAGAAACTTTGGCAGTCAGTGTTTTTCGTTTTCCTTTTTTTATTGTTAATTTAGAAGCACTTAATTTGATCGTGGGAGATTTTACGGTTATTTTGCAAGTTCGTGTAACGCCATCTGCCTTGACGGCAATGGTTGCCGTGCCATGTTTTTTGGCAGTCACTACTCCGGAATCCGAGACAACAGCGATACTCCTAGCGCTGGAAGACCAGGTCGGAACGGTTTTGTTTGATACGGATGCCCGCAGTGATATGTTCTGACCGCGGAACAGTGATGCGGCTGTTTGGGATAGAGTGATAGTTGGTTTAACAACGGTAACTTGACAGTGCTGTTCTGTCTGATCTGCTTTGATCGTAATCGTTGCACTGCCGGGTTTGAGTGCGGTGATCAGACCGGTAGAAGAGACCAGTGCGACACTTTTTTTATTGCTACGGTAAGTTGGGACACTGCGATTTGATGTCCTGGCTGTCAATTGGAATGTCTGCTGCTTTTCCAGTGAAAGTGCCGTTTTGTTGAGGGAGATTGTCGTTGGAACGACTTGAATCTGACAATAGGTTTCGGATTTACCGGATTTGACTTTGATCTTGCAGGTGCCGGCTTTTTTGGCAGTGATCACTCCATATACATTGACGGAAGCGATGGAGGAGGCCGAACTGGTAAAGGAAGGGTAGCTTAGGTCAGAGGTGACGGCAGACAAGACCATTTCCTGACCGATCTTTAACGAAGAACGATAACTGGATAAAATGATAAACGGAGATGCAGCACCGGAGTGGCGGACCATAGCAGGGGCGAATAACCCTGTAAGCAGTGCGGCGATCAATACCATAATAAAGAAAGTGCGGTTGACAGATGTGTGTTTGAAAAATTGTTGTTTCATTTCCATAAATACCTCATTTCTGCGCATGAAAACATATCTGATCGGGAGTAGAACGATAGCTGCGCCGGTTGCTATGTACGATAGGAACAAAAGAATGTGAGGGAAACACTCTTGACAGTTAAAAGATAACATGCTAATTTGTATTTGTCAACACATATGGTAATAAAAATATTTCACAAACAGACTCATTTGTGCTATGATTGTGAAGTAAAATTTGTGAAATTACAGGCACAACAGTAAAAGGAGGATAATGCAGTGGACAAAATTAAGATGACAACCCCTTTGGTAGAGATGGATGGAGATGAAATGACCCGTATTTTATGGCAGATGATCAAGGATGAACTGCTGCTTCCATTTATCGATCTCAAGACAGAATATTACGATCTTGGTTTGGAGTACCGTAATCAGACAAATGATCAGGTTACGATCGACTCTGCAGAGGCAACGAAGAAGTATGGTGTTGCAGTAAAGTGCGCAACGATCACACCAAATGCTGCTCGTATGACAGAGTATGACTTGAAGGAAATGTGGAAATCACCAAACGGTACGATCCGTGCTGCATTAGACGGCACCGTATTCCGTGCACCGATTCAGGTAAAAGGCATTGAGCCGTGCGTTAAGAATTGGGAGAAGCCGATCACGTTGGCAAGACATGCATACGGTGATGTTTATAAAAATACAGAGATCAAGGTGCCGGGTCCTGGTGAGGCTGAGTTAGTATTTACCGGAGAAGATGGCAAAGAGATCCGCCAGACGATCATGGATTTTGATGGTCCGGGAATCATTCAGGGTATCCATAATAAAGATAAATCTATTGAGAGCTTTGCCCGTGCATGCTTTAACTATGCATTAGATACAAAGCAGGATCTTTGGTTTGCAACGAAGGATACGATCTCTAAGATATACGATCATAATTTCAAAGATATTTTCCAGGATATTTTTGATAAAGAATATAAGGAGAAATTTGATGCTGCCGGGATTGAGTATTTCTATACATTGATCGATGATGCCGTAGCACGTGTTATGAAGGCAAAAGGAGGATTTATCTGGGCATGTAAGAACTATGATGGAGATGTTATGAGCGATATGGTATCTTCTGCATGCGGTTCTCTTGCTATGATGACTTCGGTATTGGTATCTCCATCTGGCGTATATGAATATGAGGCAGCGCATGGAACAGTACAGAGACATTACTATAAACATTTGAAGGGTGAAGAGACTTCTACTAACTCTGTAGCAACGATCTTCGCTTGGACCGGAGCACTGCGTAAGCGTGGTGAGATGGACGGTATTCAGGAACTGCAGGATTTTGCAGATAAATTAGAGAAAGCGACACTGGGTACGATCGAGTCCGGTAAGATGACGAAGGATCTTGCTCTGATCACCAGCCTTGAAAATGTGACGGTATTAAACAGCGAAGGATTTATTAAGGCAGTTCGTGAATCGTTAGAGCAGGAATTGGCATAATAACAGCTAATGGAGGATTTCTATGAAAGAGCCATTTTTTCAATGCAAGACAGCATTGCCGGACCAGGCATTCACGCATGGTGCGAAATTTCATTCAGATGATGTATTTGCGACAGCATTTTTGCGATTGATCAAACCGGAGATTCAGGTAACACGCGGTTTTGAGGTGCCGGCAGATTTTGACGGCATTGTGTATGATATAGGACGCGGCCGTTTTGATCATCACCAGGAAGATAAGGAATACCGTGAGAACGGATGCCCTTATGCTGCTTTTGGACTGCTATGGCGCGAATACGGTGCACAGTGCATTGGTGAGGAAGAGGCAGTGCGTTTTGATGAGTCTTTTGTGCAGCCGTTAGATGAATCCGACAATACCGGATGTCACAATGTTTTGGCGTCCATTATTGATGAGTTTAATCCTTCTTGGGATTCCGAAGAGAGTTATGACGATTGCTTTTGGCGCGCGGTGAAGATGGCAGAGGAAATCCTGCGTAACCATTTTGAGGCGGTAGCCGGTATTGTACGTGCGGCATCGCTGGTTCGTAAGGCAATGGAAGAAAGCAACGGCAGTATATTGATCCTTCCGAAGTTTGTTCCGTGGAAGAATGAAGTGATTGGAAGTAGTTATCAAATGGTGGTATATCCGTCGAATCGCGGGGGATATAGCGTGCAGGGAGTTCCGATAGAACATGGTGATACAGCACTGGTATGTGCAATGCCGGAAGAGTGGCGTGGTAAAGACGCACCGGAATTATCGCAGATCAGTGGAATTGCTTCGCTTCGTTTTTGCCATGCAAGCGGTTTCTTGGCAGCAGCAGATACGCTGGAAGGCGCTGTACAGGCTGCACAGACTGCAATTGCACGTAAGGAATCCTAGATATAATATTTGTAAGTTTGCGAAAGGTGCTGGAGCATGCGGTAATCTGTAATAAAGATTAGAACAATAATGAAGGCACCTCTTGATCATATCTACGAATATTGCGTTTTATACGCATTGTTCGTCAGATATGATTAAGAGGTGCCTTTTTTGATACCGTAATCTTAATAAGAACTTTTGGATTTATTTTATTTCTTATTTCACGTTATTTTGATTTATCTGGGTTCTCCGGAATGGCTTCAATTGCGCTGATCGCAACATCCAGCCAATTACCCTCCAGATCTTCAACAGCACCAGCGTCACTGGCTGCCGCAATAGAAGGAGTCATAGGGATGCGTCCGAGCACCGGAAGATGGTACTGAGTAGCAACTTCATCAACATGACTTTTGCCGAAAATTTCGATTGCTTTGCCACAGTCCGGACATTCCACGTAACTCATATTTTCGATGATACCAATGATCGGAATATTCATCATTTGTGCCATTTTGACAGCTTTTCCTACGATCATAGATACCAGTTCCTGTGGGGAGGTTACAATAACGATGCCGTCAACAGGGATGGTTTGGAATACAGTCAAAGGAACATCACCGGTTCCCGGAGGCATATCGACAAACATATAATCGACATCTTTCCACACTACATCCTGCCAAAATTGTTTCACCGTGCCGGCAATGACCGGACCACGCCAAATAACCGGATCTGTAGCATCTTCCAATAACAGATTAACAGACATCACCTGAATGCCGGATTTGGAAACAACAGGATATATTGCATGCTCGTCGCCTGTAGCTTTTCCGTTGATGCCATATGCCTTTGGAATAGAAGGACCGGTAATGTCCGCGTCCATAACAGCGGTATGGTAGCCTTTTTTCTGGAAGTTAGCGGCCAGCAAAGATGATACCATAGATTTGCCGACACCGCCTTTGCCACTAACAACGCCGATCACTTTGCGAATGCTGCTCTCTGCGTGCGGCTTTTCTAAAAAGCTCTTTGGATCTCTTGATGCACATGCCTCTCCGCAACTCGAACAGTCATGATTACAATTTTCACTCATTTCATATCCACCTTTCTGTGAAATTAGTTGGGTATAATACCGTTTGACCCTAACATACGATTATAACAGTGATGAGAAAAAAAGTCCATCATTCAAACGATCAACTATTTACTATCAGAGAACTATAGTAATTGCCTTGCCGCATTTACGTTTTTCGTGATTTCTAGATTTTGTTATCTCTGATGATTGATTTACATGCCTTTCGGAAACTCGAAGTCCCGGAAGCAAGGTATTCATCATTTTTGAAAGGGACTTTGCGTAAGTAATATGCGATGCGACAGCAGCTTCGTTTAAGCCAAATCTGAATCATGAAGTAAATGAACGATTTTGTTCTAACAAGCTTTCCATATACATATAGTGGTACAGAAGTATAGAAACAGGTTCAGAAATGAGGAAAAGAATGGGTCGTTATGAGCGAATGATTTGCTATTTGTATGAATATCAAGATGGACACAAGGGAGCCAATGTTGGCTATGTCAAATTGGAAAAACGCGGTGAACAGTGTCGGGTGCTGATTCAAATGCGGAGAGCTGACCTTGCCACTCTGCCACAGGCAGCATTGTTTCAGCAGGAAAAAACAGGCGTGCTGCTTATACCCATTGGCGTCATGAGAGATAATAATGGCAGTATGAAGGGGCAGTATGAGGGAAATGTGGACAATCTTGCAGGTACCGGGCTGTCTCTCGACGATGTACATGGAGTATTGGTTTATGTAGAAGAAGGACATTATTTTGCATCAACATGGAATTTGGAACAGATCGATGCACGGCAATTACGTTGGTGGCAGGGGGATCAACATGAGGATGCAGGAAAAGCAGAGGCTTTACCTGAGGGAGGCAGCGAGACATCACAAGATATGGTTGTTTCATCGGATGGTAGCAGCGAGACACCGCAAAACAAGGTTATTTCATCGGATAGAAGCAACGAGGCACCGCAAAACATGGATGTTTCAGCGAATAGTAGCAGCGAGGCACCGCAAAAAGAAGTTGCTTCATCTGAGAGAGGCATCAATACACCGCGAAAAGAAGTTGTTTCGTCTGGCAGCGGCAGCAATATAGCACAGAGATTTGCGGATCATCTTGCCTCGGCGCAGGCAGGGATTTCCCGGAAACCCGAGAACGCTTCAATGGAACGTTGTAGTCAGTCGGCGGAGGTGACAGGACAGTCAATTTGCGGAAGCTGTCCATTTCAGCGCAAAGAATTGGACTATGGCAAAAAAATGTTGCTTACTTTTCCGGTGATGCGTCCGTTTGGGGAACGTTATCCCGGACAATGCGTGCGAATAGAGCCGCAGGATATTGGATGTTTGCCGATGAGAATGTGGTCCCTTTCCGGAAATCCGTTTTTAATGCAGGGATATTTTCAATATCGCCATTTGATCTTTATGGAATGGGAGAAAGGATATGTCATCGGTGTTCCGGGCATCTATAGTAACATGATGCAGTCGAAGGCGGAGAATGCCGGATTTCGTGAATTTATTGCTATCTGTGGACAGAAAAACTGTCGCGGAGCTTTTGGATATTGGCTGATGCCACTGGACTAATCTTCCGATGAATCCGGTACTATGTAGGTGTAGAGGAGATGATCCCGGTATTGTCCGTTTATTTGCGCAAATGAATGCAGATAGCCTTCCCGTACAAAGTGCAGATGTTCTAGCAGTCGGATAGAGGACTCATTTTCCGGGAGAACCATCGCTTCGAAACGATGCATTTCATAGTGCTTTGCGACCAAAGGCAGCAAAAAGGCAATTGCCTCCTGCATATAGCCGTTGCCAGTGGCGGTTTGATCCAGTTTGTATCCGATCATGCATCGATGAAAGGCTCCGCCCTGAAATTCGGAAAAGCAGACACAGCCAATCGGGATATTGCTGTTTTTTCGAAACGTCCAGTAACGAATATATTTTGACTTAAGGAAAGCATTGTATTCCCAAGTAAGATTGCGGGATTGATAGGTAATGGTGTAAAAATATTGTGGACGCAGAGGCTCTACCGGCTCTAACGTATTACGGTTTCGTTCATAAAAATCCAAAACGGCTGACGAACTGTCCGGTTTTAATATACGCAATTCAAGCCGCTCTGATTGATAATAGGTTAACATGATAACAATCCTCATTTCTGTCTAAAATCTGACTCACACCTTCGTATTTATATCGATACAAAGACGGAGTGATCTTATAAAAACATATCGGATTGGTGCGGAAAATGCAAGTGTTTCGTAGGTGATTTTGGCAGACAAAAGGTTGTTCTAATATACAAAAAAGATTATAATAAACACAGCACACTTAACTTAGGAGTCCCTTTTAGACTCCGTTATGCACAGAAATCATATGCAGTTATTATGGCATAACTACGTTAGAAATGAGGAAAAATGGCGGTGCAGAAAGACAATACGGAAAAATATATGAGGGAGGCGATCAAGCAGGCGAAAAAAGCGGCGGCAATTGGAGAAGTGCCGATCGGCTGCGTGATCGTAAGAGACGGAACAATATTAGCGAGAGGATACAACCGTCGGAACATTGAGGGGAGTACTCTGGCTCATGCCGAGATTATTGCAATAAAGAAAGCGAGTAAAAAATTGCAGGATTGGCGTCTGGAAGACTGCGAACTCTACGTTACGTTAGAACCGTGTCCGATGTGCGCCGGTGCGATCGTGCAGGCCAGGATTCCCAAAGTTGTGATCGGTGCTATGAATCCGAAAGCCGGGTGCGCCGGAAGCATTTTGGACTTGCTGCAGGAAAAACGCTTCAATCATCAAGTGGACAAGGTTATTGGAGTACTGCAAGAGCAATGCAGTCAGATGATGCAGGATTTTTTTCGGGAATTGCGCCGGCAGAAAAAAACGCAAAAAGAACAATCTTGACAGGGCATACAGGAATCTATATAATAAAATTTGTGTCGCTTCTGTAAAAGAAGCGCTCGAAGATGCGAGTAGCATCCGCTTGATTTTGTCATAAGATTTCCGTGCTAGCCGGGGAGATAGCGGTTCCCTGTACCTGCAATCCGCTATAGCAGGGGTGATGTTCTGTTTCGGGTCTATGGCTTGCAAAGCTGCCCTTTGTAAGTGGCGTTGACGCTTTGGTCTTGCGCAATGGAAACTCATGAACCGTGTCAGGAGGGGAACCTAGCAGCACTAAGTGAGATCTTCCGTGTGCCGCGAGGTTGCCGGGGCTGAGTTAACTGCGAAGGTAACGTTTGCAGCGATGGATTCAACGCAGAATGCACGGTTTTTTGTTATTTTATAGGAAATTGCTGTTATGTAGTGTGACGTTATCAAGAGTTCCCCGTCGCTGTTTTCAATAAGGAGGAGATTGAATGAATACGGAGCGAAAACCCTATTGTGTCAATCAGATCATGAAGGGTGAAATTATTTTTGAGCGCGGCAGTGAAGCTGCTTATGTTGGGCTTGTATTGAAAGGTCGAGTACGCATACAGGCAGAGGGTGTTAATTTGGTCATTGGATCCGGACATTTCTTGGGATTGACGGATTTACAGGATGGGATGTATCGTGTTACATATCAAGCTGAAACGGATCTCGCAATCTATATCTTTCGTGCCGGCGAACTTCAGGCGACTCTTCAGCAGATTTTTAAGGCGAACAAGGATTATGCAGCACTTATGGTTGCTACATTAGGAAAATATATACATGCCCTTGCGGGTGTATATCACACGCTGGAAGAGCAGGCAGAGAGGGATTATGAATTTTTGCAGGAACAGTATAAATCCTATCAGGTGATTGGGCAGGAGTTAGGGATCACAACGGATGAACTGCCTGGGATTGAAGAGTTGTCGCCGTTGATGCATTGGACGGCATTAGATGAAGAAAAGATTACTTATTATGATATCTTAAGCGGATTGAAACAGGATGTTCAAAAGGCATATTTTGGTGCATCAGAGACGATTGCAGTTTATCATATTAAGGACCAGATCAATCTGCTTCGTGATCTGCTGGATCAATGTGAAGCAGATGCAGCATATCTGCAGAGTTTGGTTGGTCCAATGTTTCGTACAGACAAAAATTTATATTTATCGGTTTTGCATATGGTGGCAACTGCCAAGAGGATTGATGCGGACACGAAAGCCGGGATGGAGATTTTTGATAAGTTGATCGATGAGATCAACCGTTTGGAAGAAGTTTTATACGAACAGGCAAGTATCAATCTGCAGATTGACCATAATTCTATGGATAATGCATACTACAGCCTAATCTGTGATGGGGCATCACAAGAAGAAACAGTGGATGCTTTGACGGAAGAGTTTGCCTTAGTAGAGGAAAACTTTGTCAGCGTTGAAGAGTTAGATCATTCCTTGGAGCACATTTTAAGGTATTCAGAGCTTCCAATAGAACAGACCCAGCAATTTGAAGCGGATGTTCGAGCGTTTGCAGCATTGTCGGACAAGATGTCGACGGATGACAACGCAAGAGAATTGCGTCGTAATATATTAAAACAGTATTATCCACTGTATAAGGCAGTATATTATAAAGAGTATCACAGCACGGAGGAGACACCGATCGAGATCGACCTTTTCCTGCGTTATGGATTTCTAAGTGAGACATTATTGACGGAAGAATTGTTGGAGGAGCTGCTTTCGTTGGACAATGATCGTTCCGGACGCGGAGACTGCCGCGTTTATGATATGAAAGAATGGCTTACCGAGGTTTACGAGGGGCGTAAAAGTCCTTCTAAGAGTGAATTCGATCTGGATTATGAAGATTTTCTGCGAGATCAGAAAAAAACCGGACGGATCACGGAAGCGCAGATGAAAGAGCAGCTCGAGGATCGCGACGCAAAATTGGATTACGAGATTACCAATATGTTCCGCGTAAATCATCGTCTGGTAAGTGGTCAGGCATCGGTATTCGTACCGTTTTTGTTTACGGAAGGAAGTTCAGCATCATTGCAACGTACCTTTTTATCAAAAGATAAGATCAATGCGAGCCTGCGCAAGCTCAGACAGATTGATTATTCGGTATTTTATCGTGAGATGCTGTTTCATAAAGACGATTCGCCGATCACAAAGGAATATATGATGGAAGAGGTGGCACCGGACGTTATTTTGCTGCCTGCTTGTGGTACCAAAGGGATTATGTGGCAGGAACTGAGCGGCCGCAGAAGAAATTCCAAAGGTCGTTTTTTGATGCCTCATTTCTTTGAAGGGGATTTAGAGCTTGCCATGATTCAGTTGTGCGGACGTTTTCGCTGGGAGCTGTGTCGCACGATGCAGGGGACTTCGTGGAACAATATTCAGATAAAATCGCTGACAAGTGAATATAGTGATTATATCCAGTTTTACCGCAAAAACAGGGATTTGTCAGAGGACAAGAAAGAAAAATTAAAAATGCAGATCCAGAAATGCAGAAACAATACACGAGAGGTCTTTGTGACGGATTATATTAACTGGATCCGACATGAGGCAAAGGGCGGGATCACGTTAAATAAGACGGTTCGAGAGATTATGGCGACGTATTGCCCGTTTACTAAAAAGATTCGTGAGACAATAGTAGAACAACCGTTGTTCCGTGATGCAATGGCACGTTTTATGCGTGAAACAGGTAAGAAAAATAAAGAATATGCGTTAAAATTCCGTGTATGGGAGAAAGACGGCATAGAAGTTCCGGCAGAGATCATACAGACAAGAGATTTTTACCGCGATCTGTAAACGGGGTGGATCATATCCAACCGCCGTCAAAACGCAGCACCTGGCCGGTCAGGTACTCTCCGCTTTGAGCGACTTGTACAATAAAGTCAGCGGTTTCTTCGGCAGAAGCCGGTCGGCCGACAGGGATTTCCTCAAACAGAGAGCTGCGCTCGTCGTCGGAAAGCTGTCCATTCATCCGGGTATCGATAAAACCACAGGAGACTGCGTTGACAGTAATGTGACTGGGACCGAGTTCTTTTGCCAAGGCTTTGGTGAAAGCACAGACACCGCCTTTCGTTGCAGAGTAAGCAACTTCAGTGGAGGCTCCTATTTCGCCCCAAACAGACGTGATGTTTATAATTTTGCCATATTGTTGAGCGAGCATAGTCGGAATAACAGCACGACAATTGTAGAATACAGAGGACAGATTGCTATTTACAATGGCAGTCCATTCATCGTCTGACATATCCTGCAGTAAACCAACATAGGAGATACCTGCGTTGTTGATGAGCAGATCAATATGTGGGTATGTGATCTGTATTTGTGAAAAAAAGTCTGCTACTTGAGCACTGTCGCCAACATCGCACTGCATCGCAAGACAGTTGCGGCCGTTAGCGGTAATCTGCTTTGCAACAGCAGAGAGCGCTGTCATGTCTTTTTGACAGCAGATGGCAAGGTCGTAGCCTGCCGCTGCAAGTTTTAGAGCGGTCATCTGACCGATCCCATGAGATGCTCCGGTTACTATAGCTGTTTTGGCTGTATTCATACTAACCTCATTTCGTGTAAAATTTATCTGTAATAAAAGTAGTATAGCATAATGGCAATATACTTTACAGGGGTAAAAAGATTTGTTATAATAGTTTGAATGTTTGTGTAATGAAAGCTGGGGGTTTGATAGCAGCGCATAGATATGCGACGATTAGTGGGAAAAGGAGAAAACAAGCATGAAGGGTACTAAGAATAATATTTGGAAAGTATTTGCTATTAATTTGGGCAAGTCTATCCTGGGAATTTGCATTTTGATCGCCGTTGGATTTGGCAGTTACAAAATATCCTATCACTTCCTATCGAAAAATGCGACTAACGTGAATACGGATAAGGATAGTATTAAGGAGATCATTAAGGAGGCGAAGACAGAGAATATTTCTAAAAACTTAATCTATGTATGTAATGAAAAAGATCAGATCACACATATGATGGTTGAAATATGTAATACTAAGACGAATAATTTGGATTATGTTACAATACCAACAAAGAACGATTATACAATTCCGACAACAATGTATCGCAAACTATGTACTATAAGTGAGAATATTCCGCAGATCATGCGTATCAGCAAGCTGAAACAGTATTTTGCAGATGAACAGCAAGCGTATGGATACGGTTCGTTGATCGTGGAAAAGATGATCGGAACAAGTTTAAGCTATTATACGGTTTTGGATGAGGAAACATATAACAACCATTATCAGGAAGTCAAAGTAAAGGTTAGTTACAAAAAGACTGTGGATGTAGAACAGACCGCATCACCGGTTGCCTCTGCATCGCCGGAGCCATCCGGAGCCAAGACAAAGATGAAGATTTCTTGTGCCAGCGATGCGTATGTGCAGCAGCTTAAAGATCTGAATGGTGATGAATCGAAGATTGCGGATTTTATCAAATCACAGTATGATCGCGTGACTTCCAATCTGACAGTGACGAATAAGATTGGTTATATTCAAAGTTATGAGCAGATGAATGTGGACTATTTCCATTATTGGGGATGTCCGGGAAGCTACGATGGTAAGGTGTTTGTTGTAGATACAAAGGCTGCCAAGAAGTTTTTCAAAGGTCTGATCAATAACGAAGTGCCATATACAGCGGCTCAGGATCTTACGACAACGCAAAAAGCGACAACGTCGCCTGCAGCAAGCAGTAATACGACGCCAAAGCCAAAGAGCGGTAAGAAAGCAGTAAGTTCCAAAGGACTTAAGATAATTCTGCTCAACGGCAGTAAGATTGCCGGACTGGCCGGTAAGACACAGCAGAAATTACAGAAGAAGGGGTATACTGTACCTCAAGTAGGGGATTATACTAAAGAGACCTTGACACAGACAAAGATTATTGTTAAAGAAGATGGTCAAGGAGAGGATTTGAAGAAATATTTCAAAAATCCACAGGTAACCGTTGGTATGGTGGATCAAGGATATGATATCGAGATTATTCTGGGTACCGCTGATGCAAATCAGTAGCAAGGATGGTATAACGAAACGATGCACGCTTCAGTAAAAGTGCTGGATATTGACATTGATATGATGACGAATGATGTCTTTGTCCAGAAAATGAATGAATATCTTTCGGACGATAAGTTAGATGTGATATTATTTGCGTCGACGGAGCTGTTAGATAAGGCAATGGGGGAGGAGTCGTATCGTGAAGTGATCGAGCAGGCGGATTTGATCCTGCCCGGTGAGGAGGCACTGCTTAGTGCACATCATGTTGAAGTGCTGGAAGCTGGTGGAATGGTAGTCAGCTGTAAAAGCTTTGGCATTATGTTAGAAAATCTTCAGAAAAAAGATCAAAGCGTATATATAATAGGAAAGAGCAGCACGGAAGTAGAACAATTGGAAACTTGGTGCAAACGTATGCAGCCGGGGCTTCGATTATCAGGAAGTGTTGTGTATGATCCGGATATGGAGGCCGCAGCGCTGATCAATGAGATCAACAATCATACGCCGGATATTTTGTTGGTAGATTTAGAGACCGGGCCGCAGGAAATTTGGATCATGGAGCATTTGCCATTGCTGCATGCGCGTCTGTGCGTAGCGATCGGCGGTGTGGTGAGCTTGATCTTGGCTGAGGAAAAAGAAGCGCCGGAGTGGGTCAAGAAACTTCATTTGGAACCGCTGTATGAGAAACTGGTTCGCCAGCAATCGGTCAAAAAAGATGTTCAAGCACGTATATTTCGAAAGAAAGTTGTGCAATATAATAATAAATCAGATGAAAAAGATATTTGAAGTAAGAGAGGATAACCAATGATAGGTTATCCTCTTTTTGAATGAATTGGATTGGATGATCGAGGGGATGAGACGCAAGTATGTTTGGAAAACGATTTTGGTGGAGGGAATTACCGGCATTTGTCATTGGAACAGGTATGATGGCATTGGCGGTCAATATGGTATACAGTCCAATGGGGATGGTGCCGGGGGGCTTTTCAGGGCTTGCTATCCTGCTGTCGCATATGCTGTATGAATATGCCGGAATTCCGATGGCTGTTTGGAGCATAAATCTGTTGTTAAATATTCCGGTTTTTGTATGGGGAATTTTTGAAAAAGGGCATCGATTTATCATGAAATCATTCATTGCCAACCTCATATTTTCGGCAATGTTGTATGCGATACCGGAGCAGCCGGTGGCAGAGGGAGATTTTGTGATGGCTGCTATTGTTGGAGGTGTACTGACCGGCGCCGGCATTGGTCTGGTATTTGCAACAGGATATTCTACCGGTGGAACAGATCTGCTGGGGAGCCTGATCTGCACGTATTATCCGCATATCTCTGTGGCAAACGCGTTGTTTGTCATTGATTCAGTGATCATTGTTGCCGGAGCATTTTATTTTGGTGTCGATAAGGCGATTTATGCAACAGCAGCCGTTTTTGTTTCTTCGAAGGTAATGGACGCGATCCTGTCCGGCATGACGCAAAGCAAACAGATCTTAGTTATTTCAAAGAAATGGCAGGATATAGCGGAGGAGATCATGACATCGTTAAATCGCGGAGTGACACAGATCAAAGCAAAGGGAGTGTATAGCGGACAGGAGCGACCTGTGTTGCTGTGTGTTATAGGCAAAAGACAGACGGGACAGCTTCTGCAGGCGGTGCGAAAACATGACACGTCAGCATTTGTCATAATCACGGAAGCGAGAGAAGTTTTGGGTGAAGGATTTGATTCGACAGCTCTCGGCATGTCAGCAGATGGCAAAAAACTGTTCAAATTGCACAGAAAAACAACAAAAAAGCCGTAGATTTTTTAGCAAAAGCAATGAAAAAATCTCATTCTATACACTTTGCACAAAAAGCGAAAACTTTCTTTGGCAATTCGTGCCATGGTCAAAAAATTCTGTTTGGTGTATTATATTTTACAGGTTATGTGAGAGGAGTTATTCCCTTACAAGATAAATTAATTGACAAACAGGAGGACATATTAATGGCAAGTTTATCTTTGAAAAACATCTGCAAAACATATCCAAACGGATTCGTTGCAGTAAAGAATTTTAATCTGGACATCGCAGATAAGGAGTTCATCATCTTCGTAGGGCCTTCAGGTTGTGGTAAATCTACTACACTTCGTATGATCGCTGGTTTGGAAGAGATCACAGAGGGTGAGCTTTGGATCGGCAACAACTTAGTAAATGATGTAGAGCCTAAGGATCGTGATATCGCAATGGTATTCCAGAACTACGCTCTGTATCCACATATGTCAGTATATGACAACATGGCATTCGGTCTGAAGTTAAGAAAGACTCCTAAGGAGAAGATCGATAAGTTAGTACATGATGCAGCAAGAATCCTTGACATCGAGCATTTGTTAGACCGTAAGCCAAAGGCTTTATCCGGTGGTCAGAGACAGCGTGTTGCCATGGGTCGTGCAATCGTTCGTAACCCTAAGGTATTCTTGATGGATGAGCCACTCTCCAACTTGGATGCAAAACTTCGTGTACAGATGCGTATCGAGATTTCTAAGATCCATCAGAGATTGGAAGCTACGATCATCTACGTAACACATGACCAGACAGAGGCTCTTACATTGGGTACTCGTATCGTTGTTATGAAAGATGGTGT
>ERZ773188.2875-NODE-2875-length-15615-cov-26.767224_pt1 | contig 15615 bp, 12 predicted proteins | sample MGYA00581011_ERZ773188 | MGnify/ENA primary metagenome ERZ773188 (study PRJEB29015, sample SAMEA2737798) | human gut metagenome | biome: human gut; feature: human-associated habitat; material: faeces | place: China | collected 2012 ...
CTCATTCCACTTAGCGTAGCGCTGCTACGCTGCGTTTCATTCGCGTTAGCCAGAAGAAAAAATTCGCTTCGCATCTTGGCGCATTCTCATTTGGAAATAGTACAGACGGGTCGTTCAATCGTAAAGCCTCATTAGAAACGGTTTGATGATAGCACGGTTTTTTCCTTGTTTCAAGGGGGCTTTTGGAAAGATTTCGACAATATTTCTTGCCTATCAGTTAAGTAACAAAAAACCGGAAAATTCAAGGACAAAAGGCACAATGCAGCGATAAAAACCAGCGACAGGAGTGGCGAAACCGAAGGTCTCCAGCAGACGACCGCAGACTTCGTCCGTTTTCATTGCCCTCTGGAAGCATGGAAAAGACCAGTGTGAAAAGGAAGTCAACCATGCCTATCAGCATAGAATCAGAAAAAACCACCCAACGAAACCATTTTCGTTCTGGTAAGAAATCGGACATTCTTGACAAAACGCAACTTTTGTGTATACTAAAATTATAGCATCTTCTATTCCATAGACCCCCAAGACGCTAAGGGAGGAAATTAAACATGAAACACTGGGTCGCACAAGCGCTTTCTCTGCTGATGGCACTCTGCCTGTTTCTGCCCTGCTTCGCCGCAGCGGAAGAAGCCGCGCAGACCGCCGTCACCATCGACTTTGAGGATGGCAACGCCGCCGCATTCAGCCAGTCTGGCTCCTGCACCGTCGGCGTGACGGAATCGCAGGCACACAACGGTAAGCAGAGCCTGCGAGTTTCTGGACGCGGCAGCAATAACTGGGACGCCGTTGACCTCTCCGCTGCGTCGCTTGGCATTGAGGCCGGCGCGAAAGTCCACCTGTCCGCCTGCGTCTACGTCGAAAGCTCGGAGGACGGCGTTATGGCGATTGGCAAGGCGGGCGGCGATTACGCCTACTACGCGCAGGTGAACGTCAAGGGCAAGGAGTGGACGGAAATCTCCTGCGATTTCGAGGCGGACGCGGGCATCAATATCCGCTTCCTCACGGCGTCGGATAACTATCTGGGCAAAAACTACTGCATTGATGACGTTACGCTGACCATCACCGCGCCCGAAAAGGTGGATTACTCCGACGCGCCGCAGATTCACTACACGTCGGACTTTACCAGCGGCACGGACGGCTGGTATGCGCGTTCTGCGGGCGGCGCCGCCATCGAGACGACCGCTGACGGGCTGTACATTACCGGGCGTACCGCGACGTGGAACTCTCCCGGCCGCGACTTCGACCTTGTGCCGGGGCGCGTCTACAACCTGTCCGTGCAGGTGAAGCAGGACGAACTCGATTCGTGCAGCTTCATCCTGTCCGTCGCCCATACCCGCGACGGCGAGGAATCCTATGAGAACATTGTCACCGGCACGGCGAAGAAGGGTGAATGGGCAATGCTGTCCGGCTCGTACATTCCCGGTCGGTATGACAAGTATGTGCTGTACGTCGAGGGTGCGGGCAAGGAAACGTCCTTCACCATCCGCAATTTTACCTGCGACGAGAAGATTGACTCCTTCGACACCACTTCGCTGCCTGCCCTCAAGACGCTCTATGCGGATAAGTTCGATTTCGGCACGGCGGTTGTTGCCAGTGAAGTGGCGGACAGCAAACGCATGGCGTTCTACGGCAGCCAGTTTACCATCATGACCGCGGGCAACGAGATGAAGCCGGATTCGCTGCTGGATATGGCGGAATGCCGCAAGCTCAGCCGCACGGACGACACGGCCGTCGCTGTGAAGTTCGACAACTGCATTCCGTTCCTCGATTGGTGCCGCGACAATGGCGTGAAGGTGCATGGGCATGTGCTGGTGTGGCACTCCCAGACGCCCGAAGCCTTCTTCCATGAGGGCTACGCGACCCACAAGCCGCTGTGCAGCCGCGAAACCATGCTCGCCCGCATGGAAAGCTACATCCAGCAGGTGCTGACGTGGACGAACGAGAATTATCCGGGGCTGATTGTCTCGTGGGACGTTGTGAACGAAGCCGTGGCGGACGGCAGCGACCAGCTGCGCGAATCCAACTGGACAAAGACGGTTGGTCAGGATTTCGTGAACCGCGCGTTTGAGTACGCCCGCAAGTACGCCGCGGACGGCGTGAAGCTGTACTACAATGATTACAACACCCCCCTTGACCCCAAGCTGCACGGCATCTGCGTTCTGCTGGACAGCCTGATTGCGGATGGCACGATTGACGGCTACGGCTTCCAGGCACACTACTCCGTCGGCAGCCCGACGATTGACCGCGTGGATTGGGCGTTCCAGCAGATTGCCAAGCGTGATTTGCTCCTGCGCGTGTCCGAACTTGACGTGGGCATTGACGATACGAGCGAGGAAAATCTGCAGAAGCAGGCGAAGTATTACGGCAACCTGATGAAGATTTTCCTGCGTTACGCCGACCGCATCGAAGCGGTGCAGGTATGGGGCACGGTGGACGACATGAGCTGGCGCGCGGACAAGTACCCGCTCCTGTTCGACAAGGATGCCCAGCCGAAGCCCGCGTTTGACACGCTGGTGGAACTGGCACAGTAAATCCATCATAAAGGCAACACCGCACAATCCATTTGCCAGCCGACCACCTCATTTGTGCGGTGTTACCCTAACTTTAAGGAGGCGACGAAGATGAAGAAGAAGAGTTTTGCCATATTGCTGGCTGCGGCGCTGCTGCTGTGCCTGCTGCCGAGAATGGCGCCGGAAGCGAAGGCGGAAACCGTCCGCAACATATGTTCTTCCTGTAGGAAGCAGGCAGATCTTGAGATTACAGGATTCGAGCGATTCAACGACGATTATCATTATGTAATTTACATATGTTCACACTGCGGTAACAGTTCATATGCCCTATTTATTGGAAACCCAATCACCTCTCACTCTGGCGGCACCGAAACGCCGACCTGCACCACGGGCAAAACCTGCACCCGGTGCGGCACTCAATACGGCAAACTCGGTCACGACTGGGGCGCATGGCAATCCAGGGGCAACAACAGCGAGCATTTCCGCACCTGCCAGCGTGACGGCTGCGATGCGGAGCAAACCGCAGGCTGCTCCGGCGACAGCAGTGCGACCTGCATCACCCTGGGAACATGCACTACCTGTGGCGGGCAGTACTACAGCGCACATACCTTCCCTGCGAATCAGAGCTGGGATTCGGATGCCGAAAACCACTGGGTTAGCTGCACCGTCTGCCACGAAGCGAAAACTAAGGTGGGCGCACATTTATTCGTTCAGGGCAACGATAGCTCGTGCCTTAAGTCCGCAGCCACCTGCGTTTCTCCGCCCGTGTACTACACAAACTGCGCTTACTGCTACCGCAAGGGAACGGATACTTATGTACACCCATGGTATGGACCTGACCCGAACAACCACGACCTGGTGCACCACGACGCAAAAGCACCCACCTGCACCGAAATTGGCTGGGATGCATATGATGCCTGCCAGCGTGAGGGCTGCACTTACACCACCAAGGTGGAAATCCCTGCGCTGAAACACAAGCTGGTGCATCACGATGCAAAGGCCCCCACCTGCACCGAGACTGGTTGGAATGAATATGACGCCTGCCAGCGCGAGGGCTGCGATTACACCACCAAGGTGGAAATCCCCGCCCCCGGGCACGATTATACCGAAAAGGTCGTCAAGCCCACCTGCGAAAAGGGCGGCTACACGCTGCACACCTGCAAAAACTGCCATGACAGCTATAAGGATCACCAGACGAAGACGCTGCTGCACTGGTATGGCGAATGGACGAGTAACGGCGACGGCACGCACAGCGCGATCTGCAAGCGCAAGGATTGCAAGCACGTCGGCAAGACCGAATGCGCCATCGTCGAATTCAAGCAGGATGAAGCGACGCGCACGCTCTGCCCCGTATGCGGCAATGTGAGCGGTGGCACGCATCTGGCGCTGGTTGAAGAAGTGAAGGCGGAGGGCGAGCATCTGCCCTATGGCGAGCTGGTGCTGCGCATGGGTGAAACTGCGAACGGCAATACGCTGCTGAGCGTCTGCTTTGAAGTTTCCGGCAAGCTCACCCAGCCGAAGGGCGAGGTAAAAATCACGATGCCCGCCGAGCTGCTGAACGGCGTTACCTTGGCGCTGCTGAATGCCGACGATACGGAAATTGATCTGCCCTACATCGTGGAAGGTGAAAACGCAGTGTTCACGCTGGATTTCACCGCTGCAGAGATTCCCACCGCGCTGATTCGCCTGATACCGACAGCGGAATAATCTTATTTCCATTTCATAGCGTTTTTAAAAATTTGAGGAGGAGAAAAACATGAAAAAATGGTTGGTTACATGTCTCCTGGCGATTGCGCTGCTCTTTGTAGCAACCACGGCGATGGCTGCGCATATCAGGTTGAACGGCGACTATTGCGAAGGGAATACCTTTGAAATACGCAAAAGAGAAAAAGATTACCATACGCTGTACTGTTACCGCTGCTATGATGAGTTTACAGAGAATCATTGGAGCATAGATACACCCCAGTACAAAGCCACTTGCACGAAAGTTGCGGTATGTACTTCTTGTCTTATGTCCTACGGTGAATACGGGCCGCACGACTGGGGCGCATGGCAATCCAGGGGTAACAACAGTGAGCATATCCGCCACTGCCAGCGTGACGGCTGCGATGCGGTCGACACCGCAAGCTGCTCCGGCGACAGCAGCGCGACCTGCATTACGCTGGGAACATGCAGCACCTGCGGCGGGCAGTACTACAGCGCACATGCATTCCCTGCGGGGCAGAACTGGCATTCGGACGACAAAAACCACTGGCTTAGCTGCACCGTCTGCCACGAAGCGAAAACTAAGATGGGCGCACATTGGTTCGTTCAGGGCGCCGTTAGCGTGTGCCTTAAGTCCGCAGCCACCTGCGTTGCTCCGGCCGTGTACTACACAAACTGCGACTACTGCTACCACAAGGGAACGGATACTTATGTAGACCCATATAATGGACCTGACCCGAACAACCACGACCTGGTGCACCACGACGCAAAGGCGCCCACCTGCACCGAAATTGGCTGGGATGAATATGACGCCTGCCAGCGCGAGGGCTGCACTTACACCACCAAGGTGGAAATCCCTGCGCTGAAACACAAGCTGGTGCATCACGATGCAAAGGCCCCCACCTGCACCGAGACTGGTTGGAATGAATATGACGCCTGCCAGCGCGAGGGCTGCGATTACACCACCAAGGTGGAAATCCCCGCCCCCGGGCACGATTATACCGAAAAGGTCGTCAAGCCCACCTGCGAAAAGGGCGGCTACACGCTGCACACCTGCAAAAACTGCCATGACAGCTATAAGGATCACCAGACGAAGACGCTGCTGCACTGGTATGGCGAATGGACGAGTAACGGCGACGGCACGCACAGCGCGATCTGCAAGCGCAAGGATTGCAAGCACGTCGGCAAGACCGAATGCGCCATCGTCGAATTCAAGCAGGATGAAGCGACGCGCACGCTCTGCCCCGTATGCGGCAATGTGAGCGGTGGCACGCATCTGGCGCTGGTTGAAGAAGTGAAGGCGGAGGGCGAGCATCTGCCCTATGGCGAGCTGGTGCTGCGCATGGGTGAAACTGCGAACGGCAATACGCTGCTGAGCGTCTGCTTTGAAGTTTCCGGCAAGCTCACCCAGCCGAAGGGCGAGGTAAAAATCACGATGCCCGCCGAGCTGCTGAACGGCGTTACCTTGGCGCTGCTGAATGCCGACGATACGGAAATTGATCTGCCCTACATCGTGGAAGGTGAAAACGCAGTGTTCACGCTGGATTTCACCGCTGCAGAGATTCCCACCGCGCTGATTCGCCTGATACCGACAGCGGAATAATCCCATTTCATAGCGTTTTTAAGGCCGTTGCAGAAGATGAATCCTGCAACGGCCGTTATGGTGCGCCCGGCTTAGCCGAAGGCAAGGGTGTCCATCGAAAGGCGGAGTCTGAAGGAAGCCGGATGCCAGCGGACAAACGCCCGAACCGACGAACAGAAATCACATAGTAGACCGTAGAGGGGCGGACGAGTGTGCCGAGCAACACAAAGTCCAAGGCTGCCCGAATCCCGTGCGGTAAATGTGGCGGTTATGTGGAAGAAAAAAAGGCGGCTGCCAGGTTTATCCCCTGACAGTCGCCTCACTGTTTACTTCTTTTCTACTTTGCTGCTGCCGCGGATGGTCGCATCCGGCTTGGCGGCCTGCTTCATGAACGCCGACGGGCTGATGCCGACGATGTTCTTGAACTGCTTGGAGAAGTGGTACGGATCCTGCATCCCGACTTCGATGCCTGCCTGACGAACCGTGTGCCCTTCCTCGCGCAGCAGCTCCTTCGCGCGCTCCATCTTGCAGTGCAGTACATACGACAGCGGCGGCATGCCCACTTCGCTCACAAAGCGCTTGCGGAACGTTTCCATCGGCATACGGGAAATTGCCGCCATCTCCGCCAGAGAGAAGTTGTCCTTGTACTGATTCGCGCGCAGGGTGTCCACGACCTTCGCAATCTCGTGCGAAAGCATCGCGTCCATGGCGACCGGCTGCCCCCAGTGGCTTGCCAGCATCCCGTACATCAGGTGCTGCAGCTGATATGTCGCGTCGCTGGTGTCCGTGTGGCGGACGATGACCTGCACAATCTGCTTCGCCAAGTACATCTGGCTCGGCAGCGCCCCCTGTTTCAGCGGCATATGCAGCAGCGCGCCCATCTTGCGTACGACCATCGGCGCAAGCGGGCCTTCCAGCGCAATCCATACACAGCGGACGCTCTCGTCAATCTGCAGGGCAGCGTCGCGGTTGCCGGCGGGCAGGAAGCACGTTTCCTGCTGTTTCAGCGTCAGCTCATGCCCCTGCCAAACCAGCGTCGCTTCGCCTGCCTCCACCGCGAACCAAATCCACTGGTCATGCGGCTTAATGGGGCGTCTCCCTGCCTCAAACATCGCCGTGCCTGCCGCATGAATCCACGCACCGCTGGAGCGGGTCAAGCTGCCCGGCTTGTGGTATCCTTCCACCACCATAGTATCCGCCGCAGCCTCTACGTCTGCGAACAGGTAAGACTCCATGCCCTTCATCCTCCTTCAACCAAATGGCACAATTGTCATTATGGCTATTATAATGCCCAAATCGGTTGATTGTCAAGAGGATTACACGATTTTCCCGAAATTTTTCTGAAGGATAGCTGTGCGTGCCCGAATATGGATGAATGCCATTCGATACAGGTTAGCTTTGACAAACTTTTCGCCCGAAAAACAGCAAATGTACAATTCTGCCCTTGACAAGCGCGGGATGAGCGGACTATAATAAATGCGGATATGCGGCAATGATGCCGCCGGACGGAGGAATTTTCTCCATGATGCTGTCTGTGCTGTTTCCGTTTACGTTCCCGGCGTTTTTCGCCGGGCAAATTGACGTACCGTGAAGCAGCAGCCGCAGTGATTGAGGAAAACATCAGGCGCGGAAGCTCTTTTGCGGGCTTCCGTGCTTTTTTTCGTCCATTTGAGCCAATAATGATTTTGAGCCAATAATGATTGACGCAGGAGGTTGAACAACATGATTATCGTCTTGAAGCAGGGCACGACCCAGCAGGAAATCGACACCGTTACCAATGCCGTGGTTGCGCGCGGCGTATCCGTCAGCCCGATTGTAGGCACGGAGATGACCATCCTCGGTCTGACTGGCGACACAAGCCGCATTGACCCCGACCAGCTGGAATCCTTCCACTGCGTCGAGCGCATCATGAAGGTTGCCGAGCCGTTCAAGAAGGCAAACCGCGCGTTCCACCCCGCGCCGAGCGAAATTAAAATCGGGAACACGGTTGTCGGCGGCAAGAAACTGGCGATTATGGCAGGCCCCTGCTCCGTGGAGAGCAACGAGCAGATTACCGCCGTGGCGCAGGCGGTGAAGGACGCGGGCGCGACGGTGCTGCGCGGTGGTGCGTTCAAGCCGCGCACGTCCCCGTACTCCTTCCAAGGACTGGCATACGAGGGGCTGGACATGCTCTGCCATGCCCGCGAGCAGACCGGGCTACCCATCGTGACCGAGCTGATGTCCCCCTACGACATTGATACCTTCGTGGATAAGGTGGACTGCATTCAGGTCGGCGCGCGCAACATGCAGAATTTCGACCTGCTGAAACAATTGGGTAAGATTCGCAAGCCGATTCTGCTCAAGCGCGGACTGTCCGCCACCATCGAGGAGTGGCTGATGAGCGCGGAGTATATCATGGCGGGCGGCAATGAGCAGGTGATTCTGTGCGAGCGCGGCATCCGTACGTTCGAGACGTACACGCGCAACACACTCGACCTGTCCGCCATCTGCGCGGTGAAGAAGCTGAGCCACCTGCCGGTGATTGTTGATCCGAGCCATTCGACCGGCAAGAGCTGGATGGTGCAGCCGATTGCGCGCGCGGCGATTGCGGTCGGCGCGGACGGCGTGATGATTGAGGTACACAACGACCCGGCGCACGCGTTGTGCGACGGTGCGCAGTCGATTACGCCCGCCGCGTTTGTGGACGTGATGGCGGATATTCGGAAGATTGCAGAAGCTGTTGGGCGCGAGGTGTGATGATGAAAACGCCCCTGCTTATGTTAGGCAGGGGCGTTTTTGGTGCTGACTTTTTTGTTTATTGTGTAAGTTTGGAGCAGGGGAATGCGCCTGCGGGCGCACCAAAGGGCATGAAAACAAACGAAGTTTGCGGTCGCCCTTTGGAAACCTTCGGTCGCCACTTCCATACTTTTGGGGTTTTGTTTCTTTTTTGAACCGTAGGTCCGTTGGATAAACACGCGGACACTGTATGCAGAAGCGCTCAACTCAATCGCGAGAAGGGTGTCGAGAGGGTCGAAGACCCTTCGCGGGTGCAGGGCAGAGCCCTGCCGGAGTCCAGAGGCAGAGCCTCTGGCGCCTCCTTTACCCCCGTAAGAACCCAATCACTTCCGGCACATACTTCTCCATCACATCGTTCGTGGACATGTAGATTTCGTGCTTCGCGGGATAAACGGAAAGTTTCGCACCGGGGACTTGCGCGACAAATTGTTTCTGCTCCGGCAGACAGACTGTCTTGTCCAGTGATGCTTGGCAGAGCAGCAGCGGCGTGATAATCTGCTTGTCCTTCGCCGGGTCAAGCAGTACTTTCGTCACGCCAATCGCTTCCTGTACCCAGCCATAAGTGGGCGAACAATTCTGCAAGTGCGCGTTGTCGATGCGCTTGCGCTCGTAGTAGTCAAAGCGGACGCGGCTGGTGGCGCAGGATGTCTCGAACGGCTCGTTCTCCGGGCTGAACGGTTTGCCGATGAACGCGCGGTCTTCCCGCTTGCCGATGGCGCACATGAAGTCCGCCGCGAGTTTGCCCGCCCAGCGCGGCAGCGGCGCACTCGACGGCGCAATCATCGGCGCAGTCAGCACCGCCCGCGCGAAATACTCCGGGTGATTCATCAGCGTCATGCCGCCAATCGCGCCGCCCATCGAGTGCGCATACAGCACGCGCGGCAGATGCTCCGTCCTCGGCAGGACGACACCAGACATGAATTCCTCCAAATCGCGCAGATAATCCGAAAACGCATCGACGTGCGTGATGGAGGTGTCAGAAATTTTGCGGACGGATTTGCCGTGCCCGCGGTGGTCGATGGCGTAGACGTTGAACTTCTCGTTCAGAAAATACCACGTCATTTCGCGGAATTTCTCGGCGGATTCCGTGTAGCCGTGCAGGATGACGACGGCGCGGGTCGCATCCGGCTGCTCGTAGACCTCTGCGTGCAGCGTTCCGCCCGTGGAGAGCGGCATGTCCATCTCCTGACGGCGCGAATCCAGATACGGCTCAACCGTCTCGGTCATGACGGCGGCATAGTTGCTTTCGGGCAGAATGGAAATCATAGCGTCCTCCTGTGATCATAATGCTTGACATGTCTATTATATCAGAAAAAGAACGCAAAATGCAAGGGCTGCACCGACTTTTCCGGCGCAGCCCTTGATGTTATTTGTTGATTTCCTGCTGAAGCACGTCAAGGAACGCTTGACGGCGGCAGTTCTTGAACGAATAGGTAAATCCATCTGACGTAAAGCGGAACGTGTAGCCCTTGAGAATTTCGCCCATCAGGCTGGTGGTGCTGAAGTCGGTCACGCCCTTGAGCGGAATGGTGTGCATCAGCTTGAGCGGCTCGGACTTCATGTTCGTGTCGTAGATGAGCAGGTCATTGCCCTTCACACCGAGCAGCACCATGCCGAAGCTTCCGTCCGGCAGCTCCTTCACCGTGGCGCAGAGCGCCGCCCCGCGCGCATCGCAAACGCCCGCCTCCTGCATTTGCTGGGCGTATTTCTCCTGATTTGCCATGTAAAATCAACCTCCTTTTTTGGCCTTGAGCCTACTGACAAGTATAAGCGGGGGGGGGCTGATTTGTCAAGCGAACGCGGGAAAATTTACAAGTGGACTTAGTTCGGCACATACATCGGTGTCAGCCCCATTTCAAGATACACGGTGTTGACATGCTCCTGACACGCGCGGGCGAACCCCTCCGCGTCAAACGCGCCGTTCAGGTAGCGCTGCATGAGCGTCTTGAGGGCATCGTCGAAGGTGACGGGGGAGTCGCCGGGGATGTAGGCATACTGGACGAGGTTTTGATAGTAGGCAATGTCCTCCGGGGAGACGGAATAGGGGTGTTCGGTGATGTAGGCTAAGCTGCTGCGGGCGTAATCAAGGTCACTTTTGTCCTGTGCAGTGAGCTTCTCCTTCGCTTCCAAGCGAGCAATTTCATCTTGATATTGCGCAACCTTTTCATCATAGTCGGAACGGATGATGGGCTTGCTGAGAGACGAATCCCAGAGTGCGGCGTTTTCGGATTCGTAAGTTGCCAGATGCTGCATCAGGTCGATGGCACCGCCAATGTTGTTGGAGTACGGGTTGATGACGGCGACATAGGTCATGTAATACAGCCCCGAAGGCGCATCATCAAGGACGGACGGGATCAATTCGATGTCTGCTTCGGGCGCGAGAGAAGCCATCGAGGATGTGAAGACTTCGTGGGACGCTAACAAATTCTCCTTCAACGTTTCGGGAACGGTGTTCTTGATTTTCTCGGCAATGCGGGCAAATTCGGGACGCAGGAAGTTAATCTGCCCATCCACTCGTTCAGAAGCAATCAGAAATTGTTCCAGATAGAACGTGAGCATCCCCGACTGCGTGAACGGGTAGTCGATCAGCAGCAGATAGTCATTCCCCAAATAGCCGCCGTCGAGCAGCACTTTGCTGACATCTAAAAATTCCTCAAAGGTGGCTGGGGCAGAAAGCTCTAATTCTTCCAGCAGGGTAGTGGACAGCACACCCCAGCCCACCGGCTGCGCATCAATATACCAGCCGACCAGATTGCCATTGTCCATGAGCGCATTCTGAAAGGCAGGATACAAGTCGCCGAGTTTATCCATCAAATCGCTGTCATCGGTCAGCGGATAGTAATAGTGCTGTTTTTTGATTTGGTCAAGCCCAGCGTTCGAGTCAAAAATGAAGATGTCAATATTGGGATCGCGGGATGCGATGGCGGATGCAATGTCCTTCATCGAGCCGTCTCTTCGTTCGACGGAATGTCCTGCCGCGGCATAGGAATCAATGGGCGGGCAATAGGAGGATGCGCCGAGAATTCGGACGGGCTGCGTATTTTCCGCCGCGGCGAACGTGCCTAAGAGTGCAATCATCATCAGCAGAGCAAGCAAGCGTTTCATCTTCAATTCCTCCTTCGGAACGGGAAGCAAGTCAACGTGTGCATAGTGTGATGGTCGAGTTTCCAATATCATCATAACAGACGATGTGCGGAATGTCAAGATATTAACATAAAAAATACAAGCGGCGGCGAAAATGCGCAAAACAAATCCCCCGACTGCCTTGCAGCAATCGGGGGGATGAATCAGCATCTTATGCGTTGAAATTCAGATATTCTTCTTCCGGCGGGGGGACAATCTCCGCGCGGGCTTCCTGCAACATCAGCATCTTTTCGCCCTGCGCGTCCACCGCCTTGCACTGCGCGGTCAGGCGGAAATATGTCTTCGTGCTGGGCTTCTGGATACCCTGCGTAATCCAGCCGATGGGCTGAATGTCGTTCGCGCAGCACGTCATCGCCATCCGCCCGAACATGTAGTAGCCCTTGGGCAGCGAGCGGTCAGCGAACGCCTGCCCCACCAAGCGCACGGTCTTGCGGTCGTAGCGATCGGCATGATCAAGCGAATCCAGATAGAAGGTCGGAATGTCCTCGTCCTTGATTTCGATGACGGCGGACTTCATGTCATAGGGGAGGTCTTCGTCCGCCACGCCGTCTTCGCTCGTGCCGTCGGTGTTCTCGAAGATGATGTTCGTCTTCGGGTTGACCGCTTTGAGCTGGCGACGCCACGGGCTCTTGTTTGCGCCGGGCTGGCAGCGGTTGACCAGAATCAGGTCAGCGACCTTCATCGGGTCGGTCAGCATCTGGCGCATGTTGGTGAAGTAGTTGTCGAAGGTGTTCGCGTCCACCGTCGTGATAATCTGCACGACTTCCCACTTGCGCGGCAGCATACAGCTGCCCAACCGCTCAATCGTCCAGATGCTGTTGTATTCGATGATGACGCGCTCCGGCTGATACTCCTTGTCCAGCGCTTCCATCTTCTTCGTGTTCATCTCGTCCGCTTCGTCGAGGACGACGACGGTCGTGTTCTTCGCCGTCTCGTACTCCTCAACGCCCTCTTCGCAGCAGATGACCAGCGTCTTCTGCCCGCGCGAGAAGTTGTCGTCCGTCAGCATGGAGTTGATGAGCTGGGTTTTGCCGCTTTCGAGGAAGCCGGTAATCAGGTAGACTGGTGTAAATTCCTGTTCGCTCATGCCTTGAACAGCTCCCGCAGTGCTTTTTCGTCGATGTGCGCACCGATGACGCACAGGCGGCCGGTGTAATCCGGCGTACCCGGACGGAACTGGCTCTCGCCCGGCACATAGTCAAACTGGAACCAGTCGCCCGCCGCGTTCTGCAGCACGCCCTTGGCACGCAGCACCGTGCCGTACTCTTCTTCGTCGGACAGCTTGTCCAGCATCGCCTTGACCTCGTCCTGCTCGTAACGGTTCGCAGTTTCTACGCCGACAGACACGAACACTTCGTCTGCGTCATGCCCGTGATGATGATGGTGATGATGTCCGCAGGAGCAGGTTTCGCCGTCCTCGTGGTCGTGATGATGATGTTCGTGCTCATCCTCGTCATGGTCGTCGTGATCATGATGGTGATGATGCTCATGGTCGTCATGGTCGTCGTCATGATGATGATGGCAGCAGCATTCCTCGCCGTCCTCGTGATGGTGATGATGCTCGTGTTCATCCTCGTCGTCATCATCGTCGTCATCGAGGTGGATTTCCATCGGATTGCCGGATTCAATGACTTCCAGCAGCGTATCAGCGGACAGGTCATCCCACGGCGTCGTCACGATGCGGACGCCCGGATGCTGCTCTTCCACCAGCGCGCGGCTCTTCTCGATGCGCTCCGCGGACAGCAGCTGCGTGCGGCTGAAAATCACCGTCGCGCTCGTCTTAATCTGGTCGAGGAAGAACTCGCCGAAGTTCTTCATATACATGCGGCACTTGCCCGCGTCCACAACGGTCGCGCAGCCGGTCACAACGAGGTCGCTGTGGCGTTCCTTCGCGCGCTCGACGGCGGCGAGGATTTCGCTCAGCTTGCCCACGCCGGACGGCTCAATCAGCAGGCGGTCAGGATGATACTTCGCAATCAGGTCATCAACCGCCTTCTGGAAGTCGCCCACCAGCGTGCAGCAGATGCAGCCGGAATTGAGTTCATCGACGATGATGCCCGAATCCTTCATAAAGCTGCCGTCCACGCCGACTTCGCCATATTCATTTTCCAGCAGGATGATTTTTTCCTTCGCAACGCTGCCCGTCAGCAGCTTTTTGATGAGCGTCGTTTTGCCCGCGCCCAGAAAACCCGAAATAATGTTGACCTTAACCATAGCTGTTTTTCTCCTATTCCTCAGGGTCTGGCGGCTCATTCCCGCCACGCTGTTAGAAATACTATTCCGGGATTCATCTGCGCCATCTGCTTGCGCCTTTTCCCTTCTGGCGTTCGCTCATTCCATTTGGCGTAGCGATGCTACGCTGCATTTCATTCGCGTTAGCCAGAATGAAAAATTCGCGGCGCATCTTGGCTCATCTTCATCCCGAAATAGTATTATACCACATTCGTCAAGGTCTAACAAGGGGAAAATTCGCAAAAAACGCCAAAAGCAGCGCTGTCCCAAACGCGCCTGCAGGCGCAAGTTCCTTCTGTAACAATAAAAATCAAGAAACATGGGAGTGCGCTGCGAAGGGGTCAAGGGGGCGACCGCAAAGCCCCCTTGTCGCGCCCGCAGGCGCGATTCCCTTTGCAACAAATGGAACCAAGCAACAAAAGAAAAAAAGGATGCCGCTCATCCACTGACAAGCAGCACCCAAGGTTGCTTATACCTTTCTCACCGGATGCCGAATCACAGTCTTCCTTTTCTCCGCCGCTGTTTTCCGCGGGTCGGAAAGATAAATCTCGTGATGCAGCCGCTCTGCCGTGAAGTCATTTTCATACCCGTTCTCGCGCAGAAACGCATCCATCTGCGCCACCGACGCGGGTTCGTCGTCATATGCGCCGATGTGCATCATCTGCACGCAAAGACCTTCGCGAATCATGCGCAGTTCAGCGCGGGAACAGTCCAGCTTCTTCTTTTCTGACGCCGTTTCCACCGCCCAGCGGAAATCCTCCGCCGTCACGAAATCCGGCACACGAATCACGGACAGCCAGCGGAAATCCGCCTTGCGCTCGTAGTCCATGCCTGATACGCCGTCCTGCTGCCAGAAGCCTTCCAGCGGCGGCACGACGTAATCGAAAAAGCCGTCCATCAGGTGTCCAGCACGCGGACTCATCTTCAACGTATAGCTGACCGCGTACAGCACGCCGAGCGCCTGCTGATACGCGCCGCCCTCCTCGTTCGGGTCGCCCGTACCGGACACGCACACGAATTGCATTTCCGGCACGTCGATGATTTCCGGCACTTTCGGCGGCTGGTAGAACGCACGGTACTCCTTCTTGTAGTCAAACGGCATTACGCTTGCTCCTTCTTCGCCAGATCGTTCGTGTCAATCGTCCCGCGATAGACCACAAACTTCTGGAACAAAAATTCGGTCACGAAGTTGACGAGCATGTTGATGACTTCAATCAGCCAGTCGTGTACGCCGAGCGCGACCAGTTCCGTGCTCCACCATCTGGAAAGCGTGATGAACACGACGTAGTACAGCGCGACGAGCAGCATCGCGCGCTTGACGTTTCCGTCCGAGCGGAAGGTGTAGCGGCGGTTGAATGTGAAGTTCCACAGGACGGACAGAATCAGCGAGGGAAGGTAACAGGCGTTGTAATCGGGAATCTTGAACACATCATGCAGCAGGGCGAAGCTGATGAGCTGAATGAGCCCGGCGGATGCGCTGAACAGCGTGAATTTGACCGCCTGCCAGACGTTTTTGTTCTTCATGCGGAATCCTCCTTGGTTGGAATGAATGATGAATGGGATGATTCGCTGCCGTGAAAAATTTCTTCCTAATTATAATAGGCTTATACTATTTTCAAATGAGAATGCGCCAAGATGCGCCGCGAATTTTTCGTTCTGGCTAACGGGAGT
>ERZ773188.2876-NODE-2876-length-15602-cov-4.489291_pt1 | contig 15602 bp, 13 predicted proteins | sample MGYA00581011_ERZ773188 | MGnify/ENA primary metagenome ERZ773188 (study PRJEB29015, sample SAMEA2737798) | human gut metagenome | biome: human gut; feature: human-associated habitat; material: faeces | place: China | collected 2012 ...
AGCCCATGAACATGTGGATGACCATGGAGAGCGCGGCGACAAGCAGGGCGAACAGGAAGATGTTCTCGGGCACGGAGCTGGGGAGTACGACGTCGGCGATCCAGGCGTTCATGCCGGTGGCGCCGCCCACGGAACCCACGGCCATGGCGGCCGTCAGGAACATGAGGGACTTGATGTCGACAGCGTTCCAGCTGGCAGGAGTGAGGACCTCGCCGATGATGGGCATGGCGAGTGCGACGCCAATGGCCAGGGTGACCCAGCCGATATAGTCGCCCGAGACGGTGAGCCACAGCGCGATGGCGATGACAAGCCACACGATGGTGCGGATCTCCTTGACGGAGAGCTTGCCGAGCGCGGCCTGCTTGGCCACGATCTGCTCGCGATCGTAAACGAGCTCCTTGCTGGGCTTAAAGAAGAAGAGGCCCAGGAACAGGGTGCACAGCAGCGCGACCAGCATGGGCACGCTCATGTACAGGAACCAGTCGACGAAGGACGGGCTCATGCCGCCGGCCTCGGCGCTGTACTGCGCGACGAGCGGGTTGAGTGTGGAGTCGCCCGTCAGGAAGAACATGGAGCCCGGGGCAGCAGCGGCAAACACGAGGAAGCCGAGCTTACCCTTGTCGTCGTCACCGTAGCCGGCGGACTCGGCGATGACCGAGACGACGGCGAGGATGAGGAAGGCGCGGGGGAACGGATGCGGGATCAGCAGCGACAGCACAAAGGTGAGCGCGAAGATCGAGATGATGAGCGACTTGGCGTCGCGCACGAACTTGAGCATAAACGCATAGGCGATGCGCTCGCCCAGGCCCGACTCCTTGACCGCGCTGGCGATGAGGTAGGCACCAATGACGAGCCACATGGTGGCTTTGGTCCACGAGCTAAACGTGGAGGCGACCGTCGCCGAGATGCTCGCGGCGCCCGTGTCGTCCACGCACACCTTGAATAGAACGAGCAGCGCGCAATAGAGCAGGCCCACAAAGCCCGGCTGCGCCACACCGCATGCCCAGAACACCACCGTGGCGAGCGTCAGTGCCAGACAGGTCTGACCGCCGACCGTGAGCTCGACCGTCGAGCTCAGCTCCGCCAAAGGAAGAAACTTCACCAGCAAAAAGACAACGATACCCAGCACAAAGCCAATTTCGCGCTTGGTGATCTTAAACGCCTTCTTTTCCGCTTCCATCTCCCCACCTTTCTTGTTGGGGGCGCTCCGGATTCGCAACCACGTTGCCGCTTAAAAAGGGGCGCCCGTTATCGGACGCCCCTTACGTTGCGCTGTGTTGTGGCAATACAGTCAAGCGGGATTTTTGGATGAGAAGCGATCCTCTGGGCAAAAACCGTCACAATCTTCGACGCTTTTCCTCGATTTCGAGATTTTCATCGAATGTTGTGACGGTTTGGATATGGCAAAGGGACTGTACCTTTGTTACATAGCGAGGGCCGTACGGATGGATGGGTCGCTGAGTGCCTCGCGGAGCCAGGGGGCCAGCTGCTCGGGGTGACCCTGCAGGTAGCCTTTGAGCTCGGACGGGGCCACGCGACGCACCTCCGAGATCTCCTCTTGGTTGATATGCAGCTCGCCCGGCTCAACATGGGCTGCGAACACCTCGCACCATTCGCACTCGCAGCGGCCGTCGCCGTGATCCTCGCGATACACCACGTGACCGAGGTGCTTGAGCTGGTCGGGCTCGCGCGCAATGCCAAGCTCTTCGTTGATGCGACGCGCCGTGGCGGCCGCGACGTCTTCCCCGGGGAGCGGATGGCCGGCGCAGCTATCGGCCAGCACCCCGCCCCACAGGCGCTTGAGCGGACTGCGGCGGCAGAGCAGCAGGCGCGCGTCCTCGCCCTGGCCCTCGACCAGAAGCGTCAGAAATGCCTGATGCAGGATGCCCTCGCCGGCATGTGCCTCGATGCGATCGACAGGGCCAAGCGCCTCGCCGGTCGCGGCATCGACCGCCACGACCTCGGCGCCTGCACCGCCCTCATCCCAGCCGGCGCGCAGGATGCGCGCGGCGGCCTCCTCGAGCGCGGCGATGAGCTCCTTGGTGGTAGCGAGCACGCGCTGCAGATCGTCCGCAGTCGCATGCTCCACATGAAAGCCCGTGCTTGCAACTACCGGCACGCCAAAGCGCGTGGCCAGCGCCGCCGCGATATCGTGCGCCGGGATCTCATCTCGATGGCACGGAACGGCCAGGATGCTCACGGTCGCCGTGCGACCGGGCTCAGGGCGCGGAATGGCCTGCGCCGTGGCGCCCAGATGCGCGTACTCCGGCGAGCAGGCGTACACCACCATGCCGCGCGGCGTCACCGTCAACTGGGCCTCGAGCGCAAACTTGCCCTCGCCCACTGCAACCTTTGTCGTGTGCATACCCATGGGATCTCCTGCCGCCCGCGATGTACCTGAGACCATCTTCGCCTGTATTGCGACTATACAGGCAAGCGCAGCCTGCGACAAAGGGGGCAGGCACCTGACACATTCTGTTAGAGTTGCAGGGATTGAATCCCGCTTATTCATGCGACATTGGAGTGACAACCTTGACCGCCGCAACCACGCCTAAAAGTAAGTCAACCGCCGCCGCGCTCTCCCCCGCGCGCACCAAGCTCTGCCTGGCGCTGCTCGTGCTGTTGGGCTTCTCGCTCGGCTGCTCGGAGTTCGTGGTCATCGGCATCGAAAGCGACTTGGCAACGGAACTCGGCGTATCACTTGCCACTGCGGGCCAGCTCATCAGCGTGTTCGCGCTCGTCTACGCTATCGCCACGCCGGTGCTCGCGCTCAGCACGGGGCGATTCCGCCGCTACCAGCTGCTCGTGTGCTACAGCATCGTTTTTGTGCTCGGCAACCTGGTCATGGCGTTGGCGCCCAACTTCCAGGTGCTGTTTATCTCGCGCATTGTCCTGGGCTCCGTCTCGGGCGCACTGCTCGCCGTGGGTGTGACGTACATCCCCGAGCTGCTGTCCCCACAGCAAACCTCACTTGCCATCTCGGTGGTATATGGTGCGTTTTCCGTGGCAATGGTCTTTGTGACCTCGATCGGCAAGTTCGTGGCCGACACGCTCGACTGGCACGTGGCCATGTACGGCACGCTGACCTTTGCCGTTCTGATCTGCGGAGCGCTCGTGGCGTTTATGCCGCGCGCTGGGCAAACCGATGAGCCTGCCACCTTTCGCGAGCAGGCGGGTCTGCTGCGCGAGCCGAGCATCATCACCGGCATGCTCATCTTTTTGTTTGGCGTAGGCTCGGTCTATGTGTTCTACGGCTACGTGACGCCTTATCTTGAGCAGGTGCTGGGTATGGGAACCGTTCAGGCGAGCACCACGCTTATGGCCTACGGCGTGTTCTGCCTGGTCTCGAACATCTTGGGCGGATGGATCGACGCGCGTTTTGGCATGAAGGCACTGCTTGTGACGTTTGTACTGCAGGCTGCGGCGTTACTCGGGCTGTTTGCTGTGGGCGGCACCATGCCGCTCGCGCTGGTCTTTGTTTTTAGCTTGGCACTGCTCATGTACCTGTTCTCGGTGTCGTGCATCACGCACTTTATGGACGTGGCACGCAGCCGCCATCCCAAGTCGATGGTACTCGCAAGTTCGGTTGAGCCCATGGCGTTTAACGTCGGCATCTCGTTTGGCACCGCAGTGGGCGGCGCCGTGGTAAGCAGCGTTGGCATTGCCTACGTTGGCGCGGTTGGTGCCGCGTTCTCGCTTGTGGCCTGGGCGCTCACGCTGGTGACGATTAAGCTGGCACGTTGGGAGCGCCGTCGTCAATCAGCACAGCCCCGGATGCAGGCATAGGGACGAACACAGCCCAAGGTGGCGAGCAACCAGTGAAAACCGTCCCATACTAGTAGTGTTTATCCGCCTGCAAGCTCCGGCAGTGCAATTTCGTGTATTTCAGATACACGCTTTTCTACGATTTCGTGTATTTCAAATACACGAAATTTCCCATCGAAACGATCGCAGGGTGATTCTATCCGCTTCCGAAATGCAAAAGCGGCGACAGAGCGCAATCTGCCGCCGTCTTTTTATACTGGATCATTGCGCACAGACAATGCCGACCATTCCATACCCAATAACAATTCACGCATCTGAGCCGCGTAGTTGGATGCCATGTTGCCGCAGACAATCAGTACGCTGTCGTTTGCATGTACGATGCCACGCACTTCGAGCTTCTCGGTAAACTCCGCATCATCAGCGACCTTGTCGCAATCGTTGAGCTGGATGAACAGACGAGTGAAGCGGGCCTCAATGGGCTTGATGCCGTCGCCGCCCACCGCCTCAACGCTGGCTAAGAAATTGGGCTGGGTACAAATCCTCTTAGATTTCAATTGCCTCTATATGAAAGGATTTCGTCCTATGAAACGCGTATTGTTTGCACGTAATAAAGGGACGACATGCGGCTAGCACCGAACGCGACCTCAACCAATCAACACGACAGCGGGCTATCAGCGGTGTCCTTTAACCAATAATGGAGACCGGCTCGTGATCAACGCTCCGAGCACCGAGCTGCCACGTACGCAAGGACTGACCGGAATTAATGTCTTATCATATAGGCAACGTTTTCTCCAATGAACGGGAGACTTTAATATGCCCAACACCACCGTTATCAACCAGCCTCTAAACGGCAATCTTGGCGATTACCTTATCAGTTGTCTCGAAGACGCTGATTTTGATATAGCAAATATCATAGTGGCCTTTGCAAAGAATAGCGGTGTTCTTAGGCTCAAGCCGGCTCTAGAGCAGTTCAAGGCTCGTGGTGCAGAAATCAATATTTTTGTTGGAATTGACCTCGATGGCACATCATACGAAGCCTTGATCAGCTTGTCTAAGCTGGCCGACAAACTTTATGTCGTTCATACCGAATCTGACCAGACCTTCCATTCAAAGGTTTACAACTTCAAGAAAAAAGACAGGTCCATCGTCGTTGTTGGATCGAACAATCTAACTGCTGGTGGGCTCTGGACGAATCTTGAAAGCTGTTCCATCGAGCAGCTTGACCTGAGCGAGCAATCCGATCGATCCGTTCAATGCCAAATCGATTCATATATCAGTGATATTACTGAAATGCAAGGGCTATCCATGGAGATTAAATGCCAAGAGGATATTGAAGCACTTCTCAAGGCTGGGTATGTCTCGAAAGAAGCCAAAACTCGAATTCGCAGGGAATCAGCACGGAGACAGATCTCTAAAGAAAGCCTTGACAGCGTCAAACCATTCATCAGCCGTATTAAGGCCTCGCTTCCCCCAATTATGCCAGATGGACAGCATAAGTCCGCTCTGCCCGATACGACCAAGGCAAAGATCGAGGCACGCCTTTCTGCTTCCGAACCAACCCTCGGCAAGCTCAACGGCGACGGCAACAGCATTTGGTTTGAAACTAGAAAGATGACTGGCGGCTCAAGAAATATCCTTGATTTGTCGAGAAAATCACTCGTAAAGCAGGGTGACCCGCAATACACCGCCTTTTCAATTGATGGCTCCAGCACCGAGATGAAGGGCGGAGTGCAGTTCTTTGGCATCGATCCGGCAAATACAAGCTCTTCAATCGACATTACCATCAACTACGACGGCGTTGACTATAAGGGAAACACAATTAAATATCCCACCGGCGATAAAGCTAACGGAACCTGGCGCCTACAAATCAAAGGTGAATCATCTGATGGGGAAAATATATTAGACTCCTTTGAGAGAGACTATCTAGTAAATAAGATTCTTGTTTTTACAAAAATCGACGAAAAATATTTTTTCATGTCGATATTTGATGCCTCTGACCTTAATGACTTTATCGATGTTTCGAAAGTCGTTGCCTATAATGGCAGCAACAGGAGATCAAGGCTGCTCGGACTGTGGTAAAAACTGCCCTAGAATCGCGTTATCCACTCCCTGTGTTTTTTGGGTTTATTACCACTGATTCCGCCTTTCGCTCCCCCAAAGGTAAGTTCTTCTGATTGGCTCCCCAAAGGAATGCCCTCTGAAATGAATAGCGGCGAATCGTTGAGCTTTTTAAAAGCCTCAACGAACACATTTAGATCGAAATTAAAACCATAGCTCGTAGTACCCCGATACGGAGGATCGACATAAACGACAGCAGGTTTGTCAATTTCGCTATACGCAAAATCTAGGATGTTTTCTTTCAGACAGGTTATCCCGTTGCCGCTTTTAACAAGTTCCCTCACGCGCCTATACAGGGTTTCTGGTGCCGGCTGCATTGGATTGGCTGGACTTTTTCGAACACTGCTGGCTGTCGGCTCCCAATAGTCGCGAAAAAACGCGTTGGACCACTTACCGTTTTTGAGCCATATTTGCTTCCCCCCAAAAGAGCAGGATTGAAGAATAGGATATATATAACGCTCATCCCCCTTTAAGGGCTCATTTGCAAGCGCGGTCATATATGTCTTTATTTCTCGTTTATCTTTTGGAATTCTATCCAACTCTTCTTTAAAGACTGCTAAATCGAATTCGCCTTCCCCTATGGCTTTCCAGAAGGTTCCCCAAGAGCTAGCATCTAGCATGGTGATTTGCTGAGGCTTAATACCCCTATTAAGAAGCTCTATCGATATGGCTCCTGAGCCGCAGCACATATCATAGAACCGTACAATTCCGTTGTCTTCGGGGTAAACAGACAACAGTCTATCTACTATTTGACCAGCAATTCGCTGCTTGCCACCTTGGTAACAGCAAGGCACACGCAATTGAACCGTTTTGCTCATTAGCCCACCTCTGGACGCTTATTTCGAATAAGGATACGGGCATAGGAGCGTTTCCCATTAATAACCCCTACACCACCTTTGTCGTTCATATGACGTTTATAACCGACCAGCTTCAATGTTTCCGGATTTGAGTTAGCACGAACGTTGCCATTGGCCAGCATTAAAATATCAAACTGGTCTGGATCGTATTTATCCAAGAACGTTATTGGCACACCCATTATTCCTGGGTAATCGTATGGGATATTCGCGGTACGCGACACGTTAATGGCATTGTAATTATCAAAAGTTGGGTAATCTTGAGAGTTATACGCTTTTGATAGCTCGAGCCCTTTATGACGTTGTGTCATGTCAAGATTCGTATACCAGCGAATACCCTTTACTTTTATATACCGTCTTCCGTCATCATCGCATCCACAACCAGTCGCTTGAAGCGGATAAGTGCTAGGAACATAGAATTTTCTATCCCCTGAATGAATACTCGCCCCGAGCCATATTTTATTATCTCGAATCAGCGGGAACACTTCCTTATAGGTAGCTGCGTTAATGTTTCCAATAATTAGGAATTTCTTTTCTTTTGAAATTAGAGTGCCAATGAAATCCCTAAATAACGAAAAGGGCGGATTAGTAACAACAACATCAGAGGAATCCAATAAAGAGAGACATTCACTTGAACGAAAATCTCCGTCGCCGTCAAGCAATTCAATAGAGTTTCCCGGCAAAGAAAACAGGCTTTCGGGAATAAACGTATTGTGGTCAGCCTGAATGTTGTCGTCATCGACAAATGTAACAACAGCTTTGTAGGCTCTCCTACACCCAACGGCACGCGAGACAAACAGCTTATCGACCGAACACTCATTTCTCGATAATGAAGAGTATTGATAGCAGGTAGCGATTAACTTCCTGATTTTTAGTTCATTAAAATGCAAAACAAAGTACTTGAAGAAATTTGACTCAAAGGGGTCATCGCAATTGCATAGGACCACTTTGTCTTCAAAGCAACTTTTATAAAAGCAAAGTTCCGCCTCGATATCGCAAAGCTGAGTATAAAATTCGTCTTTTTTTGCTACCCCAGCGCGGTTAAGCTCTGCGTTTCCGCGCAATTCATCCGACACAATCGCCTTGTCATTTTTAGCCGAACCAGAATACAAAGTGCCATTCGTATCCAGCTTCATCTCAAATGGCATCCCCTGCTCGCGAACCACTGCTTTCAAAAAAGCACTTACGCCCGCTGAAAGGCTAATGCCAAGTTCATCAAACACAGCGTTAGCAGCGTCTTTTAACTTAGGATCAATTCGTACCGTAGTAGCTGGTGCCTTCACGTTCGCCTCTTTAATTCAATCATTACATAGACATACATTGTAATGCGCTTTTCGATTAATATCCTTTGCAGCGTCTTTCATAATCGTTCTTTATAAAGAAAGGATAGTAAGCCTTGTTAAGGCAGCCAACGATCCCGGCAACCAGATTCTCTGAGAATAACGGGGTGCCCCAAATCCCATGCTGGCAGTTTGATACCCTCGGCTCCGATAACACTTCGTTTTTACTTGAACCCGTACGCACACGTGTGCATTATTGGAAGTCCCATCAACAAAGAACCGCCGAGGTCATAACTCAAGAAAGGTTCAGATTGGTAAAGTGTCTTTTTATCTGCCACGGGAACATCTGCCGGTTTTAAGAAAAGACCCAGTAAATGAGGAGTTCCATACGCTAGTAAGGCGTTTTACTACTTTTTTACGACTTTGAGCCTCGATGCGACTCTCTTACAATGAGAAAACGGTACGTATATTCCCATTCATTCGGCAAGCAGCTAGGAAGTGGGTTACAGATTTTCACGCTGTAGACTAATTACCGACCGGGAGGCGGATACTTATGAAAGTTGATATTACAAATTTAAGAAATATCAAGTCGATGTCATTTGAGATACCCGATGGAAAGGTGTCACTTCTCACAGGATCGTCCGGCTCCGGTAAATCGTCTATCGCGGTTGCAATTAACGGAGAGTTCGATTCGGATGATGCTCGTGCTGGTACAGATCCAAGTACGATGAAAGTGACAACATCTTCCGATCGTTTGTCCGTTAAGACATTTAATGTTGATACGGAACGAAGGCTTTATGCCGACGAATTGTCATCGGGAGTTTATTCCATTGTTATGGCTAACGACGATGAATATGAAAATGCGAAAAGCGAATTCGAGCATAGCGTTAAAAAGATCAAAAGCTACGAGGATGCTCTTGTAGAACGCAGAGCGAAGATCAACACCTTATTTAGCTCAACGAAAACGGCATTTAAGAACGATGGCGATTTTACAAAGCGCTCAATGATTGGATCCGCAAGAAGCGCGTTGCTGAACTCTCCATCCCAAAGGATTGAACTCATTCAAAATGCCGGTGGCAAATATCTGACTTGGCTTATCGACGGCGTAAGCTTTTCCCAATGGCGCGATGAGAAAACATGTCCATTTTGTCTATCTAACACAGTTTCGCAAGAGAGAATTGATTATCTAGACGTAGTTACAGACACCACAGAGACTAAAGGATTTGACTATATTCCAACTATCGAATCGTCCCTTCGCACTGCGGGCGTCGATTTTGGCGACTTGTACGACAGCGAGGAATTTGCCTCTGCTGCAAAGCAAGTAGCTGCGCTCAACGCAGAGTGTCAAGCGATTGACGCATTGCTTGCTTTTCTGCATGCAACCTCGTTTGATCTAAGAGAGAATAACAATCTCCTTGATTCGGTTGATCCCAGTAACGAGGCCTATCAGCAATTCAAGGGACTTGATGCCGCAATTAGAACCGCACAAGGTTCATCAACTCGCGTGAAAAGGGCTTTTGGTGAAATGCGAGGAGCGTTTTGCCGGATAGTTCAAACTAATCAAAAAAAGATAAACGACTATTTACGACGATTCGACATTCCGTATTCTTTCAAAATTCTAAATATGAGCGTTGAGTTGCAAGAAGCAAATTATCTTCTTGTCCATAATGATTCATCTTCTGATCATGATTTCAGAAAGAAGCTCTCGTATGGAGAGCGTAATGTTATCGCATTGATTTTCTTTCTGCTTCAACCCATGAATACGGAAGATCTAATCATCATTGACGATCCGGTATCTTCTTATGACGAATATAGAAGAGAGCAAATTTATAAGCTCATCATTGATCAGGATTGGACGAATACAGTTCTTCTTTTATCGCACGATCATGTATTCGCCAAATATGCTCTATTTCACTATAGAGAATCAAAACGACAGCAGGAACTGAACAGGAGCCTGTCCTCTTTTGATGAACACGTGCTGAAGCGAACGGGGGAGGTCCTGTATCTGGCTAACGAAAATGGCTTCGCAAGTACCAAAAGAATTTCCGTTGATGATTACGACACTATGACGAATCACATTCTAAATCGGTTGCGAACCTCGGACTTGTCTTACTACCAACAAGTGATCAATCTGCGTTTGTTTTACGAATGCTCACGCAACAAACAAGATGACAAGCATATTTATGGCTATCTGTCTGCAATACTTCACGCTCCGAAGGCTGATGATTTTGAGCAGTACAAGCAATCTGTTCTTTCATCCCTTTCACAATACGGTCAAAACGAACCAGACCTTCGCGATAGCATTAAGGAAAGGACAGGGGTTCTTCTTTCGCCGCTAGATGAAGTAACGAAGCAAGATATAGATAATCGTGAAGGATTTCTTCTGATTGAGAACATTGCTGCACTTCGTGAAATAGAAAAGGATAAAGAAGTAAAAGCAGAAATGAGCGATCTTGTTCATATGAATGCCGCTCTTGTTTATTGTCTTAATCCCTACAAGTTCTATTCTTGCTCAAGAAGATTACTTGCGGAAATTGATTATTTCACTCATGAATCGCAGGCATGATGCTTCGGGCATGCGCCCCATTCGTAGAAAAAATTGAACTGCACCCCAAAACTTGGACGGCTTAAATAGGGGCTACTTGGAGTGGGAAGGATAAACTGGACTTTCTTTTAAGGATCCTCAAGCGTACTGTCGCTCGTATTCCACTGGAGACATGTAGCCCAAGGTGGAATGCATGCGCACCCTATTTTAATAGAGCTCTATACGCTTGAAGATGTCCTGTTTGGCCTCGTCCCTCGTCCCATAGCTCCACCCTTCCGCCAATTCCCTTTTCAGCGTCTTGAAGAACGACTCAGCCACCGCGTTGTCCAGCGGCGTGCCGGACCTTGATACCGACCGGATTACGCCATGCGAGTCCAGACATCGCTGGAAGGAACGGGAGGCGTGCTGCGTGCCCTGATCGTCATGGAAGACGAGGCTGCCGTCATCTGGCGGACCCTCCCTGCCAACCGCCTGCTCCATCGCGCCGATCGCGACCTTCTCGGTGATGCGCTCGGACATCGACCAGCCCACAACCTTGCGGGAGAAGGCGTCTGTCACGACCGCGAGATAGAGCCACCCTTCTCTTGTGGGTATGTAGGTGATGTCGCCCACCCAAAGCCTGTTGCGCCCGCCGACGAAGAAAGCGCGCTCTGCCAGGTTCAGCCGAGGGTCTCCCGGCTCGACCTTCTTCTAGATGCGGCGTTTTCGGGCCGTGCCCCTTCCGGCGAGTCCGAGCTTCTGCATGATGCGGAACACGCGCTTCTCGCTCACGGAGATGCCGCTTTTTCGCAGTTCGCGGTTGATGCGCCGGTAGCCGTAGCGGCCCTTATGCCGCTCGAAGGCTTCGACGACGAATCCTTCGAGCGCCTCCCGCTCTATCTGGGCGTTGGATTTCTTCCGGCCGAGATACTCGTAGAAACCGGATTTCGAGATTTTCATCAGCTCGCATGCCTTCTTGATGGGGCCGATCTCGCCCCTATGCTCTTTGAGGAACTCGAACCTCACGCATGGTCTTGACTCAAGAAGGCCCGTAAATTATTTAGCATCTCGTTCTCGCGCTCGAGCTCCTCGACCTTCTTCTTGAGCTTCACGATCTCGTAGTCCTTGCTGATCTTCGGAGAGCCGTTTCCGGGGAACGCGCCGTCTCCCATCTCCTCGTATTCGCAGGCCCATCTTCTCAGCGTCGAATCCTTTATGCCGAGTTCCTCCGATAGGTCTTTGACCGTCATTTCCCCGGACAGGACCACCTTTGCCGCCGAGACCTTGAACTGCCTGTCGTATCGCTTTCTTCTTTGGGCCATCTTGAACACCTTTCGCTCTTAACCTGGTGTCTAATTCATCATACCCACTCCAAAAGCCTCCCATTTCTCGTGTCCAAGAAACAGGAGACAGTTCAAAAGGATAGCAAGGGCCGTCACCTCCGACGCGAGGAGACGCAGAGAAAAAACGGGCGCTACTGCTTCAAGTACGTCGATGCAAAGGGGCGGACTCGTTGCGCCTACTCATGGACCTTGACAACTCGCAACCTTACACCGAAAGGGAAGAAGACCGGTTCCTGCCTGCGGGAGCTTGAGAAAGAGATACAGCGCGACCTGTTCGATAACGTTGCACCGGACGACATGACGGTCTACGAGCTCGCATTACGCTACAACGAGACGAAAACCGCCGTCAAGCAAAGCAGCCGCGCGGGCTACAAGACGGTACTCAACTACCTTGCAAGGGACGAGTTCGGCTCGCGCCGTATTAGCGACGTCACGTCTTTCGAGGCCAAAAGATGGCTCATCGACCTCCAAAACGTCCATGGGAAGCGTTGCGGCTCCATTCGCACAATACGCGGGGTCTTGAAGCCCGCATTCCAGATGGCAGAGGAGAACGACCTCATCCGCCGGAACCCCTTCAACTTCGAGCCTGCCGCCGTGCTGGTGAACGGCATGGTCGCACGCGAGGCCCTTACTCCCAAGAGACCCTTACTCCCAAGAGACCCTTACTCCCAAGCAGGAGCGCAGGTTCCTAGGTTTCGCGGCGAACGACAAGCGCTACCAGCGCTATTGCGACGCCCTCTTCATCCCCTTGAATACCGGGCTCTGCATTTCCGAGTTCTGCGGTCTCACGGTGAATGATCTTGACTTCAATGAGGGTAGCATACGGGTGAACAAGCAGCTCCAGCAATCCAGCGACATGCGTTGTTACATAGAGCGTCCTAAAACGGAGAGCGGTGTCCGCTACGTTCCCATGACGAACGCCGTCCCTGCGAGCTTCAAGCGTGTCCTTCTGAATCGCCCGCACCCCGCACGCGAACCCGTGGTCGACGGGGTAAGTGGCTTCCTGCTCCTCGACAAGAACGAGATACCCCGCGTCGCCCTGCACTGGCAGAAGTATATTCAGTATGCGGTGGCGAAGCACAACCACATCTATAAGGAGGAGCTTCCGAAGATCGCGCCCCATGTCTGCCGCCATACCTTCTGCTCGAAGATGGCGCGCAAGGGCATGGACCCCGCGAAGCTGAACTATATCATGGGCCATTCCGACATAGAGGTGACGTTCAACACGTATACCCACCTCGGTTTCGATGACGTGAAAGCGAACACGCTCGGTTATGAATCCGGGACGGCGTAGGAAATCGTAAAATGTCTCTGTTTACGACGATTCTTACGACGTCGGCGGCAGAAAAACCAACTCATTTATGAATTGATTTGATACTCTGTATTTGACCGAAGAATCAACAATGCGCCATTTACCTGCGGATATCATGATATGAGAGGTTTCAGAGAATGATAAGAATCATGTTCGTCTGCCACGGCAACATCTGCCGCTCGACGATGGCTGAATCGGTGTTTACCGAGCTGGTGCACCGCGCCGGGCGCGCGGGCGAGTTTGTCATTGATTCCGCCGCGACCTCGACCGAGGAGATCGGCAACCCGCCACATCACGGCACCGTTGCCAAGCTACGCGAGGTCGGGATTCCCGTCGTTGCGCACCGTGCCCGCCAGGTGCGTCGCACAGAGTATGGCAACTGGGATCACATTGTTTATATGGATGCCGAGAACGCGCGTGGCCTGCGTCGCATCTTTGGCAACGACCCCGACGGCAAAATTACGCGCTTGCTCGATTGGACCGAGCGCCCCGGCGACGTGGCCGATCCCTGGTACACCGGCAACTTCGATGCTACCTACCGCGACGTGCTCGACGGTTGCACTGCCATGCTCGAGCAGATGTAGGTTCGCGGGCGCACAAACCGCGCGAACCGCGTCATCGGTATACATCGAGCTTGGATTTTCTCTCGTATACAGATCGAGCGTGGAAAATCTCCCACTTTGAGCGTTCAAGTGCGCTCTAAACGGGAGAAAATCCACGCTCATTTTCTCGGGCAGTGGAACTCGATACGACCAAGGGACCGCCCCTTTGTCACATTCGGGACTGGCCCTAGACCGGCTTGACCTCCAGCTTTATCCCCTCGGCACGGAAGTCGCCCAAAACATCCGAAAGGGTCCAAGTCGCATACAGAGGCAGATAGAGAACGGCGCCGTCGCGCTCAACGTTGCCTCTCGAGAAAACAATCCCGCGCTTTACGCCATACTCGGCCGTTTCAAGCACATGGCCCAACGCGGCGTGCGCATGGTAATACGTCCCCGATTTAACCTCGATGGGCACGGCCGTTCCATCCGGGCCGTCGATCACGAAATCGACCTCGCCCCGTTTCTTGGTCTGATAGTAATACAGCCCCCTTCCCTGGGCAGCCAGCTGTTGAGCCACCACGTTTTCGTACACGCCGCCGAGGTTGGGCTCCTTGCTGTCGAGGTACGCCGCTTGGGCGACCCCGATGGGATAACGGGCCATCAGCATCCCGGTATCGGACTGGTACAGTTTGAACTGGGACGGTCGCGCTGTCTTAAGCAGCGGGGACTTTGGCTCGGTTACGATATCGGTCTTGAGGGCGACGCCGGCATCGACGAGCCAGACGAAGTCGCGCTGGTACTTCTCGAAATGGGCCTTGGGGTCGATCGAGTTGAGCACAAAGCGCTTGTTCTCGCCCTCCAGCATGACGGGCAGTTGGTCGAAGATGCTCTGCACCTGAAGTGCGCGCCCGTTCGCGTATTTTGAGATATCCCGACGGTATTGCCCGTTCAGCTCGGACTGGAGCTGGCGGACGGATGCAAAATCACCCTGCGTGTCGAGGAATCGCTGCACGACTTCCGGCATACCGCCGACGACGATATAGGTCCTGAAGTTTGCCATCATTGCGTCGTGAATATAACCAGGAACCGGTGTCTCGTTGCGGCACGCATCGCAAATCGAGCGCCGCGCCTCTTCGCTCACCCCGATCGCCCAGCTGAACTCCTCAAAATCCAGCGGAAACATCTTGAGTTCATGGACATACCCCACGGGATAGGACCTGACGCCTTTGAATTGGGTCCCGAGCATGGATCCCGAGAACGCCCAGCGGCAACGACCGTCCTCGACAAGGAACTTGGCCATCGTCATGATGTCCGGTGCCTCCTGCACCTCATCGATAAACACGAGGGTCTCGCCCGGGGCAATCGGCTTTCCCGAAAGAAGCGTCACCCTGCTAATGAAATCATCGGCATCTCGCGCCTCGAGCAGAGCGTCCCTTGCCTGGCGGTTTTCCGCGAGATTGAGCTCGATATAGGCTGCGTAGTTTGACTTACCGAATTCGCGAATCGAGTAGCTCTTGCCGATTTGGCGAGAACCCGTGACGAACAGCGCCTTTCGTTCGATGGATCTCTGCCAACGATTAAGCTCGTCTGCGATTTTCCTGCGCAACATAAGCTCTCCCTTCGCCACGATAAATGAAATGCAGAAATTTATATCGACTATTATCAATGAAATGCAGAAATTTTTAGTACTGAAATCGGATGAAATGCAGAAATTTGACCTTACTCGCATACAGAATATAGACGAGAGCGCATGAGCGGGATCGGGATTCCCGTCGCTGCAAATCGAGCGAGGATTTTCTCCCATTTTGAGCGCGAAATTGCGCCCAAAGTGGGAGAAAATCCTCGCTCGACGTTTCAATGGGAG
>ERZ773188.2877-NODE-2877-length-15599-cov-4.891341_pt1 | contig 15599 bp, 12 predicted proteins | sample MGYA00581011_ERZ773188 | MGnify/ENA primary metagenome ERZ773188 (study PRJEB29015, sample SAMEA2737798) | human gut metagenome | biome: human gut; feature: human-associated habitat; material: faeces | place: China | collected 2012 ...
TCAGCCGCCGCATAGGCGGCTTCTTTTTTTGTCCAAAACCGCCCCGTTTTCTTTCAGGTCGTTATACATTCTCTGGATGTGGATGGACGAGAGCTGCTTGAGCTTGATCGCACCGATGGCCGGGATGATGTGGTGCTCGATGATCCCCTCATAGCCCTTGGCGGTGTTGTAGCGGATGTTGGGTTTGCTGTAAGTCTCAAACCACAGGCGGCACCACTCTGCTGCGGTGTAGTCGCCCGTGTGATTGAGCGGCACGCCCCGGTTTTCCCGAATGGCTTTCGCCAGCTTTTCTTTGCACTCCGCCTGGGTCTTGGCGGACACGCTTTTCTGGATGGCTCGGCCGGTGACCGGGTCGATGCCCTGGGTATATCTGCCCTCCCAGCGGCCGCTGGGCTTTTTACGGATGCTGCCCTCACCGTTGGCTCGTTTCTTTGCCATTTATGATCCCTCCTTTTTAACACAAACACATACCACAGAGTTTTTGGAATAGCTACTAAAATATTTCAGATTTTTTCGCAGCCTGTTCGTCGATCCATTCCATGAATTTGTCACGGGGAACGATGATGCGGCTGCCCAGAGTGATGGTGGGGAAATCCCTGCGGTGCGCCACCTCGTAGGCATGAGCCAGACCGATGCCCAGCACATGGGACACATCCTCCACGGTCAGCATCAGTGGGAGTTCATCAAACGAATTGTATTTGGATTTTCTCATTCAGTTCCTTTCTACCTTCCGCGTGGAAGGGTTTTATTCTTTGTTTTGCGCCCCAGTTTTTGAGCCACTTACATCGTCATGTCAGGCCACTGCTCCTCATGGTCGTCCGGCTTGTGCCCCAAGGCCATGCGCTTCTCCTGCAGCTTTTTCAGCCGCTTGCGGTCGATCTGGATTCCGCCGGGGCGGGACTTGGGGACGGAGTTGTCCCGGAATATCCGGCTCATGTGATGGAGTAGCCGGGTCACTGCCAGCATCGCAGAGGGCGGACGGTTTTCCTCCAAATGGTTCAGAAGGTACTGTGCATACTGATTGCCTTGCTCGGCGGATTGGGTCAGCCAATATGCGGCTTTCTCCTCGTCGTGGGGAACCTCCTTACCAGCAAGGTACAGCTTGCCCAGCATATACTGGGCGTAGGGGTTTCCCCGCTCTGCTGATCGTGCGAACCACTCCACGGCGGCATCACTATTTCGTTTGATCAAATCACCTTTGAACAGTTCTTTGGCCAGCCGATACATGGCGTAGTGGCTGCCGTTGACCGCAGCGGTGCAGAGCCAGTTCATCCCCTTCCGGGTATCCCACACTTCCAAATCATCCGAGAGGTATAACTTAGCAAGGGAATATTGTGCCACCAGATGTCCCTGATCCGCCGCCTGCTCGAACCAGTACCGTGCTTCCACCGAGTCCGGGATCAGCAAAGGTCCATCCCGCCAGAGCTTTCCCATCAGGTACTGCGCATACATATCGCCGCTTTCCGCCAGCCTTTCCATTTCAGAGACGGCTTCGCCGCGCTCCTCCATGGTCAGGCTCTCGTCCCAGATCACATCCCGGAGCACCCGGTAGTCGTAAGCCTCGTTTCGGAATTCTTCTGGCTCATCGTACTGACTGAGATTCTTCTCCTCGAAGGTGAGCTCATCCAGCCGCAGGCGCTCTGCCTCCTGAATGACCGCGTTTTTGATCTGCCGGAACTCCTTTTGCTGTGAGAGCGGGATGCGTTCCTGGGGCTTGTCATGATAGTAGGCATCCATCTTGCCCTGAAGCATCAGCCAATGGTCATAGCACTTGCTCACGACAGGGAGCCGTTCCATCTCGTCCACGATCTTATCCACCAGATTCTTTAACCGCTTGGGAAGATAGCCGTAGGACTTTTTGCCCTTGACCGCTCCGAGCTGCGCCGCCAGCTCCAGCATGAGCTGTTCGGCGTCCGGGTGGTCACATACGCCGTCCTGCATAGCGTGTACCAGTTCCAGCATCGCCCGGCGGGATTCCCGTACCAGCTCATCTCTGGAATCAGACTTCTGTTCGTAGAGATGGAGCATTTCGTTGCGGAAGATATCATTGGTCAGCTTGGACTTGATCTGACAGATGCCTTCCTTGGAGAGGTAGGCCTGCCCCGCCTTGACGGACCAGGCCATCATGTGGATGTGCGGGTGCTCGCCCTCGTCGTGGAAAGCAGCGTACCATCGGAAGTCGCCGGGCGGGATCTTCATTGCCGCCGCGATGTCGTTACGGTGCGCCCGAATGAGATTTCGCCACGCCGCGGCGTTATCGAAGCCGAGCCGGACCGCATCCTCCCGCTTGAGAGAGATGATATGCGTCCACACGTTTCCGGAGTAGCTCTCCAGTTCTTCCATTGCTTTCTCCAGAGAGACTGCATCCTTATCACCGAACAAACCGTGAGCGCCGATGCGCTCGGCGCGTGGCCGGGTGGCAATGTACTTCATGTACTGGTCTGACTCGTGGATGGCATCCCAGTTGGACTCGAGAACCAGTGTGATGAACGCAGAGGCACTGACCTTGGTGGGCTTAGTCAGGTAGTCCTCGTACTCGTAGAGCGTTTTGCTGTCCGGGAAGTCCTTGACCAGTTTGGCGATGAGCTGCTCCTGCTTTCGGGTGGGCGGACGGTCATCCGGGATAAGCTCCACCCGCTCCCGGGTCGCGATGTAGCGAAGGTATCCGGAGGCTCCGCCGGTGCTTTTGATGTAGGGACTCTTGAGGATCAGTCTTGCCATTCGTCATCATCCCAGTCCGGCTCCTGACGGGAGCGCGCATACTTCTCCAGCGAGATGAGACCGTTGACGGCCTTCACATTCCGGACACTCTGCGCCCGTCTGCGCTTCAAATCTTCCCGATCCATCTCGAACGCTTCTGCGATGATGCCGTTGGTCATGTCCTGCTCCACATTTCTTGTGAAGCTGCTTCTGGCAATGTAGTCCTCCATTCTGCTCAGTCTGCCGTCAATGGCAGACTGGATCGCCATAGGCAAAAGCGTTTGGTTGTCCTGTATCTCCAGATAATCCACATAGAAGTTCACGGCTTTCTCGATGAACTCATTTTTGCTCTGGCAGTTGTCGGCAGCGTACCACTGCTCGATCCTTCTTCTGGTTTCCGGCTGCATCCGGAATGCAATACGATCTCTGGTTTCTTTACTCATTCAATTCCTCCTTTTTGCTGTAAGACATCCTTGAAAAGCCCTGCAACACGGGGCTTTTCGGGGAAGCTGACGCCATCGGTGCTTATTTTGCCTCTCAAAGACGCCAGCTTCAAGCTCCCGAAACTGCCCGCACTGCGGGCAGAAGTGACGGCTGCGACGGCGCTTGCGACGCCATGCCTTTATCCTGCTTTTTCTTTCGTCCTGCAAAAGTCTGCTGAAAACGGCTCACATCCGGCTTCAACCCCCTGGCTGGGACTGGGACTCGCTTCCTCCCGGAAAGGCGCACACAAGGCGTTCTGGCGGCCCTGGGCGTTGGACTTTTCGAGGAGCTGCGCCGCACGATAGCGGGCGGCAGCCTCCTCTGCCTGCCGGAACTGCCGCTCATAGAACGCTTCGAGTACACCCGGGATAGGACGGATGGTGTAGAGCAGATTTCCGTTCAGGGGTTTCCCGTCTTTGCTCTGCATGATGGTCGGCTCCGTGTAGATGAGGCCTTTCTCCTCCAGCTGCCGCACGTACTTTGCCACCGTATTTTCACTCATGCCGATCGCATGACCGATGGTTTTGTAACTGGGGTAGCACTGGTAGGTCTTACGATTCTCGCACCGGAGCAGATAGGAATAGAGGGAGATCTCACGAAAATCCAGACCGATGCTGAATATCTCGTTTGGTACCATAAAATAGTTTTTCTCTGCACTGCGCTTGGGCCATTTGTTGAAACTCAATTCATACCTCCTGTATTGTCGTAGAGTCCGATGACACTCACACAGGGGACAGAAAAATTTTCATTGCTTTTCTGCTGTTTACCTGATATACTTTTATCAGTAGATTTGTGCGTGCCTGTGTGTGCGCCGAGCCGCCGGACTGTTGCCGCAGTCGCGGCGGTTTTTATTTTGCGGGTGTGTTGTGTGATCCACATTCCTCCTTTGCCCTCATCTGCAAACTATCTTTTTCGCCTCCTCCGTGTTAGAATAAAAAGAGGCCGTGCTCCCGGGAGCACGGCCAGAGATGGAATGACCTTCCGAGCGGATTGCCGTATGGCGGAGAGCGCTCATGCTCTCATAGATGCTCTGTCGAAGGCCATGTGGATTCGTCGGCGTGGATGCCGTGCCGTACCGAACCAGGGGCAACCTCACCCGGGTGAAATTGTCCTTCTATTATTACTTAGAAAAAAATCGAAAAATCGGAAGGTCTGGAATTGTAAACTTTTTGTGAATGCAGAAAGAGTGGTGAGCTCATGTCCTTCAAGGATACCCAATCTTATAAAGAGCTTCAGGCAGATTGGCGCTGGATACACTCTATGGACCCGGAAGCTGCCGCCGCTGCAGACCAATGGGTGAAGGAGCATCCGGAGGAGTGGAAGGAGCTGGAGCATATGCTCTACTACAGCGAGGCGAACTTTCACAAGCGTGTAGCACCGGATACTCTGGAGGATTTGGATATAAAGCAGCCCCGATCTTACAATCCGGAAGCGTTCCTGCCGGAGGAAGTACGCAACGCAATTTACAACGACAGACGGTGGTTTGACCGAAGCAAGTATCTGCCTGAGGGTTCTGATGAAGATCCCTTCATGTATTTGGACACCCAAATCTATGACGCCCTGCATGCACTGACCGAACTGCAGAGGGAGATTTTGTTCCGCACGATCATCAATGGCGAGTCCACTGAATCCGTCGCACAGGACAAACAGTGTTCGTCCAGAAACATCCGGGATATCCGAACCCGTGCGCTTCGACAGATACGGGCCAAAATCAAAAGACGTGAAGGCTACGGCAGACCCGACGTTGTCATCATTATTTTGCTGTTTATGCTGCTTGTTGGTGTTCCGCTTGCTTGCTGGGGAGAACAGCTTTGGGCCGCATATCCCTGGCTGGAGTCTGTGGCTGCAGTGCTTAGCGCATTGGTTATGGCTGTCATGTTCCAAAATTCCCTTCACAGAGAAGCAGAAAGGCTGCTGCGCCAGCATTGGGCCAGCCTGAATGGATCACGGGAAAAGGAATAACAAAAAGGAGTGAGACACCATATGTCTCACTCCTTTTTGATTAATTGAATAACGGTATCAAGACTTGCCTTATGGAAGAATCACTTGGAACCTCTCGCACACCATAACCAACTATCGTTCCATTCGCGTGCTTTCTCAAATGAGGTAATACGAATTCATTATAGAGGTCTGTAGCGAATGTGTAGTCTCCTCGACTCATAAGATGCTTACGGAGATAACAATTCATTATACCTACTGCGTAATCAGCCAACTGAATTCCTGTGCTTTGAGAGCTACATTCTGTCAGCACACCGTGATACACATTTTCGTATTTCACAAAGTCACCTTCGACCATCATCCGATGACAGGCATCTTTGAGCTGCTTGACTTTATCCTGATTTAGCTCATCCATAATCATTGTGGCAAAGCCGTCGGGACGGGTATCCATCTGGATACGCTGAAATGCCTCTTGCATGTGAAATTTCAGCACCTCATTCTCCGCTTGATAGCATGGCTGGGTGTATACGCAGGTCACTGTGAATATGAACAGCAGAGAGGGCTTGTCCACCACACGGTTGAAGAACCGGCGATAGTACCCTTTGAGCTTGTCAGGAGTAAAGGATTTCAGAAAATCGGCACGGTATTTTCCTTTTGAGATTTCCCACAAATCTGACCACTTGATTTCTTCGCCAACCGGGACACCATACTTAGTATTGAGCTCCTGAATCTCTCTTTGGAACACACGATAATCGCTGGCAGATAAACGGACATTTGCCCGTATGTAGAAGGGATGGCTGCGACGGAACGACTCAGATGGCCGCTTATTATATGCACCAGCTTCATCAGTAAAAATGTAGTATGCTTCGGCCACCAGCAACGCTCCTCTCTGTTTATGCGTTTTCCAGTCTAAACAACTCCCATTCCGGTTGCATTTCTTTAAGCGCCTGGCTATTGCGAATTTCTTGTGCCAGTGCTTTTGCAGCCATATCTGTTTCATTAGCAATATATGGTTCTCTCTGCTCTAAAACCTTGCTGTCAAATGTCCCTAAATGGCGATGGATATAGGTAGCAAAATCTTCAGCATCCTCATTGCTGTCAAATAGAAGGACGACATCCAGCAGTCGTCGTGTTGCATACTGCGCTTCGTTTCCATTGGCATTTCCAATGTGGTATTCCAGAAACCGCAGCAATAAATACAGAAAATCAGAAGTCACATAGTACCTTAAGCAAATGTTTGGATCGCTATAGTTTCGATATGGAATATACTTCGTTTCAGGGCAAGGCGCAGTCATTCTATGTCCATCGAGTTCGGTTATTTGACAAGAAAATAGCTGCGTACTGTAATGATATATTTTCAGAACGCCATACTGTGTTCTTGTATCTGTTTGCAGGTGATGGTAGAACACCCGGTGTCCCTCTTTGCTGATGCCGTCCTCATCTTCCTCGTATTCAATGGAAATCGTATATTGCGGAAACAGTTTGTGGTAATAACGCGAATCTTCCTCTGCCCATTCATCCGGTTTCCGCAGCAGAATTTTGACCTGCTCCAGTGGTGTTTGCAACAAGCCGAAACGCTTCTTCCAAAGATACTCCACATCACGAATATCCGCACTCTTGTCAATGGGCGTATTGTTATCCATCACTCGGGTGTAGATATGGAACGCCTGTACCGTTTTCCCCTTCTTTGGAGGATCCGGCTTGTACTTTTTGTCCGTGTAACTCTCGATCAGATAGTAAGGAACATCGGTTGAGTTTTTGATAATAAACACGTCTACTTCGTGACCTTCCAACCGAATTGTGCGCACTTCTACTCGAGGGCGTATTTGTCCTGCAAACTCTTTTTGACTTAGAAAGTCAACTATGTTCTGTTGATTTCTTCGGTGCGGGTCATTTTCGACACCCATGATTTCAAATGTCTTATCACGAACACCCAGAATCAAATAGGTATCTCGGTCTGCCCGGTTGTTCGCAAGGCAAATGATATCATGCAGCAAAGCAGCCCTATCCTCGTGGTAGCATTCTTTGAAATCCCACCAATCATCCTCCCGCCCAGTGCAAATCAATGATTCTACTAATTCAGTTAAATCTTCGTCATAGTTTAACATCGAAGCGCCCCATTTATAAAACACAAATCAACCTACAAAGTGGTTGCTATAGGATCTAACTAATTCTCCACGGCGATAGTACTCGATATGGATTTCCTTCTGCCTATAGTTGATTTCATAATATACGCCCAATACATACCGGCACACATGCTCTGGCAAATTATGATCCCACGCCCACACATCATCAAACGAATCTTTCGTAAGGGCAATAAGCCGTTCACGGTCTTTTTGTTTCTCCGCTGACGGAGCATTGGATTTTTTCATTTCAATGGCGATTAGGTTGTCTTGGTCTACATTCTCACCTCTGCTGTGAAGGATTAAATCACAATTTATGGGGATTATTTCTTCTTGCTGCCCTCGGATGGTTTTTCGAATGGTCTTGATACCACCCGCATTTCTGTTATACTCCACATCCGCGTAATATCCCGAATAAGAGTCATCTTCCTTGATGATATCGTGGATATGTAGCATCAGCGCACCACACAATGTCCGTTCAGCGACCTCGGTTCTAAATAAGCTATGTTCGGCCTGCAAGAACGCAAGGTTTGCTTCTTCAAACAGAGAAACCAGTTCGTCATAAGTTTTCATTACGTTCCCTCTATTTGAGACTTCAGCGAATCAAATTCCGTCTTCCTTTTCCCATGTTCCAATCGCAAAAACGCAAGCAAACTCATTTGATATATCTAATACTTGGTTCATAAAAGAGGGCGTAGAGTCGAGAATGCTCAGTTTCTGGCTCAACTCCGCCAGAGCGTAATGCTTGGGCTAAATTCTTTCTCATAATTATGTTGCCTCATTCTACCGAGGCTTGTCCGTTCATAAGCATTGGGAGCAGCCAGTCACGGAGCTTAATTAGTTCTCGGTTTTCTTTTTGGCACTGACCAATTTTTTCGTGAATAGGCGCAACAATTTCCGAGAATGCCTGAACAATCTTAGCAGGTGGCAAAACAATTCTACTCTGCTCCAAATGATCAGTCGTAATGTGTCCCATTGTTGTTTTTCTTGCTTCTGCCATCTTCACAAAGTTAATGACGTATGCCGAAAACTGATGATAGACATACTCTTTCGCAAATCCGTTGATAGGCAAAACTTTAAAAATATGCTGGTTAAGTCCTGCATTACCGCCAAACCAATACATAACTTCCAACGTGGCTGACCAAGAAAATAAGATGTCCCCATCAAATATTTTGTGCTTTTCCGGGATATTTACGGAAACCAGTTCGGTTTCTTCGGTAATTCCTTCGTGCATTTCTTTGATTTTCACGACTGGCAATGCCTTTTCGTTTTCTTTTGGTCTATGCTTCTGACAAGCTAATCCATTGATAGGATCGGCAATAGCATACAAATTGCCGATATCCCATCCCTTGGGAATTTCTCGCTTGAGTTGTTCATTCCACTCCATTTCACCACCGGAGGAACGATAGGGTTTTCCCACTGCATTCGGGAAATCAAACTGCGTAAACCAGTAGTCGTAGAGTGTTTTGGCCATGGCTTCCAACTCCACACAAACAGAAAAATTATTTTCGATTTTTCCGTTCAGCGCAACAATCGTTTTTGCAATTTTCTCTTGTTCCGTTATATCCGGCAGGAAAATTAACATTTCCTCTGCAGAGTGAACATTGAAGTGCTGCTGAATAGCCCCCACCTTGTTATTCTGGATTTGCCGCTGACCCCAAAAATTGATATATGCAGCCAAATAGTGCGGATTAACAAGTTCTGTATTTGGGTGAACAATAACAACATCAGAGCAGTTACAACCGTCATACTCAGCTGGGACTACGCAACATGTGCCAGGAATTCCGGTTCGGACAATTACAACATCACCTTTATGCAAAATCGACTTGGAGAGGCTATTTGAAAACTCGGCAGAAACATATTTCATATCATCGCTTATGATTTTGAAAGGCTTGATATTAAGTGAGCGAAGGAATGGAATGCCTTCGTCTTCATAGTGCTTCGCCATCGTTCCAACAAATCCTACGGTCAATTCTGCAATGCTTGACAGTTTGACGAATTTACTCATATCGCACCCGCCCCAGCTGCGTCTTAATCTCGCTTTCTAAGCGGCAACTTTCTGCAAACATTTCATCTAATCGCGCAGTAAATCCGGTCATCTTCTCGGCAAATTCTTCCGGCGTCAGCTCCACATATTCGATCTTGACTTCAAAATACTGACCGGCAGAAAAGGAGAGCTTCTTTCCCTCAATATCAGCATAGCTGACAGTTACACAGAAATCGTCCTCAGCCTTTCCGGCATTAAAGGTTTTGATGATATGCGTGATCTCATCAACGCTCAACACAGTACGCTGATTTTTGCCATCGACCTTTTCTTTCGTCCCCAGTTTGGATGCATCCATCAGAATCACATTTCCGTCTTTGTTTTCTCGGTCGATGAACAAAATGGACACATTGGTACCGGTGGTGGCAAAAATGTTGGAGGGCATAGAAATAACGCCCCGAAGCATCCGTTCTTTCACCAGATGCTCCCGGATCTTCTTCTGGATACCGGAACCAGCGGTCAGAAAGCCTGTAGGAACGACCACTGCCGCTTTGCCTTTGGGGCCAAGGGAATAGATGATATGCTGCAGGAACATCAGATAAATCGCCATCTTATCCTTGTCCTTGTTGGGAATGTTCGGAACGCCTGCCCAGAAACGTTTCTTATAATTATCGCCAGCCAATGTATCCCTACTGTCAGAGAAGTCCATGTTAAAAGGCGGATTGCTGACAATATAGTCAAAAGTGGCAAGCCCGTCGCCTTTGGCGTTTTTGTGATAAGGCCGCAACAAAGTATCGTCATGTACGACATTGGGCAGCGAGTGGACGAGATTGTTGAGAATCAGGTTCAAGCGCAGGAACTCGTTGGACTTCTGGGATATATCCTGGGTATAGATGGTGCAGTTGCTTTCGCCGATTTCGTGGGCCAACGCCAGCACCAGTGTGCCGGAGCCTGCGGCTGGGTCATACACCGTCACATTCTTTACACCGTTAGGCACCATGATTTTTGCAATGATGCTGGCGATGGAATGTGGCGTATAGTATTCGGCGTACTTACCGAAATCCTTATTGTAGTCCTTGATCAGATACTCGAATATTTGAGCAAAGAAATCGTACTTCTGCTCAAACACACTATCGAAGCTGCATTCGGCAATCTTGTCGATGATAGCACGGCAGAAATCGTCCTTCTTCTCAGCCTCAATCACATGCTGGGAGATACCGCTGAACAAGCGCATCTTGGACTGGCCGCCAGTCCGGACAGAAAAGATATCAATGTTGTATGTAGCAATATCCAGCAGAGTATCATCAAAGACCGTATGAAAATTTTCTTCATTTTTTCGGTTGAACAGGTAAGAGATAAAGTGAGTCTGCTTCAGTTTTGCAGTATCCGGGCCAAAACCAAGCAGGAACAGTTCATAGTCATCATCGGTCATCTGGGCGAGTTGCTTTTCGGCATCTGCCGGGGACAGCTTTGCCAGCGCAGGCTCTACTCGCTTCGCTTCGAAAAGGAACTTGTCGTTGAGAAACTTGTAAAGGAAAACCTCAGTGATGATTTTGTATTCGCTGGAGGCATTGCCCAAACCGAAATTGGTACATACAGCCTTCAGGCTATCGATCATCTGCTTGGTTTGCAGAGTAATATTGGAATCCATTATGATGCAAAATTCCTTTCCGTAAAGTATTCGTTGGAAATACAGGTGCCGATATACTTGATTTGCGCAGCAGAGTATTTCAAATGCCGGGCGTCAAGCTCCTGCTTAATCATCGGGAACATGCCCTGCATGAAGTAAGGCTCATTGTCCATCAAGTGACTATTGGAAAGCACTTGGGAATCCACCCGGTGCTTCAGGTGCGTAAGGACCTGATGCAGTACTACATCCCCAGCAATGGGAGGCGGCGTTTCACGCAGGCGTTTATGGGTACGCATAAATTTCACATCGCCATCGTATTTGGCAGCCAGCATCTGGTCAGCAAGATTCTTTTGCTCGGCCAGCTTGCGGATGCGCTCCAAGGCTTCGATATCCGCTGTCATTTCGTCAGCGGTCAATTCCTCGATATTCTTCTTAGCCAGCAAACGCTGCAGTTCTTCCAGTAGTGTGATGTACTCAGGGTCTTTTGGGTCGAGCGTGTGCAGAACGGCCTTGCGGGTCCGATTGAGGGTATCCTGATATTTATCAGCAATCACCAGTTCTTTCTCGGAAACCTTGCGGAAATGGAACTCAATTTCGTCCATAGCAAGGTTCAGAATAGCGCTCATATCCTGGGCTTCTTCAAGGAGCTTCTTCTGGTTAATAAGTGCAATTCTATTGCAGACCTCGCTATAAAGGGCACTGATGTTGTTCAGGTCAAATTGGTCAGCCAGTTCGTCATAGCCGAACAGTTTTGCAACATTGAACAATTCTTTATACAGTTCCAATGCACGGCGGAGCTGTATGAGATCCTGTTTATCGTCTATGGCAGAAATCTGCTGTGAGAACACCTCCGCATTTCCAGTATCATACAGGAACAGTACGTCCTTAATGTCCTGCAAGTCTGCTTCAATTGTCTCCGGGGATTTGAAGATGTTATCATACTGCTTGAACTCATCGCCCAGTTCGGCCTGAAGCTCATCGAAATATGCTTTATTGGTCTTATCAAATTCCGCACGGATATCCGCAAAATCGACCACATAACCGTATCGATAATTCTTGTAGGGCCGGTTAACCCGGGTCAAGGCCTGTAACAGATTGTGGTCTTTGATCACACGTCCCAAGTAGAGTTTCTTCAGCCGAGGAGCATCAAAGCCGGTCAGCAACATGTTGTAGACCACGAGGAAGTCAATCGTGCCTTTTTTGAAGGCGTCTATATTGTCTTTTCGGGTCTCTTTGTCGTCTGCATCATGCAAAATCAATGCCGCAGAATAGGGATAGGATTTTAACTCTTCAAAAATCGCACGCGCCTGCTCGGAAGAATCGCAGACGATCATACCACCGATGGATTCATCGTTCATGGCGATACGGCTCTTGCGGAAATCGTCCGTAATATACTCGACCAAGGCAGAAACATATTTCGGATGGGCGTACATCTCTTTCTTATCGAGAGAGCCTTTGAGCATCTCAATTTCTTCCAATGCTTTTTGCAGCTTTTTCTTATAGGTAGTTTCAATGCCTTCGCGAATCAACTTGAGAGTATATCCATCAGCAATAGAGCGATTGTAGTAATATTTGTGGATATAATTACCGAACACAGACTTGGAATCATATTTTTTGCCTGCAATCGGCTTTCCGTCATCATCGTAAATCGTACCAATCAGTGGCGTGCCAGTCAATGCGATCATAACCGCTTCTCGGTCGGAGGAAAGTAGATTGGCCAGGAAGGATCCGGTAGGTTTATAGCTGCGGTGGGCTTCATCCAAGAAATAGATGCGCTGTACATTTACTGCATAGTCGGACTGTTTCGCAATGGATTCCTTGGAGAACTTCTGAATATTGACCACCGTGATCGTAGGTTTGCCGGTGTTGTTGACTGTTCCGGTGGAATGGATGTTTTTGATGAAGTCTTCCTTGGAATTGATTTCCTCTACATGAAGTCCACGAGCACGGAACTCATTGGCTGCCTGTGTCAATAGGTCAAGACGGTCTACGATGAAATAGAATTTTGCAATCGTTCCATGCTTCTGATAGTAGTCAGTCAGATAACGGACATTGTAATAGGCAAGCGCTGTTTTACCACTGCCCTGGGTATGCCAAATGATGCCGTTTTTTACCCCGGCATTCAATTTGTTTTCGATTGCTTTAGTAGCAAAGAACTGTGGATACCGCATCAGATGTTTTTCCAGATGGGTGATACCATTTTCATCTGTCCGTTCTACATAAGCGATTGCATATTTCAAGAAAGTTAGAATACGCTCAAACGAAAAAAGCGAAGTGATAATTCTATTGGTAGGCGAAACTGGGGAACTATTTGTTACATACTCCGGGCTATACTTGATGCTACTCAGATTGTTATCGGTCAGAATGAAATTTTCAACCGCCTCATCCTTCTCTGGCACGGAAGTCAGGAGCTTTTCGTCTTCCTCTCGGAAATGACTAAAAAACAGCTTCTCATAGCTGATGGTGGAGTAGAATGCTCCTTCCAGAGGGATGGCTTCGGTGTCATCATATTCGCTATTATTGGAGAACACCATGATCTGAGTCAGGTTGATAAACCGTCTAAACTTCTTATTCTTAACCCGCATCAACATGCGATCATATTCGGCCTTGATGCCGCCCTTGTTGTTAGGCTTTTTTACTTCGATAAAAGCCAAAGGAATACCATTGATAAGTGGAGTGATATCAGGGCGAAATTCATCAGAACCATTCTTACAAGTCATCTCTGTGACCACGTGATAAGAGTTGGCCGTCTCTCCGAAATCTTCATAATCAATCAGTTTCAAGCCGTTGTATCCATTGATGAGAACTGAATAAAACTCCCTGCCCAAATCATCGTTTTCCAGCATTGCTTTCAAAGCATTGACAATTTTCTGGACATCTGTGGTAGTCAAGGAAGTAGCATTGATCCGATTGATTGCATCACAAAGAACATCGACCAAAATGTTGGTATCGTCGTCGATGACTCCTTCATATTTTCTCAGAGAGATGTATTTATATCCCAGACGAGTGAAATGCACCAATGCAGGAATTTTGACTCGAGAGTTTTCATTGTGCGGCATTGTGCAATCCTCCTTTGTGGCAGAATTAGTTTTTTCCTTATGATTTCAACTTATAAATGCGGTTTCGATTGCTGCCCTCTGCAACAATCGTTCCCTCAACGATCATCTCGCTGAGTATCCGTCTTGCTCTTGCGTCTTTAACGCCGAGCATATCGGAAATATCTGAGCATTTTGCAGAAGCATGATCTGTAAGATATTCAAGGATGGCGATTTTTTGTGAGGCGGTTTTTGTACCTTTATCGCCATTCTTTATCGCTACTTTTTTATCGCTACTTTCTTTTTTGAGTAGCGATAATGATAGAATAATTCTGTCCGGTTCAGAGAGCTCCACGATAACTGGCTCTTTCCACCCCTGCTCACGCCAGACACAGAATATATTCGGAATACCACTTCCAGCACGCTCACCAATATCGATCAGGTTGAACATCTTCAGCATGGTTCCGTTGCGGGGGTCAGAGACACCGCCGCTCTTTGCTGCGTCGATTTCGATACGGAACCCGCCGGGATTGGCCATGGTGATGCTGTCCCGCTTTTTGATGATGACCAGCCCCTGCCTGCCGTAATAATCAGCATTGACCAAACAGTTGGCCAGCGCTTCGCGCAGTGCCTGATGCACCTCGGCTTCCCATGCCATTTGGGCTTTCTCGAAGGCTTTCTTCTGATCGCGACGCTGGCGGTCGTAATATTCCTGGGTGGCATCGAGCAGACTCAGGATGAATGCCACGACGCCCTTTCCGGCTGCTGCGTTTGCCACGAGGGCATGGTAGAAGTGGGAAGAGTAGAGGGCGTTCTTGTAGAAGAAGCTGACACCGGGGAAGAGGGCGCTGCAACAGTTAAGGCTGCCAAGCAGCGTGATGTCGCGTTCGCGCGGGTCGGAAGCGTATTGCACACAGTCTTTCAGGAATTGGGGCAGACCGCTGTATGCGCTGTCGGGAATGTAGGGGGACTGGGCACGAAGTTCGTTGTTTTTTTCCAACAAATCTTCTTCTTCGGAGCCCGCATCGGGCGGCTCGGCGGGGTCATAAGGGAAATGAACCCTATTTGAACCCTCGCCGGGAATTTCCGTTTTTTGCGGAAGGGAGTCAATGAATTGATAACCAGCGGTTATACGTTGACGGATGTCTTCGGCTGTGAAATCGGTTGCAGCATAGCGGCGGATGAAGAGGCTGATAACTTCTTCCAACTCCTTTTTTGAAAAACCTTTACTGCGAGACACACGACCCAGCTTCAACGCAAGGTCGTTTCGCTCACCACGACGGAAGGGGTTGCGGTGCTCAAAGTCGTTGAGGAATTGCACCAGAAAACCGGGAGCTGTTGCTCCTGATGCTGATTTTTCTGAGTTTGTCACTCCTGAGTCTGTCACTCCTGAGATTGCTCCTCCTGAAACAGTTCTTCCTGAGTCTGTCACTTCTGAGATTGCTCCTCCTGAAACAGTTTTTCCTGAGTCTGTCACTCCTGAGATTGCTCCTCCTGAAACAGTTCTTCCTGAGTCTGTCACTTCTGAGATTATTCCTCTTGAAACAGTTCTTCCTGCATTTGCTGCTGTTTCTGAAATTGTTCCCGTTTCCTTTCCCGTTTCTTCTCCCCACTGCATCTTGAAAGTCTCCGCATCGGGATTGTAATACGCATTTGCGTCCCACGAATAGAAGCTGGGTTGTGTCAGGATCTTGCATTTGGAGTCG
>ERZ773188.2883-NODE-2883-length-15580-cov-9.964831_pt1 | contig 15580 bp, 9 predicted proteins | sample MGYA00581011_ERZ773188 | MGnify/ENA primary metagenome ERZ773188 (study PRJEB29015, sample SAMEA2737798) | human gut metagenome | biome: human gut; feature: human-associated habitat; material: faeces | place: China | collected 2012 ...
CTTTGTTTGCTTCTGCCATCTTGTGCATGTCTTCTTTCTTCTTTACAGATGCGCCAGTGTTGTTAGCCGCATCAAGAATTTCATTTGCAAGTCTTTCTTCCATTGTCTTCTCGCCTCTGTTACGAGAGTACAGTGTAAGCCAGCGAAGTGCAAGAGCCTGTCTTCTGTCTGCTCTTACCTCGATCGGTACCTGATAAGTAGCTCCACCGATACGTCTTGCCTTTACTTCAAGTACAGGCATGATGTTGTTCATTGCTTCTTCAAATACTTCGATAGCTGGTTTTTCAGCTTTCTCTGCGACTTTGTCAAATGCTCCGTATACAATTTTCTGAGCTACACCTTTCTTACCGTCAAGCATGATGTTGTTGATAAGCTTTGTAACTACCTTGTTGTTGTATAACGGATCCGCTAATACGTCTCTTTTCTGAGTATGTCCTTTACGTGCCACGGTTCTTCCCTCCTTATACATATTGGCAAAGCTTTGCTTTGCGTGAATAATTCATCGGTACTCACATGTGTCTTTCTATGTGTATCGTTGGCGGGACAATCTCCGATGCCTGCCACGTGGCAGGCGATATCTGAATTAAACCCGCAACCAACTATTCTCATAGTTCTGTTTGTGATACGATTTAGTTTCGTTTTACACTAAAATCAAGTGTTTATTTCTTTGCGTCTTTTGGTCTCTTTGCTCCGTATTTAGAACGAGCCTGACGTCTCTTTGCAACACCTGCTGTATCAAGTGTTCCACGAACGATATGGTATCTTGTACCCGGAAGGTCCTTTACTCTTCCTCCACGGATAAGAACAACGCTATGTTCCTGAAGGTTGTGACCTTCTCCTGGGATGTAGCTTGTTACTTCGATTCCGTTTGAAAGACGTACTCTGGCGATCTTTCTGAGAGCTGAGTTCGGTTTCTTCGGTGTAGCTGTCTTAACTGCTGTACACACACCTCTCTTCTGCGGTGCAGATGTGTCTGTAGCTCTTTTCTTCAAAGAATTGTATCCTTTCTGGAGAGCCGGTGCAGTAGATTTCTTTACAGCTGTCTGACGACCTTTTCTTACTAACTGGTTAAATGTTGGCATCTCTTTCACCTCCTATGAAGTAATAATTGGTTACGATTTTAAACAAGTTCTGTTTAAAATGCGCAGAAAAACAGTGCATCGTTTTTCGCACGCTTGTTTATTGTAGTATATCGCAAAAAAAAAGTCAAGGCATTCTGAAAAATATTTTCCAAATCATACCTTGACTTTTTCTTCATTTTTATTCTGTACTTACGGATCCTTCGATTGTTTCTCCGTCTTTTACTTTTTTGATCAGTTCACTGATCTCAGCCACTGAATTTTCATCCGGATACGTTACATAAAGCTCTTCATCTCCTGAAGAATAGCAGATATCTGTTCCCCCGGTTCCATCCGCTGCCACGGAATAAATATTCCATTTTGCATTGGTTCTGAGCTGAGTCTTGATCAGCGACTGGATCTGGCCGGAAGTAAAGTTCGTATCCACACCATCGCTGACACTGTCTATAATATCACTTGCCCCACGGAGCATTGCCGGTGACATCATCTTTTTAATGATTGCAGTGATAACTGCCTGCTGATGGACTCCTCTTCCGTTGTCCCCGTCTGGCAGTGCCTGACGTTCACGGCAAAAAGCAAGTGCACTAATACCGTCAAAATGATTCATTCCTTCATTTACATGAATCTCTGCACCTGACTCCCATCCTGTATCAAATTCGAGATCTGATTCAACATCCAGTCCACCAAGTGCATCAACCACACTGATCATAGATGTAAAATTAACTCTTCCGAAAAATTCGATATCTGTATCATAAAGTGCTTCCAGCGTCTGCATAGACACATCTACACCATAGATTCCTGCATGTGTCAGTTTGTCGTCCTGTCCTCCGGATACTCCCGGGATTGGTACATAATAATCTCTAGGGGTCGTAATCAGTAATACCTGATGGCTCGTCGGATTGACAACCGCTACGATATTGACATCGCTTCGTCCCTGTTCTGTGATATCACCATTTGTATCAATACCACTCAAATAAACCGCAAATGGCTTTGTAACGCTTTCATCAGATGTATCGCTTTCAATTTCAACAACAATATTGTGCTTATAAATAACCTTTGTATCCTTTGTAAAGGTTGAATACTGTTCCTTGATAATATTACTGTAAGCTGAGTTGTAGATAATCGCATCTACTTCTCCGTCATATAATGCCTGTGCTTCTTCTCCCAGATTACTGTATTCCTGAAGAGTAATGTTCTGTCCCAGTTCCTTTTCAATCTGTTTGACTGCCGACTTCGTCTGGTCTCCACCAGTCGCATACTGAACACCAAATGTATATCCGGCTGCTGCTGATAAAGTATCTGCATTATCATCCGCCTTTACCGCAACTACCATGGAACTTGTTTTCTTATTGCTTCCGGTAATCTTCTGGAATGCATTATTTACTTTTCCTATATAGAAAGAACCCACTCCCAGAATGATGCAGATCAGTATACAGAATATCTTTCCGCCAATTCCTTTTCCTTTTGCCGCTATCTGTGTCAGCAAGGTAATTCCAAGCAGGATCAGCAGTACTCCGATCAGTACCAGGAAATAAGTAGAAGTAAGTACATTGAACAGCATCACATTCACTGCAAGTACTACAGACAGGATAAACTGGATAATTGCAAGTATAATTCCAATCGTTCTGCTTACCCGATTTTTCTTTCTTCCTCTGCGCCGTTTATTTTTACGGTTCTTATTATTCTCCGGGTCAGACATCTTTCTTATATTCTGATAGTCTTCTTCCGGTCTTCTTTTCTTCTTATCATTCGAAGATGATTTCTTTTTTGGTCGTTCTCTGTAGTAATCTTCCTCATCATCATAATATCGGGCAGATCTTCGGTCTTCTTCATAAGCATACCGGTTCTTCCCCTTAGCCCGTCTGCTTACTTCTCTGCTGTTATTGATACTTCGCATATTTCTATTAGAAGTTCCATCAGGCGATCTTCTCCTTGCTGATTTTCTCTGTTCCATATACACTCACTTTCATTTGTTACATAACTATTACACGATATGACACTTTAATTACAATTACATCTCTATATAATATCGTTTTTACCTTATATTGTCAATATTTTCGTGTCAATCCGTATTTTGTGATTCTGCACAATTTTTCTGGAAATTTTTTAATCTGCCAAGGCATATAGTGTTTTTTCACAGAAAGTTCCATCGGAATTTCTCATAAAACAAAAAGAAAACGAAGAACTCTTCTTAAGTCCTTCGCCTTCTTTATTATATTACTACTTTTTATTTATCTTCTACAAGATGGCATGCCACCTTATGTCCAGGAGCAATCTCTTTCATCTGCGGCATTTCCTTAAAGCAGCGTTCTGTCGCATGCTGACATCTCTCAGCGAAACGACAGCAGTTCTTCGGATTGATCGGGCTTGGGATCTCACCCTTGATCGGAATACGCTGGTTCGCTTTTGCTTTATTCGGATCTGCTTCCGGGATTGCAGAAAGCAGTGCCTGTGTATATGGATGCATCGGATGAGCATAAAGTTCATCTGTCTCAGCAGTCTCGACCATTGTTCCGAGGTACATAACAACTACACGGTCAGAAATATATTTTACGACACTAAGGTCATGCGCGATAAACAGGTAAGTCAGTCCTCTTTCTTCCTGCAGTTCTTTCAGCATATTGATAACCTGTGCCTGGATAGACACATCAAGAGCTGAAATCGGCTCATCACAGATGATGAATTCCGGATCAACAGAAAGAGCACGTGCGATACCGATACGCTGTCTCTGTCCACCTGAGAATTCGTGTGGGAAACGTGACATATGATCTTTATTAAGACCAACTGTAGCAAGCAGCTGCTCTACTTTTGCATCTGCATCCTTTGTTGACATTCCATGCTGTTTCAGACCTTCTCCAACGATATCCTTAACAGTCATACGTGGATTCAGTGATGAATACGGGTTCTGAAAAATCATCTGTACCTTCTTACAGAATTCTTTCTGCTCTGCATGATTGTATTTGAAAATATCTTTTCCATCATAATATACATTTCCTGAAGTCGGATTGTATAACTTGATCATGGTACGTCCTGTTGTAGACTTACCACAGCCGGACTCACCTACCAGGCTGACTGTCTCACCTTTATAAATATCAAATGTAAGATCATCAACCGCTTTTAAGGTTTCTTTACGGCTGATTTCAAAATATTTACATAAGTTTTTCACCTGTACGAGAGGCTGTTTTTTTTCTGTATTTTCCATTTTACACCTCTCCTTTCTCAGTTACTTTTCTTCTCATGTCTGTATCCGGTGCATATTCATGCTGCAGCCAGCAACAGGTTTCATGTTCTTTTGAAAGCTCATAAGTCTGTGGCGGCATATCTTTACAGATTTCCATGCAGTATTCACATCTTGCTGCGAACGGACATCCTTTCGGAGGTGCAAACAGATCCGGAGGTGTTCCTTCGATTGGCTGCAATTTGTGGCCTTTTGCTGTATCCAGTTTGGCAATTGAATGCATAAGTCCTTTTGTATAAGGATGTGCTGTATCATAGAAAATCTCATCTACAGATCCACGTTCTACGATCTTTCCTCCATACATAACCAGTACACGATCGCAAAGCTTTGCGATAACACCAAGGTCATGTGTGATCAAGATAATAGATGTCCCAAGTGTTTTCTGAAGATTTTTCAGTACATCAAGAATCTGCGCTTCAATTGTAACATCCAAAGAAGTAGTCGGCTCATCGGCAATAACGATGCTCGGGCTTCCCACCAGAGCGATCGCGATCATAACACGCTGTTTCATACCACCTGAAAGTTCATGTGGATACTGTTTGTAACGGCGTTCTCCATCAGAGATACCTACCATTTTAAGGATTTCAAGTGCTTTTGCTTTTTTCTCAGCTGCACTCATACCTTTTCTTCCGACGAATACTTCTTCAATCTGTTTTCCGATACGCATTGTCGGGTTCAATGAGGTCATAGGATCCTGAAAAATATAACTGATCTCTTTTCCACGGAACTGACGAAGTTCTTTTTTGTTCATTTTCAGAACATCTTTTCCTTTATAAAGAATCTCTCCGCCTTCAAAGAATCCAGGCGGTTCCGGATTCAGTCTCATCAGACACTGAGAGGTAACACTCTTTCCACATCCGGATTCTCCAACTATACCAAGAATTTCTCCCGGACGGACTTCAAAGCTGACATCACGAACAGCTTTTACAACTCCACCGTATGTACGGAAAGAGAATTGCAGATTTTTTACTTCCAATAAATTTTCCATCTTCTATACTCCTTCCTACTCGGTTCCTCTAAGTTTCGGGTCAAATGCATCACGAAGCCCATCACCAAGAAGATTCAGCGCAAGCATTGTTGTACAAATCAGGAATGCCGGTACAAATACCTGGTACGGATGAATTCTCAGCTGTGCGATTCCGTCTTTTGCAAGTACACCCCAGCTGCAGTTCGGTGGTTTGATACCCAGACCGATATAGCTCAGGAATGCCTCCTGGAAAATAGCTCCCGGAATAGCCATTGTCAGGTTTGTAATGATAAGTCCCATGATATTCGGTAAAATATGTTTTACAATAATTACGATATCCGGCACACCAAGGATCTTGGCTGCAGATACGAAATCAGATTCTCTCAGTTTTAATACTTCACCACGAACGAAACGACATCCACCGATCCATCCGACGCAACACATAGCAAGAATCAAACAGTGTACACCGTTACCAACAACTACCATAAGAAGAATGGTAACGATCAAACTTGGGATTCCGTATAATACGTCAACAACACGCTGGATAACCATATCGATCTTGCCACCGTAGAATCCTGAGATACCACCCATGATAGATCCAACGATTGCATTGATGATGCTGGCTGCAAAACCAATTGTCAGAGATACTCTCGCACCAGACCATGCACGAACCCAGAGATCACGTCCAAGAGAGTCTGTTCCAAACCAATGTGCTTTTGAAAAGCTCTGGTTCATCTCTGCCACACTCTGTGTTGCAATGTCATATTTGCTGAACATTGGAACAAAGATCGCCATAAGTACATAAAGTCCAATCAGGCACAATGAGAAGAATGCAATCTTATTCTTGCGGATTCGTCTCCATGCATCCTGCCAGTAACCAATATTCGGACGGGAAATAGACTCCATTGTCTTTGTATTTTTTCCTACAACTTTAAACTGTTCTTTTGTAATTTCTGCCATTTCTCGTCACCTACCTTTTTTTACCACTCAGACGGATTCTCGGATCTACAATACCGTATAAGATATCTACAATCAGGATTGACACGATCAGGAATGCTCCGTAGAAGATCGTCATACCAAGAACCAGTGTATAATCTGCCATGTTAATACTGTCTACATAATGTTTTCCCATTCCAGGGATTGCGAAAAGGGCTTCGATTACGAATGTTCCTGTTAATACAGATGCAACTGTCGGTCCCATAATGGTAATGATCGGTGTGATCGCATTACGGATCTGATGTTTAAATGTAATTCGGAAATCCGATAAACCTTTCGCACGTGCTGTCTTTGTATAATCTGAAGATACAACTTCCAGCATACTGGAACGCATCAGACGGGAAATGGATGCCAGTGTATAGAATCCAACCGCGATTGACGGTAAAATTGTGTGCTTAAAGCTTGTGTACTGCGCAACCGGAAGAATCTGCCATTTGATTCCGAAGAAATACTGAAGTACAGATCCCATGATGAAGTCAGGAATCGATGTACCAATGATCGCAATCAAAATACAGACGAAGTCCAGTTTCTTTCCTCGATTCAGTGCTGCTACAATTCCAAGGATCAGTCCGAAGAACAGTGCAAAGCACAGTGAACGGATTCCCAGGTCTGCTGAGTATGGGAATGAGTCAGCAATAATACGGTTAACTGTCTGACTTTCATACTTCATAGAATACCCCAGATCACCATGAAGCACATTCTTCATATAAGTTATATACTGCTCTGCAAGCGGTTTATCCAAACCATAGTAAGCTTCCAGATTCGCTTTGATCTCCGGTGTCATCTTGTCACTTGAGAACGGATCTCCCGGCATCAGACGAACCAGGACGAATACAACACTTGTAAGTACCAAAAGTGTTACGATGGCTAATGCAACTCGTTTAGCTATATATTTTGCCATTCTTTTATCTCCCTTCATTTTTCTTTATTTGATAGCTTTGATTATTTCACATACTTCCTATTGGCTGATACATACCAAATCTACCCCTCGAAATAATCAAAACCCTCAAATAAGCAGCCGGTGCGGACCAGTAAGTCCGCGCCGACCGCAAGGTATGTTACCATCCAACTGTATTATTCGCTGATGTCTGCATATACCAAATCGAAGTCATATCCGACAAAGTATACATTGAAGTTAGAAATCTTCGGATTGATCAGATACTGGTCTCTACGTAACTGAAGCGGTACAAGAGCGGAATCTTCTCCAAGGAAGATCTGTTCTGCCTGGAACAGCATATCCTGTCTTGTCTTAGCATCTGTCTCTGTCTGAGAATCTTTAAGAAGCTTGTCGTATTCAGCGTTCGCATATCCAGAGTGGTTATACTGACCATCGCTGATCCACAGTTCCAGATAAGAGTATGCGTCAGAGTAGTCCGGAACCCATCCTGTTACTACCATATCGTAATCTTTTTCAGTTTCCATCTGAAGTCTCTGTTTGTAAGTTACCTGGTTGATTTCTACTGTAATACCAAGGTTCTTCTGATACTGTTCCTGAAGAACTTCAGCCTGCTTCTTAGCACCATCTGTATCAGTTGTAAGAAGAGTAATCTTGATGTCTGCCGGATTAGAAACGCCCATTTCTTTCATTGCTGCATCCAGATATTCTTTTGCTTTATCATTATCATTTTCTGCCGGGAATGGTGTATATGGATAAGCTTCTCCGTATGTCTGGTCATCTGCCGCCTGCACGTTTGGAAGTACAAGTCTCTGTGCAACGTCATATACGTCATTGTTAACCAGCTTGTTGTATTCTGTTCTGTTGATTGCATAGTTCAAAGCAAATCTCAGGTTCTTGTTAGCAAGCGGTCTGTCTTCTGACATGTTGAGCATGATGTAATCATCTGCACCTGTATAGTAGAATTCAGTATTTTCTGTATACTGATCTGTCATTTCAGTAGGTACAACTGTGATATCAACTTCGCCCTGTTCCCACATAGCAACCGCTGTCTTAGCATCTGCAACTGTCTTTACGCAGATTTCATCAAGCTTGATGCTGTCTGCATCCCAGTAATTTTCATTCTTAGAAAGGATCATTTCATCGCCATGTTTCCACTCTGTCATCTTGAACGGTCCGTTATAAACAGATTTTTCCGGATCAGCTGCATATTCTTTTCCGTATTTTTCTACATAATCTTTTCTTGTAGGACCGAATGTTGCCATAGCAGCCATACTAAGGAAGTATGTAGCCGGATGTGCAAGTTCGATAACAACTGTCTTGTCATCTGGTGCAGATACGCCAAGTTCATCGACAGGCACAGAACCGCTATTTACTTCTGCACCGTTTTTGAGGATATATCCGATGAATGCGTAATCGCTTGCCATTTCTGGATCCATAAGTCTCTGGATACCATAAACATAATCGCCTGCTTTTACATCTTCTCCGTCAGACCATTTCAGTCCATCACGAAGGTGGAATGTGTAAGTAAGTCCGTCATCTGAAACATCCCAGCTTTCAGCTGCATCTGGTTTGATTTCGCCTTCCACGTTACGTGTCAGCATCGCATAGGTGCAGATTTCTGCTGTTGCACATGAGATAGAGTTACTGTTCTGTGGATCCATAGAAGGAAGGTCTTCACGAAGTGTGTAAGTAATTCTCTTCTTTCCTGATGAAGCACTGCTGTCATCTTTCTTGGAATCTTTGGATCCCGGTGTACCACAGCCAGCAAACATTGTTACTGTCATTGCTGTAGCAAGTAAAGCTGCTAATAATTTCTTTTTCATAAATGTTGTCCTCCTTTTTCATTTATAATTCTATTAGCTCATGTGTAGCACTGATCAGGTTCTCATATCCGTCTTTTGTGATGATGCCCTGATCTTCGATTCGGACACCACCCCAGCCCGGAATATAAATTCCTGGTTCTACTGTCATTACACTGTTCTCCTGTAAGATATTCTCACAGTTCAGCCCGATAAACGGGAGTTCATGGACGAACAGCCCCACTCCATGACCAATACCTGTATAATTATACTTCAGATATTCAGTATCTTTGATTGCTTCCATGGAAGCTTCATAACAGGAGGTTCCTGTTACTCCTGGTTTTACGGATGCTTCTGTATCTTCTGTCATGCGACGGCACAGATCATAAACTTCTTTCTGTTTTGCATCTGCTTTGCCGACAACAACTGTTCTTGTCATATCGGAAAGATAACCTTTGTACTGACATCCAAAATCCATTAAAACAAAATCACCATATTCTATCGGTTTTTGGTCCGGAATACCATGGAGCAGTGAAGTCTTTGCTCCTGAAATAACAATTCCGCCATAAGGCTTTGTATCTGCGCCTTCCATTACCATGTAATGGGAAAGTCTGGATGCAATTTCCTTTTCTGTGATACCAACTCGGATATCCTTCAGAATTTTTTCAAAAGCTCTGCATGCAATATCACAGGAAATCGTAAGATTTTTAATTTCCTCTGGTGTTTTGATGGCGCGTAATCCTTCAATCGCATTCAGGGTTGGCACCATCTCTGCACTAATCTCAGCCTGCATTGCATTCCATTTTTCAAAGGTCAGATAATCCTGTTCAAATCCGATTGCCTTTACTCCGTCTTTTTCTGCGTATCCGGCAACAGCTTTCCCCATATTTCCGCCGAACCCGATTCTCCAGTTTACAATTTCATACTCCGGGCATTCATAGGATGCCTGCTCTGTATATCTGGCATCTGTAATAAAATATTGATTAGCCTTTGTAATGAAAAGGAATGAATCCTCTCCGGTATATCCACTGATGCAGCGTACGTTCGCCGGCTTTGCAACATAAAATCCATCCAGATTTTCCTTTTCCATGTACTCTCTTAATTTTGTTAATCGCTCCATTTTTTCTCCTCTCATGAACTATTGTTTTTGTGTCAAGGACTTTTCTTTTGTGAGTCCGTCCCTCTGCGACAATGTAATACTTTACTAGACCGCAGTCTAGTGGTGTAAACAAAAGAACGCCATGATTTGCATCATGACGTCCTTGTCTTCTTTCAAAGGTCATAGTTTCACGCTATGACGTCTATGTTTAATTATTAGATTGTCCGTATTGTATGTATAAAAATCTAATCTTTATACACTTTAGTAAATAACACTGTCTTCAGAGCTGCGTGAATTTCGAAGAAACCCTGTTTTAACAGTTCAATTTTGTAAATTCACTTAAATGAATATTTATTCATATGTGTAACTTTTTTTCTTATTATAGAACCATACTCTAAGATTGTCAAGAGGAATGCTATTTATTTCATTTATTTCACAATTTAATTTTCACCTTTTATTTTCATTTCTTCCAAACAGTCTTGGTACATCCCGGTGATATACCCATATACTCACACAAGGTTCTTTTCCAGGATTGGAAATACTATGACGCTCTCTGCTCTTTATATATATACTGTCTCCCGGATGTAAACTGCAAATTTTTCCTTCCATCTCTACATTCAGAGTTCCTTTTATCACCATACACATTTCCGAAAAGACATGACGATATTCTTCTTTTTTCGCAGATTCTCCCGGTTCAATCGTAATATATTCAAAAATCGATTCTCCCTGACCAAAGTCTGCAACCTCAACTGTCATATTTTCTTCCGGATAAAGATGCTTACTCATTTCTTCTCTGTGTATAATCGTCTTTCCCGGCATTTCCCCTTCCAGTGCATACTGGATATCAATATCCAGTGCTTCACAAATTCGCGCAAGGCTGTCCACATTCGGAGATGTCTTATTCTGTTCCAGCATACTCAGATAGCCCGCTGAAAGCCCTGTATATTCTCCCAAAACCCGGATTGTCATCATTTTCTTTTTTCTGCATTCTCTGATCCGTTCACCAATATGAGCTAAATCCAGCATATCACACCTCCTGATTTTCGACTGATTATTTATATGCTACTGTATTTTTTCATATTTTGCAACCCTTTATTTTTGTAAAGTGTTAAAGAATTGGAAATAATTTTTAAATATTTTTGTTTTTCATGTCTTTAAAGCAAGAAAAGCAGACACGCCATTCAACGTATCTGCCTCTCTTAGCATATAAAGCCTATTCTTCAACTGTAACTGTTTCGTCAGCATTTTCTTCGCTTTCAACAGTTTCTGCTGTCTCTGCCGGTGCTTCAGACTCAGTATCATCATCCATATCAAAATCATCAAAACTGATTTCGTCGTCCATATCCATATCAAGGCCTGTATCAAGCTTAACATCACGGTATTTTCTCATACCTGTTCCTGCCGGAATCAGTTTACCGATAATGACGTTCTCTTTCAGACCGATCAGGTGGTCAACCTTGCCTTTGATAGCAGCCTCAGTCAGAACCTTGGTTGTCTCCTGGAAGGATGCAGCTGACAGGAAGGAATCTGTTGCCAGGGATGCCTTAGTAATACCAAGCATGATCTGTTCTCCTGTTGCAGGCTCTTTACCTTCTGCTACCATCTGTTCATTTACATCGTTGAACTCAAGGACATCTACCATTGTTCCCGGAAGGAATTCAGTATCTCCTCTTTCTTCGATGCGAATCTTCTTCAGCATCTGACGAACGATAACTTCGATATGCTTATCGTTGATTTCTACACCCTGCAGACGGTATACTCTCTGTACTTCCTGAAGCATGTAGTCCTGTGCAGCACGAAGACCTTTGATCTTAAGAAGGTCATGCGGGTTCACGCTACCTTCTGTAAGCTCGTCACCGGCTTCCAGAACAGCTCCATCCTGTACTTTAATACGTGATCCATAAGGAATCAGATAAGTCTTTGTCTCACCTGTCTGCTGATTGGTAACAATGATTTCACGCTTCTTCTTTGTATCGTTCAGGTTTGCAACACCTGCGATTTCTGTGATGATAGCAAGACCTTTCGGCTTTCTTGCTTCAAAAAGTTCTTCGACACGAGGAAGACCCTGTGTGATATCTCCACCGGCTACACCACCACTATGGAAAGTACGCATGGTCAGCTGTGTACCAGGTTCACCGATTGACTGAGCTGCAATAATACCGACAGCTTCACCAACCTGTACAGGTTCACCTGTTGCCATATTGGCACCATAACATTTCGCACAGATACCAATGTGTGATTTACAGGTCAGGATTGTACGGACTTTCACTTTCTTAAGTGGTGAATTTCCATTTTCATCCACACCGTATTTCATGATCTTTTCTGCACGTTTTGGTGTGATCATGTGGTTTGCTTTTACAAGCACATTGCCATCTTTGTCACAAATTGTATAGCATGAATATCTTCCTGTAATACGTTCCTGAAGACTTTCGATTTCTTCATTTCCATCCATGAATGCATGCAGATACATTCCCGGAATTTCAGCATCTTTGCTTACACAGTCAACCTCACGGATGATCAGATCCTGTGATACGTCAACAAGACGTCTTGTCAGGTATCCTGAATCGGCTGTACGAAGGGCAGTATCTGACATACCTTTTCGAGCTCCATGCGCAGACATGAAGTATTCCAGTACGTCCAGACCTTCACGGAAGTTTGACTTGATAGGCAGCTCGATCGTATGACCGGTTGTATCAGCCATAAGTCCACGCATACCTGCAAGCTGTTTGATCTGTTTATCAGATCCACGGGCTCCGGAATCCGCCATCATGAAGATGTTGTTGTATTTATCAAGTCCTGTAAGAAGGGCTTCTGTAAGCTCATCATCTGTTTCTTTCCAGGTCTCTACAACTTCTTTGTAACGCTCTTCTTCTGTAATAAGACCACGCTTAAAGTTACGTGTGATCTTATCAACCGTTGCCTGTGCTCTTGCGATCAATTCCGGTTTCTGTGGCGGTACAGTCATATCTGAAATAGATACAGTCATAGCTGCTCTTGTAGAGAGCTTGTATCCCATTGATTTTACATGGTCAAGTACTTCAGCTGTAGCTGACGCACCATGTGTGTTAATAACTTTTTCAAGAATCTGTTTCAGCTGTTTCTTTCCTACATGGAAATCCACTTCAAGAACCAGTTCATTTCCTTCTTTTTCACGATCAACAAAACCAAGATCCTGCGGAATAATTTCGTTGAAAATGAAACGTCCAAGTGTAGACTCTACTGTACCGGTCTTCTTTGTTCCATCCGGCATCGTCTTTGTCACACGTACTTTGATTCTTGAGTGAAGAGTTACAACTCCGTTTTCATAAGCAAGAATTGCTTCATTCACACTCTTGAATACTTTTCCTTCTCCCTTGGCTCCCGGTCTTTCCTGTGTCAGATAGTAGATACCAAGAACCATATCCTGTGAAGGAACAGCTACCGGACCACCATCAGACGGTTTCAGAAGGTTGTTTGGTGAAAGCAGAAGGAAACGGCACTCAGCCTGAGCTTCTACAGAAAGCGGAAGATGAACCGCCATCTGGTCACCATCGAAATCGGCATTGAATGCGGTACATACCAGTGGATGAAGCTTAATTGCTTTACCTTCTACCAGAATCGGTTCAAATGCCTGGATACCAAGACGGTGAAGTGTAGGAGCACGGTTCAGCATAACCGGATGCTCTTTGATTACATCTTCAAGCACATCCCATACTTCCGGCTGAAGACGCTCTACCATTTTCTTAGCATTCTTAATATTGTGAGCAGCTCCGCTCTCAACAAGTTCTTTCATAACAAACGGCTTGAACAGCTCGATTGCCATTTCTTTCGGAAGACCGCACTGATAGATTTTCAGTTCCGGTCCTACAACGATAACGGAACGTCCTGAGTAGTCAACACGTTTTCCGAGCAGGTTCTGACGGAAACGTCCTGATTTACCTTTCAGCATATCAGAAAGGGATTTCAGTGCTCTGTTTCCAGGACCTGTTACCGGACGTCCACGACGTCCATTGTCGATCAGAGCATCTACAGCTTCCTGCAGCATTCTCTTTTCGTTTCTAACGATAATGTCCGGAGCTCCCAGTTCAAGGAGTCTTCTCAGACGGTTATTTCTGTTGATAATTCTTCTGTACAGATCATTCAGGTCAGATGTTGCAAAACGTCCACCATCAAGCTGTACCATTGGACGAAGATCTGGCGGGATAACCGGAACATTTGTCATGATCATCCATTCCGGTTTGTTTCCAGACTCACGGAAAGCTTCTACAACTTCCAAACGTTTTACGATTCTTGCACGTTTCTGTCCGGTAGCGCCTTTGAGACCTTCTGTGAGATCTTCGTATTCTTTTTCAAGGTCGATTGCCTGAAGAAGCTCTAAGATAGATTCAGCTCCCATTCCAACACGGAAACCTTTTCCCCAGGATTCTCTTGCTTCCTGATACTCCTGCTCAGACAGAACCTGCTTATACTGCAGGTCTGTCTCGCCTTTATCAAGTACGATATAAGAAGCAAAATATAATACTTTCTCCAGTGTTCTTGGAGACAAGTCAAGGATCAATCCCATACGGCTCGGGATTCCTTTAAAGTACCAGATATGAGATACCGGGGCTGCCAGGGCAATATGTCCCATACGTTCACGACGTACACTTGCCTTAGTAACCTCTACACCACAACGGTCACAAACAACACCTTTATAACGGATTTTTTTGTATTTACCGCAGTGACACTCCCAGTCTTTGCTTGGTCCAAAAATTCTTTCACAGAACAGACCATCTCTCTCTGGTTTTAAGGTTCTATAGTTAATAGTCTCAGGCTTTGTTACTTCGCCTTTTGACCACTCCAGAATCTTTTCAGGTGATGCCAACCCGATTTTGATTGCATCAAAAGTCATTGGCTGATATGATTGTTCTTTACTATTTTCTGGCATACAGGCACCCCTTTCTATTCATCATCTGACATGTCATCATAGTCATCAAAACTATCGTCGCCATAATCTGAATCGTAATCGTCTTCGTCCTCTTCCAGTTCCTCATTTACAAGTTCCTCTCCCTGGAACTCCTGAGTTGTATAACCGTGTTTGCCGAAGTCTTCCTCATCACGACGATATTTTCCATCTCCTTCGATCAGTGAGCGGAAGCTGGTCTCTCCCATATCGGAAGTTTCCATAATCTCCACCTCTGTATTGTCATCACGAAGTACACGAACATCCAGTCCGAGAGACTGAAGCTCTTTCAGAAGTACTTTGAATGACTCCGGAATACCTGGTTCCGGAATGTTCTCGCCCTTAATGATCGCCTCGTATGTCTTCACACGACCGATTACATCGTCAGACTTCACAGTCAGGATCTCCTGCAATGTGTAAGATGCGCCATAAGCCTCAAGAGCCCATACCTCCATCTCTCCAAAACGCTGTCCACCAAACTGTGCTTTACCACCTAATGGCTGCTGTGTTACCAGTGAGTAAGGACCTGTTGAACGTGCATGGATCTTATCATCAACCAGGTGATGCAGTTTCAGATAATGCA
>ERZ773188.2905-NODE-2905-length-15416-cov-3.750146_pt1 | contig 15416 bp, 13 predicted proteins | sample MGYA00581011_ERZ773188 | MGnify/ENA primary metagenome ERZ773188 (study PRJEB29015, sample SAMEA2737798) | human gut metagenome | biome: human gut; feature: human-associated habitat; material: faeces | place: China | collected 2012 ...
AAACAGCCAATTACGGCCTGCCCAAGTGGGAAAAGTCGGACTTTATCAAGATGGATGACTTCAATGCGGCGTTTGGCAAGATCGACGAAACGCTCAAGGCCAACGCCGACGCGGTGGCGGCCAAGGCGGAGGCGGAGACCGTGACCGCCATTGCGCAGACGATTGCCAGCAGCAAGATTTGCCGCGCGAAGTTCGGCACATACACCGGCACCGGTCTATCGGGTCAAAATCACCCGAACAGCGTCGAATGCGGCTTTTGCCCCGCGGCGCTGGTGCTGTTCCGCGCGGACGGCGGACAGAAAACGACGGCCATACGCGGCGTGACCGCCTGCTCGTCCGGCATCGGCTCCATGAACAATTACTATACATGGGGTGACAGCGGCGTGAGCCAGGTATCGCAGACGTTAGACAGCGACTCTGGCGGATATATGGCATCCTCGCAGTTCAACAGCAGCGGGAAAGAATATTGCTATCTTGTCCTCGGTTATGACGCGGACTGGATAAAGCAAAAAACAGCCCCGAGCCTTTTGTTTCCCCCTCACAGGGGTAACAAGTGATTCCTGGGATACCCCGGCAGGTCATCGTGTTTACGATGCCTGCCGGGGCTTCTCTGTGTCCTGGGTTTGTAGGGATTCCGGTGCTTCCAGTGCTTCTTCCACATCCTGCTGACCGCTGCCGACATAGCCAATGCCGTTGTAGTAGATCTCCACGGTCTGGGGAGCGTGTTTAGACCACTTTACCTCTTTCTCGTGAACCACGATCTTCTCAATGAACAGCCGCAGCAGCTCCGGCGTCAGTTCCGTGATATCCGTGTACCGCTTCGCCTTATCAAGGAAGCTGTCCGTCCCGCTCACCGTTTCCCGCAGGCACTGGATCTCACTCTCTTTCTGTGGAATACCGGCTGTGATGCGGCTCTGTTCTTCCGTGTAGCTGCCGGAGAGCATTTGGAACTGCTCCGTGGTGATACGGCCCAGCACGCTATCCTCATACAGCTTCTTAAAGATGGTGTCCAATTCCATTTTCCGCTTCCGCATGGCGGCCAGTTCTTTCTCCTGCCTGCGGATCTCCCGCTGAAGCTCGGTGGACTGCTTGCTGCCAATGTAGGCGGCGAACTTTTCCGGATGTTCCCGCGCCGCGCTCGTCACCCGGCGCAGGTCCTCCAGTACGATCTCGTCCAGAACACACTCCCGGATATAATGCCCCGTGCAAGCTTCCCCGTCCTTCTTGTAGGTGCGACAGGTAAAGTGATTGTAGCTGGCGGACATGGTATGTGCCCGGTGCAGCACCATGTTGGAGCCGCAGTCGGCACAGAACACAAGACCGGAGTACTTGCTCTGTTCTTCCATCTTGGTCAGACGGCGCTTGTTCTTCCGCACTCTCTGTACCATGTCCCAGACCTCCCGCGTAATGAGGGCGGGATGGGTATTCTCAAAGACCATGCATTCCTCTCTTGGATGCTCGACCCTCCGTTTGTCCTTGTAGGACTTCGTACTGTACTTCATGTTGACGGTGTTGCCCAGATAAATTTCGTTTTCCAGCAGGTTGGCAATGGCGCTGTCAGACCAGTTATACGGATGTGCTGTATCCAGACAGGTGTGCGTGATGCCGTACCTGGTGTAGGCGTACATGGTGGGCGTCAGGATCTGCTCTTTCTTGAGAATGCGGGCAATTTGGCTGGGGCCACTGCCGCCGGCGCACATGGCAAAGATTCTGCGGACAATAGCTGCCGCCTCTTCGTCCACGATTAGTTTTTTCGTGTCCGGGTCCTTTCGGTAGCCGTAAGGCGTTCTGGTTCCCAGCCGTTCCCCCCGTTCCGCCTTGGCCTTCAGCACCGCACGGATCTTCCGGCTGGTGTCCCGAATAAACCACTCGTTGAACAAATTCTTGAACGGCATGAGGTCGTTGCTCTCGCTGCTGTCGGTGTCCACATTGTCATTGATGGCGATGTAGCGGACGCCGAACATGGGGAAGCGTTCCTCGATGTAGAGTCCCGTGTGGAGCTGATTTCTACCGAGGCGGCTGAGATCCTTGGTCACAATGATCCCGATCTCGCCGTTTTCCATGTCTGAGATCATCTGCTGGAACGCCGGTCTTTGGAAGGTTCCTCCCGAAAAACCGTCATCCACATAGAAGCAGGGGCTGGGGAAATGGTGATCTTCCGCGAACTTCTGTAAAATGGCTTTTTGATTCTGGATCGAGTTCGAATCGCCCTCTATCCCATCGTCCTGGCTGAGACGGCAGTAAAGAGCGGTTTTCCTGATTTGGTTTGACTGATTCATACAGCCCTCCTTTTCTTTGCCAAACCGTTCAGAGCATTGCGACACCACACTACCCCGAACGGCCTGAAATGTCCAGCACTTTACGCACACAGCTTCCGATGCTGAAAGTCCAGTTCCGCCAGAGCTTTCAGCTTGTCCTCCGCGGTTTCGCTGCCATGCCGGGGAAACACGGAGATGACTCGAATCTCCCGCCCGCAGGCTGTCTGCATCCACTCAACGGTGATATGATGATTGTCGATGGTGATATTGGCTTTTTGCTCCATAGGCTCTCCTTGTGTTATTTGGTTTATCGAGTTTGCCCACACGCCGCCTGTGGGGGCCTCTGCCGGAGGGGATGGGCAGGGACGCTGCCCATGCGGAAGAACGCCGCACAGGGCGGCACGGGGCGAACGGGTGGGTGTTTACTGCCCGTCCTTGTGGCTCAGATCATGGTGTGCGTTTATGTGGTAGGCCTGTTCGAGAATGTGTTCCAGCAGGAAACGGATTCTGTCCGCCGCCTCCCGGTCCAGTTCCTTTGCGCGGGGATTCCGCAAAATCTGGCGGATATTGGAGTCGATCTTGTTGACTTCCTCGTGGAGCCGAAACCTGATCCGGCTGGGTCTTTCCACGATCTCGCTCTCTGCAATGAGCTTGCGGAAATAGGTGGTGACCGGCAGGCGGGTCAGTTCCCGATAGCGTTCCAGCCTTTGAAATTGTTCCTCTGTCATCCGGACAGAGATGCTTTTGCTGTTGTCCCGCAGTTTCCCTCTGGGAAGCGGCTTTTTGCGCTTATGGCGCATGGGTGAACCCCTCCTTCCTGACCTCGTATGCTGCCTGGGCAATGTCCTTCAGACAGTCGAGTGCTTGCTGGAGCCCCTCTGCCGTGCCATATCCGCTGTTGAAGGCACGAGCCACGGTGTTGATCTCCCGCCCCCTCTGATTGAGCAGGCGAAGGAAGTCCGGTATGACGCCGTCCCGACTGATGATGGGACGATTGTCGGTGAGCTGCTCCATGAGCCATGCGTTGGCGGGCAGCCCTGCCGCCTTGCTTCGTTCCATGAGCCAGCTGTATTCTTTGGCACTCATGCGGACGCAGGTCCGATGTGTCTGTTTGTTCATAAACCACCTCCAGACCGCTTCCGGCAATGTTGCCGAGAGCGGTTTTCTGTTTTTTCAGATACCCCCTCACTACCCCTCCCGAAAAAACAGCATGGTGAATAACAAAAAATCCAAAAATTTTGCAAAAAAAATTGAAATCCAGGGTGTGCAATAGACACCCTCGCCGTCCAATCAAGGGTGTCTTATTGACACCCAAAGCGAAAAAATCGGCAGACAGACCCTTATAAAGTCTGTCTGCCGATGGTAACATACCACAAATCGAAGAAGGAGGCTCGGAACATGATGTATGCTGTTTTATCATTGGGGCTGGCGCTGCTGGGCGGGATCGTCCGTCTGGCACAGGTGCTACGGTTGTCTGCGCCGCTGCTGTACGGTGCACTGGTAATCACGGTATTCCGCCCGTGGTATCTGGCCCATACCGCTCTGGCGGACGGCATTTTCCTTGTGCTGGTGGGTCTTGCGGCGCTGTCATGGGTGGTGACGCTGATTCGAGCGGTGCGGGAGACGATCTGGTAAAGTAAGGGTTGGCAAGATTGCCAACCCTTACTTTCAGACAACCTTGTCAAAAAGTCTGACCGGGTTCGGTGAATTCACCGAACCCGATTTTCAGCGTCTACCGCTTTTGACAATGTTGTCTGAAGCGCTTTAGGGCAGTCCGCTGTGATCGGGTTCGGCCATATTGCCGAACCCGATTTTTACACTCACTTTCCGGCAATGCTGCCGAGAAGTTCCCGCCCGCGGGCGGCATGGGGGACTGGGGTTTACCCCAGCAAGCAGTATTTTGACATCAAAATGCGATGCTTGCGCTTTTCTTGCGCAGCAAGAAAAGCCAAAAGTGTAGTCCGATTCTCATTCCGCTTAGAAGATTTTTTTGATTTTCATTTTCCTGTTTTAGTCTTTTGTTTTCTTCTCTTAATTCATCAAGCATATACTCATCCTTTTTTGTATAAAACTGCTTTTGAGTATTATCTTGATAATACTTCTTGGAAGTATATCCATATTTTTCTTTCAACACCGAATAAATCTTACCATCATTGAGCAATTGTGCCAGTTTTTGCATTCCTAATATTGGATTTTCCATAGAATATCCAATACATTTAGAAAGCAAAAATGCCTGTTCACATACTAATTCTTCATGTGTTTCAGCAGCCTGATTAACAAATAAATCTTGGAATGTATTTTTGAACAATTCGTCCGACATTCCTTCAAAAAAATGCGCCCTTATATCCATATATTCATTAAAGAATCTTCGATTATTTTGTTCCGTTAGTGCACTATTCTGTTGAGTCTGTGTCCTCCTATATTTTGCTAACTTTTCTTCTACAAAGTAAAAATCAGTTTTCTTAATCAATCGAATCAAAAACTCAAAATCATGAGACTGACAATATGCAAGATTAAAATTTCCTACCTCCTCCAACAACCGTCTATCAAAAACCAATGTCTGTAATAATGAATTACCTATAAAAAAGAAAAAACGAATCCAATCTTTTCTATCCTTCTGACGGCTATTATATAAATTCAATAACTCTGATTCCTTTTCATTAATATTTTGACCATTTTCATCAATGAGATTTACCTGCGTAAAACAAACTCTTGCATTTGGCTTTTCTTCCAATAAGGTAACCTGTTTATACAACTTTTCTTTTTCCCATACATCATCGCTATCTAAACGTGCTATATATTCACCCGTTACATGCGAAAATCCTACATTTGTTGCAATGCATATATGGCTGTTTTCTTCCAAATATATCGGCTTTATTCTATCATCATCATAATTCTTTATAATATCTACAGACTGATCCGTAGAACCGTCATCTACAATAATCAATTCCCAGTTCTGATAAGTTTGCGCAATAACGCTATCAATTGCTTCTTTAATAAATCTTTCTTGATTGTAATTCACCATAACTATACTGACCAATTTTTCGTTCATAAACATTCTCCATTAAATATTTTAATTATAATTATTTTAGCATAAAATTGGCAAGATTACTAGTAATGTAATCTTGCCAGTCCCTGTTTATAAATTCTCTTTATAGAATTTTAAATATCTATGCATTACTTTTTGATAATTATCTAATATACAACAACTGTTGATCCTGACGGGATATTATCATATATCCATTTTGCATTCTCGATTTTCAATCTTACACATCCATGGGACAACGCCATTCCTACTCGTCCATCCAGCAAAGATCCATTGTATTTGCTATATAATACAGAATGGAACAAATAGTTTCCATAGAACTGCGTATACCAGTAACATCTTGCATTACCAGAATCAAAATAATATCCTCTTGATTTCACTGTAAATACACCTGTTACAGTTGGAGTGCTTGGCGCTCCGTCTCCGCAATCCCAATATTGAATTGGAGTCCAACTACCTCTCCATCCTTGGAATATTCCCACTTTGTGTGTACTTCTATTAACCATAAGAATATACGGTGTTGAGCTAGAATACAAATTCGCATAAGCCAACATTGCATTTAAATCCGCGGCATATTTCTGTACCGTATATCCAATTGTATAGTCCTTGATTGTTCCGTCATGTATTTTAGCCTTTACATGTAGCCAAAACGCACCTTCTTTCGGAGCATTCCATGTTATAGATTTACTATTACTCCAGCCACTGATATCATGCCACTGACCTGTTGCGATATCATAATACATCCATTTATATTGAGCATTCTTGTCATTTGTCTCACTTGAAACAGACAAATTGTATCTCATGCTTCCAGCCTGATTTACATTAATATTATTGATATTAATGTATGGATTCTCAATGCTATATCCCCTGAATGTCTGTGTGATTGCATTACCATTACTGTCATCTAGCTCATAACACAACAAATAACTTCCAATAATACCTGGTGTCCAGTCTGCACTCTGAACATCTTTTGCGATTTCACTCCAGTTATGCCCATCATATACCAAAAATCTTGAACTTGCTACAGACCTAATCAAATCTCTATAATTTCCTTGAAGCTTAATGGTGCTGTCTGTCCACGCCGGTGATTCAGGATTTACGGTAAAATTTGTGATTTTTGCTTCACCCACACGATATCCCATTACCTGACTTTCTGTTTTACCTGTGCGAGTTCTTGCTTGCACGTACAACCAATAATCTCCTGCTTTCTCAGGATACCAAGACATCCAATTCCCCGTGGTCCAGCCAGTAATATCGCTCCATTTTTTTTCAGCAAGATCATATAATTTCCATTGAAACTGCACATTTGCATCATTTGTATTATACGCAACCCCCGCATCTACATGATCAGTGTTTTCAATAGTGCATATTCCGTTAAGCGCCAATTTTATTCCTTCATAGTACGCTGCTGTAACACTTGTATGTACCTCACCATTACTGTCAATTACTTCCACAAGAAGCCAGTAGCTTCCTTTATCTTCTGGATACCAGGATGTCCAGTTTCCTGTAGTTTCCTTTTGAAGCAATGACCATGTTTTTTTCTGCAAATCATATACTTTCCATCTGAATTTCAATTCCGGATCATTAGAATTATAAGCAACTCCAACATCAAAATGTGTTCCTCTGTCCAAAAGACAGATACCATTCAGTTCCACTTTAATTCCGGCATAATGATATCCATAAACCGATGTGTCTGTATTTCCATCTGTTGTCTTTGCTTCAACATAAATCCAGTAGTCACCTGCTGTTTTAGGCTTCCATGTAATCCAGTTTCCTTTATTCCAATCAGAAACAACAGTCCAAACCTTCTTACTCAAATCATACTGCAGCCAACGAAACTCCACATTAGGATCATCAGACGTATATGCAGCCCCTACTTCAGTATAACTGCCTTTATCTAACAGGCAAAGACCGTTAACCTTTATACTGAACTCACCTTGTTTCTGTGCCTCTACCGATGTCTCATCTTCTTCCTTTGAATCATATATACTATCTGCCTGAGGAGTTTTTTCATTCTTCTCATTCTCAACATCATTCGACTTTATTTCATTCTCTTCATTTTCTGCAATTTTTGTATAAAAATATTTAATATCTGTGTGTTTCTCAAAATAACTTTGAAAAGCATTATACGTTTCTTTGGAATCAAACCCACATTGTGTAACATCCAATTTCTTTAGATTTAAAAAATGCGCAGACAAATACTGTAAATCAGCTTCTGTTAATAAATAGCCCTCCATTGAAGTAATCTCTAAATTTTCAATCTGTTCTACAACCTGATCATCTTCAAAATAACTTTCCAAACTGGAATTCAATTCGATTTTTTGTTCCTGTGTTCCAGTATCTACTATATTTTCTTGTGCAGACACCTTTGAATTTTCTAATTCTTCCGCAGACACTCCTGTACACATTTGCCCTATCATGCAAACACATGCTACTGCAGCAATTAATCTTTTTCTTCTTTTTATCATCCTTTTCCCTCCAATCCTTTTACTACTTGTCAGCTCCCATAATTTTAGTAATCTTTTCTGCATCCCCCCATACTCCCGGTGAATCATATGGTCTGTCAGGAAAAGCTCCAAACTCCGGTCTGATTTTAAATCCATGTTCCGTAATAAACTCTTCCACCTTATCTGCCAGTGCTACTGGCTTTCCTGTACAACAGTTAATCACTCCATAAATCTCATCCTGCGTAGCTGCAGTTGCTATTTGACATGCCAGTTCATCTACCCCAATAAAATCATATTTGTTTTTTCCTGAATTAAACGGAAATGTTTCTTTACCTTCTTCTTCCCATCCTACAATTTTAGCAAATAAAGAATTGCTCTTTTTGTCATCACCAAGTATATAATATGCTCTCAACCAATCTACTTTTGTCTCTGTACCGCTCGCCAGAAGATAAGTCATCTGACGCAAAGCATTCTTAGCAATTCCATATAATGATGTAGGATTTGTAGGTGTATCTTCTGTAATTGCTCCTTCCCAATATCCTACTTCGTGCATGGTTCCCATAACTGATAGTTGTGGAAGACCACCTTTTATCATATTTTTAATAAATGTATAATGATTCGGTAAATCTAAAAGATGAGTCTCCGCATTATGAACAAATCCATTTCTCCATGCAAGATGAATACATACATCTGGTTTTCCCAATTGTTCATAAATATCTTCATCTCCACTAAAAATTGGCGTATCTATATATTTTGCACGTTCATCAACCCCATCAAAAGCAAAATCTGATGCCAGTACTTCATGTCCCTGTTCCAGTAAAGCTGATACCACATGCCGTCCGATATATCCATTTGCTCCTGTAACTAATACTTTTTTCTTCATAGAATACTGTTTCTCCTTCTTCATCAAATTTCTGTCTTTCAAATACTTTTCAAGTGCTTTTTCCCAATTTGCCATTGAATAATTAAATTTTTCTTTTAACATACGGTTTTCTAATACAGAATATAACGGTCGCTTTGCTTCTGCCCCATATTCTTGCGTCGTAACAGGTATGATTTGAGTTTTCTTTCCACACAATTCAAATATTTTTTGAGTAAATTCATACCAACTGCAACTTCCTTCACAAGTAGCATGATAAGTTCCGTATTCCGTAGAACCAATCAATAAATCAATCACCTTTACGACTTCCTCTGCGCTCGTTGGCGTTCCATATTGATCTTTTACTACTTTAATAATCTCTCTTGTCTCCGCTAGTTTCAGCATTGTATTAACAAAATTTTTTCCTTCACCATAAAGCCATGCTGTCCTTATAACAAAGTACTTTTCGGCTATCGCTCTAACTAATTCTTCCCCTGCCAGTTTCGTTTCTCCATATACCGACTGTGGGGCATACTTATCTCCTTCAATATAGGGAACTTTTTTCTCCCCATCAAAAACATAATCCGAAGAAAGATGAACAATAACTGATCCAACTTTATTCGCTGCAAGACTCAGGTTTTTTGGTCCAATCGCATTAATCAAATATGCCCGTTCCTTATCATGCTCACATGCATCAACCTGGGTATGAGCTGCACAATTAATAATAACATCTGGCTGACACTTACAAACCATATCCATTACTTTCTTTTCATCAGTAATATCCAGTTCCGCTACATCTGTATTAATCAGTTCGTACCGACAGTCATCTTGATAATACTCATTTATAGCTTTTCCCAATTGTCCTTGGCTTCCAGTAATTAATACCTTTTTCAATCCAATACTCTCCTTTATTTTTTCTTAGTCTTTCTGTATAACTTTTGCAACTACCTGCATAATATTTGCATGAACCTCGTATAGAATTTTTGCAAAAATGCATATTACAATGAATACAGAAATAAATAACTCATAACTTTGTAAATGAGTTATTTTATTTAAATCGAATGTCGCCATCATATGTGCAATAATTACGTGATGTACTAAAAAAATAGCATATGAATATTTGCTTACTATTCCACATAAAACAACAGCTAACTTATTTTTTAAGAAATAAGATAAATACACTAATACGATAAACGACGCTACTCCTACATATGATGTCTGTAAAGCTGAAGACCATGTCGGTTTACAGATAGTATTCAAGATAAGAATGATAGTCGCGACTACTACTTCTCTTATATCAAATTTTCTATTCTGCTTTACGAATTGCATTCCAAACAATATTTCTGGCATTCTGGTAAAAATAATCTTGTCTACATTAAAATTATAATGATAACCTAAAATCAACCATGCATATATAACTAGAATAATTCCCCATGTTACAGCTGGTTTCTCTAAAATTCCTTTTCTTATTATTGGGAATAACAAATACATTAAAATAATTGCGCCTAAGAACCATTCACCTAAAATATAAAATGTCGGAATATTCTCAGCTAAAAGTCCATCAAATCCTAAGATTGAAAAAATCAAATTAATCTTTGGAGCTCCGCCACCAGGTGCAACTTTGTTTACATAAAACATATAAGCAAATGCTGCTATATAGGCAATCCAAAACATAGGGTAAATATTTAAAAATCTTTTTTTGTAAAAAGTCTTTAACTCACATTTTTCCTGATACACATACATCAATGCTGCTCCGGAAATAATAAAAAACAATGATACTCCCCAACCACCAATATATATATTAGCCACTGTAGTTGTTATAACTGCTTTTTCTGGTGCAGGTGGATTTAAATATAAATATCGCGCATTAAAATGTGTAATTACAATTGAAATGGTTGCTATTGCTCTCACAAAATCCAAATAAAAAAGTCTTTCTTTTTTCATTTATTCCCCTTTTTTCTTTTCATTTAAAATATTCTCTATAATAAATAATGGACGATGCTTCGTTTCTGCATATATTTTCCCTATATATTCTCCCACTACACCCAAACACAATAATTGGATTCCACCTATAAACCATATTGAAACCATTAATGATGACCAACCTGCTACTGTGCCACCAAGTATTTTCGTTACAATAGCCCATATCAAAAGAATAATGCTTATGCCCGATATTCCCACTCCTAAAGAAGTAATTAATCGAATAGGTTTTATACTAAATGAGGTGATTCCATCGAACGCGAATGCAAGCATCTTTTTTAATGGATATTTACTTTCTCCAGCAAATCTTTCTGCACGCTCATATTCTACAGTTGTCCATGGATATCCTACTTGTGGAACAATTCCTCTCAAAAACACATTTACTTCTTTAAATTGAAGAAGCCCTTGCACCGCCCTTTTACTCATCAAGCGATAGTCTGCATGATTAAATACTATATCAACACCTAATCCTTTCATTAATTTATAAAAAGCTTCCGCCGTAAATCTCTTAAAAAAAGTGTCTGTTTTTCGAGATGAACGTACCCCGTATACAACGTCATATCCATTTAAATAATTTTCAACCATTGCATCAATTGCATTTATATCGTCTTGCAAATCTGCATCCATAGAAATTATCATATCTGCATATTCAACCGCTACTGTCATTCCTGCAAGCAGTGCGTTCTGATGACCTCGGTTCCTTGAAAGATTAACGCCTGAATAAATCTTATCTGAATTGTGTAATTCCTGAATGATTTTCCAGGTGTTATCTGTAGACCCATCGTTTACAAACATAATTCTACTATCTGAATCTATTTTTTTCTGTTCAATCAGCGCTTCTAATTTACTTTTTAATCGTTTGGAAGTTTCTGGCAATACCTCTTCTTCTTTATAGCATGGAACTACAATATATAATATCTTGCTTTTCATCTTAAATATCTCCTCCTAAATCTATCTTTACTCTGTATATATTTTAAAATATAAGTTCTGTTCTTCTTCTTTGCCGTTAATCAATACAGGATATTTTTGATATATTAATTTTTTTGTTAATATCGGTGATATCATTTCTCCATTATCATTTCTTCCTGAAATTTTCAATTCATAAGAACCTTTGTTTAATTTTTTGTTTACTTTGACTGTACATATTTTTTCATCAATCACACTTGTCCCCATTCTCTTACTCAATATTTTTTCCTTAGTATCCAAATCAATAATATCAACTACTACTTCAGACACATTTATATGACTGTTTGCCTCATTATAAAATTGCAATTCAATCTCCGATACTTTTGTATCTTTTTTTACATCAAACTTTTGAACAACTGAATTTCCTTCCGGCAAAACACTTTCTTCTGCTTTTACACTCTCGCTACTATCCATAGTATTGACTAATGTATTTCCTTCTGGAATAAGTCCAATTCCAACCCATAAAGCTATAACTATTATAAGTGAAGAGATTCTAACCCACAGAACACTATGTTCAAGGCTTTCTTGATTAAAACATTGCTTATCTCTTTCTCTTGGATAATTCAAAATCACCAATGTTATTATACTTACCACAAAAACTGTTGCTATTGCATTTTGATATTTGTCGATTCCAAAATGTTGTAACACGGCATAAACAGAATTATATTTACGATTCATTTCATTGAAATCTGTCACTTTCGATATCAACAAACTATCCAAGGTAGTCTCACTATATATCCAATAATATCGTAATGCACAGCTTAAAAATGCTGTAATTCCCAATAATGTTTCTAGCAACAAATTCAGTTTTAAATACCTTGGATTACACATAATACATACTATGGTAAATGGAACTAATAAAACAATCCAATATGGGAAAAAGGCAAAGAAAGCAAACATCATTCCAAATATCAGAAAAGGAATATAAACAATATATTTATTTCTTTCTTCTTTATCCACTTCTTTTAAGTATGCCCATATACATACAGCAACAATTCCTCCTATAAACATAGAAAAGCCGCCACTTCCTAATTGAATATTCGCCTCCTGTAATTGTTTTGTCATAACATTAGAAAATGATCCCACAAGATAGTGATATGCTTCACTTTGCCATGAAATTGCCTTACATATAATCAATACACTAAGACTTGCAACTATTTTTAATAAAGCTTTTATTATTTTTTTTTCATCGATCAAAATTAGCGGAACAAAAATAAACAACGCAAACATCTTCAATGGAATTGCAACAGCAAAACATATAATAAACTTGACCGTTTTTTTCTGAAGGTACATATAAATTCCAAGCATAATGAAAACCAAATTTACAATATCACATTGAGAAATCATTAAAGTTGGAATCATAACATTAATAGATGACAGAAGCAGAAAAGTAGCTATTCTCGAACGTTCTATGCTCATCCCCATAAAAAGGCATATTTTGTATACAATGTATACAACTATAAGCAGACATATTAGCAACAATAATTTTGTCCATAATACCGCTGGCATACTATGGATATAATCAATATGTGTAAACTTGTACACTAATGCTAACGGAATATTCCAAATTGCGAATATTATGTACATTAATATTTCATAATTAGGAGCCCACACAGTTCTTGTTTTACCAATCGTAAAATCATAATAGTGAAAGAATTCACCCTTGTAAATAGATTTTAATAAAAGTATTGAATTATCCACCGTACACGATACATCGTAATAATATACACACATAAATGCTGTTACTAAAATCAGTAACAAAATCAGCCATTCAATTACATTAACTTTATTTTTATCGTTCCATTTATTATAATATTTTCTTATAGCACCCTCATTTTTTCTCATTTTATTTCTCCTCTACATTTTCTGCCTTAAAGGTCCAAAATCTTTGACCCAAATAATTCAATCCAACAAATAGGCACATTCCTACTAGCATTGCCACATTTTCTTGTATTTTCTTAGTCATTTGAGAAAGCGCAACTCGAATAACTGGTTTCGCTACTCCATAAGCAACAAGATAGCAAATTGTAATGTTAATAATAAATTTCAAAATAACTTTATAATCTTTACTTTTATTTTGAAAAGTAAAATTTTTGTTCAAAAAATAACTCAATACACTTCCAAAAATATAATTAGCTGCTGACGACAACCAATAATTTAAATGTAGTAAATTGTAACAACCAAACATAACAGCGGTTCCAAAAACAGTATTAACTATTCCTACCAAAATAAATTTCCAAAATGTTAAATCAAACAATCTTATTATTTTTTCTTTCATAAATAAATATCCTCTTTTTTATTTAAATTATTTTATCATATTATCCTTTTATTTGCTATCTACTTTCCTCACATAATATGTTCACTTACATTTATTTTACAATTTTTGCAATTTCTTTACTAAATATCTCTGACTGATCTTCGTACATATGTCCTTCATAATCTGAAAAACCATTTATTGATCTGTCAAATCCAGGAATATCTATATAGTTGAAATTATAATAATCTACTCCCTGTTCTGACATATAATTGGTAAAAAATTTGTCTGCATCTTCAAAATTAGATTTATATTTTTCAAAGGTTTCCTGTGGAACGGGTGCTGTTACAACCGTTAATTCTATTCCTTCTTTTTTACATAACTTTACTAACTTTTCAAATGCTTCTGCAGCTTCTGAATTCATTTTTTTTCTATCCCATAAAACGATATCTTCACTGGCATTGAATGGCGTATTTCTGCTAATAGCAATTTGACCTTTTTCAGTATACTTCTGCCAATCATTACTATAAAACGAATCACTATATTCCTGATATTCTTTGCTTAATTTTCTTTCCAAGCGCTGTTTTGCACCTTTTATCCCTTTTCGATATAAAAACCACGGGAATAAAGTCACGCGGAAATCTTCCCCCCATACCTTATCCATATAATATTCTGCTTTAACATTAGATACCGGAAATTCATCATATATTGTCAAATATTCCGGACTAAGTGCCACTTTCATAGCCCAATACCCCGGATCTAGTTCATATACTACCTTTTGGGGTTTATTAACTCGGCACACTTCCTTAACAATATAATAGCTATCTACCATTTCTTCTCCACCAAGGCACATATTTAGACTTTTTTCTCCCGTTATTTCATCAATAACATTTGGATTTAATCCTGCCTTTCCATGGGATGTTCCTATATAGAGAGTATCATATTGGTTCGTTTCTAATTTGTGCATATCATTTCGAAACTCTGTATATGGACTTACTGCCAACATCAAAATTTGATTCATACACAAAATAAGTATTATAAATACAATTGGATATATTATTTTTTTAAAATTGTGCATAAATAAATCCTCCTGATGAATTTGGTGGCATCCCTAATATTGCGATTGCTACTAAAAGCATTACGTATACAGCCCATTTAACCAATTTAGCTTTCTTATCTATTGCTCCCTGAACGTCTACATTCTTTTCTTGTTCATAACTTACTATAAATTGCACTACACACCCTAAACCTAAGATAATCAATGCGATAATTGTATACATTGATCCTGCCATACCGACAGAAATATCCAAAATCTGCGCCGGTTTCCACACGGTCACTGCATTTTTCATCATTGTAAATGCCTGTGGAATTGTATCTGCCCGGTCAAAGAACCAGCTGATATTGACCAGTATAAATGTCCTTACTATCTGGAATATATGCCATCCATTTGACTTGTCGTTAATCTTTAATTTCTTTTTCCAGTCTCGATAGTTCTTTGCCATCAGACCACTGAATCCGATAATTAGTCCGTTGTACAGACCGTACACAATGAACTTCCAAGCGGCTCCATGCCAGATACCGACTACAAGAAATACCACGATATTTG
>ERZ773188.2917-NODE-2917-length-15356-cov-3.149206_pt1 | contig 15356 bp, 10 predicted proteins | sample MGYA00581011_ERZ773188 | MGnify/ENA primary metagenome ERZ773188 (study PRJEB29015, sample SAMEA2737798) | human gut metagenome | biome: human gut; feature: human-associated habitat; material: faeces | place: China | collected 2012 ...
GGTTCTTCCAGAAGCAGGTAGTCGCAGCGGAGGTGATTGTGATACCTCTCTCCTGCTCCTGCTCCATCCAGTCCATTGTCGCGGCACCATCGTGAGTCTCGCCTATTTTATGAGTTTTTCCCGTATAGAACAGGATACGCTCAGTTGTTGTTGTTTTTCCGGCGTCAATATGCGCCATAATACCAATGTTTCTGGTCATTTCAAGAGAAACCTGTCTTGGCATAACAACCTCCGAATAAAAGTAGAATTAAAATCGCGGTTAAGCGCAGATTACCATCTGAAATGTGCAAACGCCTTGTTGGCCTCTGCCATCTTGTGGGTATCCTCGCGCTTCTTGAATGCCGAACCGGTCGAGTTGACGGCATCGATAATCTCGTTTGCGAGTCTCTCCTTCATCGTTCTCTCGGAACGCTGACGGGAATAAAGGGTTATCCAGCGCAGACCGAGGGTCTGTCTTCTCTCCGGACGAACCTCCATGGGAACCTGGTAGGTTGCACCGCCGACTCGACGAGCTTTGACTTCGAGAACGGGCATAACATTCTCCATGGCGGCCTCAAAAACCTCAAGCGGTTCCTTGCCGGTCTTCTCACGGATAATGTCGAAAGCCTCGTAAACGATCTTCTGAGCGACGCCCTTCTTACCGTCTATCATGACGTTGTTGATAAGGCGTGTTACGAGCTTTGAGTTGTAAAGCGGATCGGGCAAAACGTCACGTTTTGCTATCTTGCCTCTTCTTGGCACTTCGCTTCCCTCCTTCATAGTAATGATATCATAGGTACTCGAGTGACAAAACTCTCGTGGTGTCAATGGGAGGCATATGTTTCAATGCACTCTCGCATTGGAGTAATCACCTGCAAGAAGATTCTGTCTCTTAAGCTTTCCGCACTGCGCGGAATTACTTTTTGGCAGCCTTCGGACGCTTGGCGCCGTACTTTGAACGGGCCTGCATTCTGCCGTTGACGCCCTGTGTATCGAGCGTTCCGCGTACGATATGGTAACGTACACCGGGAAGGTCCTTAACACGGCCGCCGCGGATGAGAACAACCGAGTGCTCCTGGAGGTTATGACCGACGCCCGGGATATAGGCAGAAACCTCTATACCGTTGGAAAGACGAACTCTGGCGATCTTTCTCAGTGCCGAGTTGGGCTTCTTGGGGGTGGTGGTCTTAACCGCTGTGCAAACACCGCGCTTCTGCGGAGAAGCAGTGTCGGTCATGATGTTCTTCTTGGAGTTGAGACCCTTCAAAAGCGCGGGGGCTTTGGGTTTCTTATCAAGAGTTTCTCTTCCGTTTCTCACAAGCTGATTAAACGTTGGCAAGCAGTACATCTCCTTTCTGAAATTTATATATGAAATCCGCGCTCGTGGGCATAATTACCCCAAAGCACAAGACATCACAATTAAAAATTATAACTCCGAGCGCCTTATTTGTCAACCTTTTCGGTTCGTCAAATGACAAAATATTGGGCGTTTATCGGTGAATTATATATGATTTTTGTCCAATAAACGCAGTGCACAGAGTCACCGCTGCCGGAGTCCGCCGCAAAAGCGGCAAACTCCGGCTCGTGATTGCTTATTATTCTGCTTCTTCTCTGTTCTCCGCCTCTTCGAGCTTCTCGGCAAGATCGCTGAAGATGCCCGTGGTGGGAAGCACCTGAACATCGCTGTAGCACTTCATGCCGGTACCCGACGGCAGGAGCTTGCCGATAATGACATTCTCCTTGAGGCCGAGCAGCGGATCGCTCTTGCCCTTGATGGCGGCGTCGGTGAGGACTCTTGTGGTCTCCTGGAAGGACGCTGCCGAGAGGAAGGACTCGGTTGCGAGGGAGGCCTTTGTGATACCCATGAGCACGGGCATACACTGAGCTTCTGCGAGCTCCTCGCCTGTTGCCTCGGCCTTGGCGGCAACGCGTGCGTTCTCCGCCTTAAACTCGAGCTTGTCAACAACGGCGCCGGGCAGGAAGGAGGTTGCACCGGGATCGGTTATCTTGACCTTCTTCATCATCTGACGGACGATGACCTCGATGTGCTTATCGTTGACGTCAACACCCTGCATACGGTAGGTTCTCTGAACCTCGCGGATGAGGTAATCGTGAACGGCCTCGACGCCGAGGACCGAAAGGATATCGTGCGGGTTGAGAGCACCCTCGGTGATGGTGTCACCCTTGTTGATGTGATCGCCGGGCTCAACCTTGACGCGCATACCGTAGTGGATGGGATATGCCTTCTCCTCGAGAGTCTCGGGGTCGGTGACGATGATGTTCCTGACCTTCTTTATCTCGCGCTCGGAGACGGTACCGGAAATCTCACTGATAAGAGCGAGGCTCTTGGGCTTTCTCGCCTCGAACAGCTCCTCGACTCTGGGAAGACCTTCCGTGATATCGGACTGATCCTTCGCACCGCCGGTGTGGAACGTTCTCATCGTCAGCTGTGTACCGGGCTCGCCTATGGACTGAGCCGCGATAATACCGACTGCTTCGCCGACCGTAACAGGCTCGCCCGTTGCAAGGTTGGCGCCGTAGCACTTGATGCACACGCCGTGCTCGGACTGGCAGGAGAGCAGCGAACGAATCTTTATCTTTGCAAGGCTGCCCTCGGGCTCTTCGCCCGCGGCTACCTTCTTGTCGTGGTACTCGTATACCTTGTCGGCAACGCGCTTTGCATCGTCCTCGCTCATCATCTTATCCTTGCTCATGATAAGTTCGCCCGTCTCCTCATCGACAAAGTCGTTGAGCAGATAGCGGCCGGTAAGACGCTCTGTGAGGCTGACTATGCGGCGCTTTCCGTCAAAGATATCGTAGACATCCGAACCCTCTGTGCAGCCGCAGTCCTCCTCGCGGATGATAACATCCTGAGAGACATCGACAAGTCTTCTGGTGAGGTAACCGGAGTCCGCGGTACGAAGTGCGGTATCGGCAAGACCTTTACGCGCACCGCGCGACGAGATGAAGTATTCGAGTATATTAAGACCTTCACGGTAGTTGGCTCTGATGGGAATCTCTATCGTCTTACCTGCCGTATTCGCGATAAGTCCGCGCATACCGGCAAGCTGACGCAGCTGGCTGTCGTTGCCTCGGGCACCGGAGTCAAGCATCATGTTGATCGGGTTATAGGGGTCAAAGTTCGCCTTGAGCTCTGCGGCAACTCTCTTTGTGCAGTCCTCCCAAGTCTCTATGACCATATTCGTGCGCTCCTCGTCGGAGAGAAGACCGTTCTCATAGTTATCCATGATCTCGGCGACATCTTTCTCGGCGTCGGCGATGAGCTCGCCCTTGCGCGGCGGTATGGTGGCGTCGCAGACGGCGACGGTGATACCGCTTCGGGTCGAATATTTATAGCCCTGAGCCTTGATTTTATCAAGCATTTCGGCAGCTATCGAGGTACCGTGAATCTTTATGCACCTGTCGATAATTTCGCCGAGCTTCTTTTTATTGACGAGGAAATCGACCTCAAGCTTGAAGTCGTTCTCCGGGTCGTTTCTGTCAACAAAGCCGAGATCCTGCGGGATAGGCCCGTTGAAGATAACGCGTCCCATGGTGGTGGAGACTATCTTTCTGACGGGCTTGCCGTCTATCTCCTTGGTCATGCGGATTTTGATTCTCGCATGGAGTCCGACAGTGCCGTCCTCATAAGCCATGGTGGCCTCATCGACATCTCTGAACACCTTGCCCTCGCCGGGCTCGCCGGGCTTTTCAAGGGTGAGGTAGTAGGAGCCGAGAACCATATCCTGCGTGGGAACGGTGACGGGGCGTCCGTCGGAGGGCTTCAAGAGGTTGTTGGCGGCGAGCATAAGGAAGCGCGCCTCGGCCTGAGCCTCTGCGGAAAGCGGAACGTGAACCGCCATCTGGTCGCCGTCGAAGTCGGCGTTGAACGCGGTACAAACGAGGGGATGAAGCTTAATGGCTCTGCCCTCGACAAGTATGGGCTCGAAAGCCTGGATACCGAGTCTGTGAAGCGTGGGAGCGCGGTTGAGGAGCACGGGGTGATCCTTGATAACCACTTCGAGTGCGTCCCAAACTACGGGATTCTGACGCTCGACCATCTTTCTTGCGGACTTGACGTTGTTCGCCTTGCCCGTCTGAACAAGTCTCTTCATAACGAAGGGCTTGAACAGCTCAAGAGCCATCTCGGTCGGCAGACCGCACTGATAAATCTTTAGCTCGGGACCGACGACGATAACCGAACGGCCGGAATAGTCGACACGCTTACCGAGCAGGTTCTGTCTGAAACGTCCCTGCTTACCTTTAAGCATATCGGAGAGCGACTTGAGCGCTCTGTTGTTCGGGCCGGTTACGGGTCTGCCGCGGCGGCCGTTGTCGATAAGTGCGTCAACGGCTTCCTGAAGCATACGCTTCTCGTTGCGGACTATTATCTCGGGTGCGCCGAGCTCAAGGAGCTTGCGCAGACGGTTGTTTCTGTTGATAACGCGGCGGTAAAGATCGTTGAGGTCGCTCGTTGCGAAGCGGCCGCCCTCGAGCTGAACCATGGGACGAAGCTCCGGCGGAATAACCGGGAGCACGTCGAGAATCATCCACTCGGGTCTGTTGCCGCTCTGTCTGAACGCCTCGACAACCTCAAGGCGCTTGAGGGCCTTGGCCTTCTTCTGACCGCTTGCGTTCTCTATCTCCTCGCGCAGCTGCGCGGAGAGCTGATCGAGGTCGATTTCGGCAAGGAGCTCCTTGATAGCCTCGGCGCCCATGCCCGCTCTGAAATCGTCCTCATACATCAGGCGATACTCGTCGTAATCCTTCTCGTCGAGAACCTGATACTTTTTAAGGTCCGTTGTGCCGGGATCGATGACGATATGCATGGCAAAGTAGAGAACCTTTTCGAGGTTGCGCGGAGATATATCGAGGATAAGACCCATTCTTGAGGGTATTCCCTTGAAATACCAGATATGGGAGACGGGAGCCGCAAGCTCTATGTGACCCATTCTCTCGCGGCGAACCTTGGAGCGGGTTATCTCGACTCCGCAGCGTTCGCATATCTTGCCCTTGTAACGGATTCTTTTATATTTACCGCAGTGGCACTCCCAATCCTTCTGGGGTCCGAATATCCTTTCGCAGAACAGTCCGTCCTTTTCGGGCTTGAGTGTGCGGTAGTTGATGGTTTCGGGCTTCTTGACCTCGCCGTAAGACCAGCTTCTGATCTTCTCGGGAGACGCAAGACCTATTTTTATGGATTCAAAGGTATTGTTTTCCATCCGTTGACTGCCCCTTTATAAAATATATTTTTAAGGTGACTGTTCTCAGTCGTCGTAGTCGTCAAGCTCGCCTTCGCTGTCGGAGAAAATGTCGCCGTCAAAGTAATCGTCTTCGTCCTCGGAGTCGTCTGCGAAGTCGGCATCGTCATCGTCGTCCTCGTCGGTATCGACATTGAAGATATCGCCCTCTTCGTTTTCTGTACCGAAGCCCTCCGCAGTGCCTGCGTCGTTAGCGGAGGAGAACGCCTTATCGTCGGAAGGCGCAAAGCCGAGCTCCTCGTCGGTCTGCTTGAGGTCTATCTCCTCGCCGTCCGCGTCAAGAACGCTGACATCGAGGCAGAGGGACTGAAGCTCTTTGACAAGAACCTTGAACGACTCGGGAATACCGGGCTTGGGAACGTTGTTGCCCTTGACTATCGCCTCGTAGGTCTTGACACGGCCGACAACGTCGTCGGACTTGACGGTCAAAATCTCCTGGAGGGTGTAGGCAGCGCCGTAAGCCTCGAGAGCCCAAACTTCCATCTCACCGAAACGCTGGCCGCCGAACTGGGCTTTACCGCCGAGGGGCTGCTGCGTAACGAGCGAGTACGGGCCGGTGGAACGTGCGTGAATCTTATCGTCAACAAGGTGGAACAGTTTGAGGTAATACATGACGCCGACGGTGACGGGATTGTCAAACTGTCTGCCGGTGCGTCCGTCGTAAAGCACCGTCTTGCCGTCTTCTCTGAGTCCCGCCTGCTTGAGCGCTTCGCGGATATCCTCCTCGTGCGCGCCGTCAAAGACGGGGGTCTCCACCTTGTAGCCCAGATGCTTCGCGGCAAAGCCGAGATGCACCTCGAGCACCTGACCGATATTCATTCGGGAGGGAACGCCCAGGGGGTTGAGCACGATATCGAGCGGCGTGCCGTCCGGAAGGAAGGGCATATCCTCCTGAGGCAGCACACGGGACACGACGCCCTTGTTGCCGTGACGGCCGGCCATCTTGTCGCCCACCTGGATCTTGCGGCGCTGAGCAATATAGACACGGACCACCTGATTCACGCCCGGCCCCAGCTCGTCGCCGTTTTCACGGGTAAATACCTTGGCATCCACGATGATGCCGCTCTCACCGTGAGGCGCCTTCAGGGAGGTATCACGCACCTCACGGGCCTTCTCGCCGAAGATGGCCCGCAGCAGGCGCTCCTCGGCGGTGAGGTCGGTCTCGCCCTTCGGGGTGACCTTGCCCACCAGAATGTCCCCGGCGTGGACCTCGGCACCCACCCGGATGATGCCCCGCTCGTCCAGATCCTTCAGAGCATCCTCGCCCACGTTGGGGATGTCACGGGTGATCTCCTCGGGTCCCAGCTTGGTGTCGCGGGACTCCGTCTCGTACTCCTCAATATGAATGGAGGTGTACACGTCCTCGCGCACGATCTTCTCGTTCAGCAGAACGGCATCCTCGTAGTTGTAGCCTTCCCATGTCATGAAGCCGATCAGAGGGTTCTTACCCAGTGCCAGTTCGCCCTTGCAGGTGGAAGCACCGTCTGCGATAATCTGGTCTGCCCCTACCCTCTGTCCCAGGTCTACAATAGGCTTCTGGTTCAGACAAGTGCTCTGGTTAGATCTCTGATATTTGATCAGCTTATATACATCTCTCTGGGAGTTATCATTTCTGATTACAATTTCATCTGCGGAAACTCTTTCTACAATGCCGGGGTTCTTCGCAATAATGCAGATACCGGAGTCCTTCGCAGTCTTATATTCCATACCTGTGCCGACAACAGGGGAATCTGTTACCAGCAGAGGTACTGCCTGACGCTGCATGTTGGAGCCCATCAGCGCACGGTTCGCATCATCGTTTTCCAGGAAGGGAATCAATGCAGTCGCAACGGATACCATCTGCTTAGGGGATACGTCCATCAGCTGTACCTGCTTTCTGTCTACCTCGATGATTTCCTCTTTGCGTCTACCGGAAACCTTCTTATGCACAAAATGACCTTCCTCATCCAGAGGCTCATTCGCCTGTGCTACGTTGTAGATTTCTTCCTCGTCCGCAGTCACATAGATGAATTCATCTGTAACAACGGGCTCCTCACCGCTCTGGTCAACCTTTCTGTAGGGTGCCTCAATGAAGCCGTATTCATTGATGCGTGCGAAGGTTGCCAGTGTATTGATCAGACCGATGTTCGGGCCTTCTGGTGTCTCAATGGGGCACATTCTGCCGTAATGAGAATGGTGAACGTCACGCACCTCGAAGCCGGCTCTGTCTCTGGACAGACCGCCGGGGCCCAGTGCGGAAAGTCTTCTCTTGTGTGTCAGCTCGGACAGAGGGTTATTCTGGTCCATGAACTGAGACAGCTGGGAGCTGCCGAAGAATTCCTTGATTGCCGCTGTAACAGGGCGCACGTTAATCAGTGCCTGTGGTGTTACCACAGCCAGATCCTGTGTTGTCATTCTTTCGCGCACCACACGTTCCATTCTAGACAGACCGATGCGGAACTGGTTCTGCAGCAGCTCGCCAACGGAACGGATACGTCTGTTGCCCAGATGGTCGATATCGTCCACATTGCCGTAGCCGTAATCCAGATGGATCACATAGTTAATGGATGCAAAAATATCCTCCAATGTAATATGCTTGGGCAGCAGCTCGTGGATGTTTTCCTTGATTGCCGCCTTCATTTCCTCTGCGGTTGCGTTTTCCTCCAGCAGCTTCGCCAGCATGGGATAGTAAACTCTTTCCTTGATGCCGAATTCCTCTGCCGTCAGCCCGAACTCCTCCAGATAGCCGTCAATCTTAACGGTCTGGTTGCTCAGGATTTTTACCTTCTTTTCTTCCGCCATGATATACAGATAGCCTGCACCGCTGTCCTGAATCCGGTCGCACAGCTCCAGTGTCAGAACTGCGCCCTCCTCTGCGATAACCTCGCCTGTCATGGGGTCAACCACGTTTTCTGCCAGAACTGCATCACGAATACGGTTTCTCAGCGCCAGCTTTTTGTTGAATTTATAACGACCAACCTTCGCCAAGTCATATCTCTTGGGATCAAAGAGCATGCCATTCAGCAGAGAAGCGGAGCTTTCTACTGTAGGGGGCTCGCCGGGACGCAGCTTTTTATAAATCTCAATCAGACCTTCTTCATAGGATTTTGCAACGTCCTTTTCCAGTGTTGCCAGAATCTTAGGCTCTTCGCCAAACAATTCAATGATTTCCGCGTCGGAACCAACGCCCATCGCACGAATCAGAACAGATACAGGCACCTTTCTGGTTCTGTCAACTCTTACATAAAATACGTCGTTGGAATCTGTTTCATATTCCAGCCATGCACCTCTGTTGGGGATGACTGTGGAGGAAAGCAGCTTCTTGCCGACCTTATCAAATTCAGATGCGTAATAGATACCGGGAGAACGAACCAGCTGGCTGACAATAACACGCTCCGCACCATTGATAATGAAGGTACCTGTTTCTGTCATCAGAGGAAAATCACCCATAAAGATTTCCTGTTCTTTCAATTCATCCAGCTCTCTATTGTAAAGTCTTGCCTTCACACGCAGGGAAGCGGCATAGGTCGCATCTCTTTCTCTGCATTCTTCAATAGAGTATTTGGGTTCGGAATCCAAAGAAAAATCAATAAATTCCAGTATCAGATTGCCGCTGAAGTCTGTAATGGGGGAGATATCCTCAAATACTTCCTTCAGACCTTCGTCCAAAAACCACTGATAGCTGTTCTTCTGCACCTCAATCAGGTTCGGCATTTCCAGAACTTCGTTGATTTTGGAATAACTGATTCTGGTTGTGTCGCCCGAACGGAGCGCACGAATTCTGTTTTTTTCCATCTTGTCACCTCTCGTAATCTAAACTGCACCGACAAAATCGCCGCCGTGAAGCGGAGCAAAGAGACCGTTTCGTCTCTTCATTTCTTTTTTTACCCATAAAAACGGTTCATCTGCATCCCTTTACACAAAAATTTAGAATTTCTCAAACAAAGCAAGACCTTTGCCTGCCCTTCCTTTGATCAGAAGTCATGACAAAAGCCTGTTTTATTCAAAAAATTCTATTCCTACCGTTGCAAAATTCACACCGAAGTGCGCCGCTTTTATATAATCTGAACAAAAACCACATCCTTTTCCGCATTTTACAAGGCATTTTGCCTGTAAAAGCTGCCAATTTCAAAACTTTCTGTTGAAATTTGTTTCCCCCTGTGCTATACTCAATAGCAACATGGGTTGATGTGCGTATCTGCTAATGTGGAAATTATTTTACCACGCTTAGTGCCGCCTGTCAAGCCTTTTTTTGTGCCTTTCCCCTTGGAATCAGGGGCTTTCCCCCTTCTCGCCCTCCCTTGGGGTATCCCCCCTTCGGGAAGAAATCCCCTCCTCTCTACAGGCAGTTTTTCCTCTCGTTTTCCCTCTTTTCAGTGATGTTTGACACTTGATTTTCTGTCGAAATTCCAATTTCACTAAAACAAACATGACTTTCTCCAGAAATTTCATAAGATATTTTTTGTTTTTCCATTTCAAATTTTTGCATTTTTGTGAATTATTTTTGCACTTTTTTCAGTACAATCAAACCTTCCTTTACTTCTCCCCCTTTTCCTGTTAAACTGAATGATATGATTTTCTACAGAAAGAAGGAGATTTCTTGAAACAGAATTACCAACTCGTGCTGGAGAAAACCCTCAAGGCTCTACAGGCAGAGGACAAACGCCCATCTCTGCTGCTGCATAGCTGCTGCGGACCCTGCTCCTCCTATGTCATGGAATATCTGGCACAGTATTTTGATATCACCATCTTCTATTATAATCCCAACATTTCCCCTGCGGCGGAATTTCAGTTTCGCGCAGAGGAACAGCAACGGCTGATTCGGGAAATGGATCTCGGCGTGTCCTTCCTCCTCGGAAAATATGAGCCGGAGCGCTTCTTTTCCTTGGCAAAGGGACACGAAGCGGAACCGGAGGGCGGCGAACGCTGCTTCAAGTGCTATCGTCTGCGTCTGGAGGAAGCGGCAAGAGCTGCTAAGGCAGGCGGCTTTTCTTATTTTACCACCACCCTTTCCATCAGTCCCCACAAAAACGCGCAGGTCTTAAATGAATTGGGAAAGGAAATTTCCGATGCCTTCGGCGTTCCCTATCTTTATTCCGATTTCAAAAAGAAAAACGGCTATCGTCGCTCCTGCGAATTATCCACAGAATATCATCTTTATCGACAGGATTACTGCGGCTGTCCCTTCTCCAAAGCAGAGGCAGAGGAACGCAAACGCCGCGCACAAGCCTGAGCCACGCATACAAAAGAAAGGAAGTCTTGAAATGTCACAAAAAAATAAAGGGGTCTGCTGTATCCTGCTTTCCTCCTTCTCCTTCGCGCTGATGAATTTATTCGTCCACCTTTCCGGAGATTTGCCCTCTGTCCAGAAAAGCTTTTTCCGTAATTTCGTTGCAATGCTTTTCGCCCTGTTTATCCTCCTGAAGGAACGCCCCACAATCAGGCTGGATGGAGCTTCCAAGAAATATCTTTTCCTCCGCTCCTTCTGCGGTACCGTCGGCATCCTGTGCAATTTCTACGCGGTCGATCATCTCGTTCTCGCGGATGCGTCCATGCTGAATAAGATGTCTCCGTTTTTCGCCATCCTTTTCGGCATCCTTATCTTAAAGGAAAGAATCAATCTCTTTCAGGGACTTTGTGTGGTTGCCGCTTTTATCGGTACGCTGTTCGTCATCAAGCCTACCCCCTCCAATCTGGCATGCTTCCCTGCGTTGATTGGTCTGCTCGGCGGCTTGGGTGCCGGCATTGCCTATACCTGTGTGCGCGCCTTGGGCATGAAGGGTGTAAAAGGGTCATTCATCGTGTTCTTTTTCTCCGCATTTTCCTGCGTTGTCACCCTGCCCTATCTCATTTTCCGCTATCACCCCATGACGTTGCAGCAGCTCGGCATTCTCCTGCTTGCAGGACTTGCGGCGGCAGGCGGTCAGTTCACCATCACCGCAGCCTATACCTACGCCCCCGCCAGAGAAATTTCCGTCTATGACTATAGCCAGATTATCTTTTCGGCAATTCTCGGCTATTTCATCTTCGGTCAGGTTTCCGATGTTCTCAGCTGGATTGGCTACATCATCATCACCTCGACAGCCGTTGCCATGTTCCTGCGCAACAATAGAGCGCATCATCTCGAACAGGCTCAAACAAAAAGGGTAATATAATCAAATAAAAGGAGATTTTTATGCTATTGGAATCTGTTTTTGAAACACTCAGAAGAATCGAAAATGAACGCCTGCAGCTCCCGATTTTCTACGAAAGCCCTATAGCCCTGCGCTTTGAAACAGGTGATCCCTCTCTGGATATTTTTCTGGATAAAGCGCACCTCAATCCGAAGTATCTGCGGAGTGCCTTCTGGCGCGTTTCCTTTTTATATGAAAAAATCGCGCCGTTTGATACGCTCCTTTGGGTACTGTATCGCACGCCGGATTTGGAAACAGATGTCACTGCCATCATCGACCGCTTCTGTACGCTGACGCATCTGCCCTCCCCTGCGGAGGTCTATCAGCAGGAGGTCACAACCTCGGATGAGGAACCCATGACGCGCATTTTCCTTCTTTGGGATATGAAGCAAACGCCTCCCCTCATTGCCCCCTTGCTGAAAGGCATTTTGTCTGCCGATTTCAAGGGCTTTCGGGAGCTGTCCTCTGCCGTTTTCTTTTTCGATACCGAAAGACACCTCCTCTTTCATCCCTATGATGATCGGGGTGCAGATGTCGTTGCGGAAAAAGCAGAAACCATCCGCTTTCTGTATGAGGACTGCAAAAACTGGCTTTTAGAATACGATTTACAGCGCATGCAGAAAATTTTCGAGAACTAAAAAAGACCCTTTTAGTGGGTGGTCTTAGGGATTTTTAATCCTTGAAAAATTCGGCATAGTCGTTTTTATAGCGGCTATGCCGTTTTTTCGTCTGTGGCTGCATCGGGCAATGTGAACTCACCGATGCAGTTGTAAATGATTTTGATGCGCTGAACCCTGTGTCCATCGACCTTTTCAGCCTTGTACACATACACCTTTTCCACGAACTCACGGATGATCTCCGCTGTCAGTGCCGGGATTTCAGTATACTTCCGTACCAAGGCGAGGAAGTGGTCTGCGTTGAGTGCCGTTTCCTTTTCCGCAGAAATGGCTGTCCGCAGTTCTGCCACCCTCTGCTCAAGGGTATGCTGTTCGGCTTCGTAGTTGGCGGTCATCTTGGCAAAACGCTCATCGCTGATTTTGTCCTCAAGGTTGTCCTCGTAGAGCCTTTGAATGATTTCGTCCAATTTTCGGATGCGCTGTGTGGCTTGCTCCAATTCACGCTTATTATCCCGCAGGCTCCTGTCCAAAGCCACCTTGGTCTTTTTTGTGACCATCTCCAAGAATTCAGTTTCGTGGTCTTTGGCAAAAGCGGTAACCCGGCGGATATCGTCAAGCAGAGCCTCCTCGATGACCACATTGCGGATTTGGTGGGAACTGCATCCACCCTTGATTTTGCGGTAGGTGGCGCATACGAAATATTCCTTGCTGTGTTCCCATCCACGGCCACGGACTTGGTACAGCTTCGCACCGCAGTCAGCGCAGAACAGCATACCGGAAAGGACGGGCATTTCACCCATTGGTGTGACCCTGCGCCGCCCATCACGGATTTTCTGCACGATTTCAAACACCGCTTCATCCACAATGGCTTCATGGGTATTCTTGAAAATGCGCCACTCGGAAGGGTCGTTGTGCATCTGCTTTTTGTTCTTGTAGGACTTGCGGTAGGTCTTGAAATTGACCGTGTGACCGATATACTCCATCCGGGAAAGAATATGCGTGACCGTGGTATCCCGCCATAGGTGCGGGTCATCGTAGAACTGCCGTGCCGGAGGATTCATTCCCATCCGTTTTGCATGGGCAGTGGGGTTTTCGATTTTGCGCTCGGTGAGGATATTGGCAATTTGCGTAGGCCCATATCCGTCCATGCACAGCTTGAAAATCTCACGAACTACCTCGGCGGCAGCTTCATCCACTATCCAATGGTGCTTATCGTCCGGGTCTTTGGTGTAGCCGTATGGCGGCTTGGTACACAGCGGTTTGCCGGATTCGCCCTTTGCCTTGAACACCGCACGAATTTTCTTACTGGTGTCCTTGGCATAAAATTCGTTGAAAATGTTGATAAACGGAGTAAAATCACTGTCCTGCTGATTGGCACTGTCCACGCCGTTGTTGATGGCAATAAAGCGTACATCTGCGCCGGGAAAAGCGACCTCGGTATAGAAACCTACCTTGAGGTAATCTCTTCCCAGTCTGCTCATATCCTTTACGATGACCGTGCCGACCTTGCCTTCGTCTACAAGGACCATAAGGCGCTGCCAATCCGGTCTTTCGAAGGTAGTCCCACTGTAGCCATCGTCAACGAAAAACATCGTGTTCCCGAAGCCATTTTCATCAGCGAACTTCTGGAGGATAGCCTTTTGATTCAAAATAGAATTGCTATCCCCTTGAAGTTCATCGTCACGGGACAAACGGCAGTACAGAGCCGTGATTTTATCCGTCGCAATAGTTGAAGAGTATCTGTTATTCATATTGTCCTCCTTTCCGACACTCTTCGGACGGTACTACATATTCCCGTACTATTGCGAAGAAGTCAAGCTATATCGGTGGTCTTTTTTGATAATAAAGTGTGTACTGCTATGCTGCACGGGGAGTGTGTTCACAGCGTTCAGCATTGTCCAGTATCAAGCGTTTGATTTTATTGTAGGCGGTCTCCTTGGCATCGGTGCTGACAGCACTCTCGATGATGCAGAGGGTATCGCCTATATGCATTTCCCGCACACTGACGGTCTTGCATTCATCCTGTTCCTTCATAGCGCCTCCTTTCCGACCCGGTAGGGCGGGTCAAATCTCTGGATGTATATAAGCGGACAACGGGCATGGGGTCGCGTGTGCAAATTCGCATAAGTTTTGAGGGGAATAGCCCCTGCAGGATGCTGCCCACAGGGGCCTCCCGGAAATTATGCGGTCATCTGCATGACCTTGATGGCTTCGGGACGGATGAGCTTGCCATCCAGAGATTCGTATGCCAGATAACCCACACAGTCCACCATTGCAAACTGCTCGGTAAGAGTACGGACACTGACGGGACGGCGGGACACGATCCAGTAGTAGGACATATCGCCGAATGCGATAGGCTTGCTGCCGGATTCAGCATTAGGCATAAACTCGGAAATACAGACCTTCTTGCCCAGAATGGTGTCGTTGGACTGATTCCAAATAGGCTGTCCGGCATCGTCCTTGAGGGTGCGTAGAGCCAGAGCGGTCTCATCGTTCATAATCCAGATGCCGTTTTTGCGGTACTCCGGTTTCACGGAGAAGAACAGCTTGACCACATCATCGTAGGTCAGCGCAGAGGTGGTCACGCCGACCTCTGCGCCGCCGTTCTCCGCCAGAATGCCGGTGGGCATATTCTCACCGGTACCGTTGATGAAGCCGTTATCCTCGGCTCTGCCGAAGTTCTTTGCCAGACGCTTGATCAAATAATCCTCTACCTTGAAGTAGGGGTCACGGATGAGAGCATCCTCCAACTTGAGGAACACAGCCAGCTTGTGGCTACCCAGAGCAATATCGCTGAAATCGGCCATGCCGTCCGTGATGTGGATCGTGCCGCCCTCCGGCACCCAGACCGCCACATCATCACCCTTTACGGTCTTGATGTTGTAGGTGTGGTCATAGACCTGGATATCGGTGGCAAGACTGCGGAACAGACCTTCCTGCTTGATGGCAGCCATGTACTTTTCCTGCCCCTTGGGCGAGAGAGTGAATGCGCCGGTGGCGGTATCAATGCCCTTCACAAGATGCTCCTTGTGGCCCTGCTTGCCACGAATGGCATTCCAGAAGTGGTTCTCATAATCGTTGCCCTCGATGTGGGGCAGCACCGGACGTTCCAGCGGCAACCACTGCCACTTCGAGATCCGCCGCAACGGCTCTTACATTGCCCCGCAGAACGTGTTCAACCGCAGAAAATACAGGTAAGCATGCAGAGCGGGCCTTTCCACCGGGAAGGGCCTGCCTGCCGATCATAAAGAAAAAGGAGAGATGTTCTATGTCTACCCCTCACAACAGCGCCGAAAAGGGCGATTTCGCCAAGACGGTCCTCATGCCCGGTGACCCTCTGCGCGCCA
>ERZ773188.2931-NODE-2931-length-15308-cov-7.373500_pt1 | contig 15308 bp, 18 predicted proteins | sample MGYA00581011_ERZ773188 | MGnify/ENA primary metagenome ERZ773188 (study PRJEB29015, sample SAMEA2737798) | human gut metagenome | biome: human gut; feature: human-associated habitat; material: faeces | place: China | collected 2012 ...
AGAGCACCTGACTCTTAATCAGGGTGTCCAGGGTTCGAACCCCTGATCGCGCACTAAAAGCCTTTTTGATTTTGATTTAATCATATAAGCGAAAAGAACTCTTGACGAACAATGTGATTCGTTGGGGGTTTTTTTATTGCAAAAAATAATGTATCTCAATTCTTACTGAAGTTCCGGAACCAGGAAAAAGAATTGAGATACAATACGTTATACATGCAGAAGAGAAGCACGTAATGATTTATTCACTTTGAAAAAAAGATCAGCTTCAAACTTTGATTTCGACCAGAAATAACAAAAACCATCCACTGGATCAACAACCACATATTCATCAAGCATTATTGTAAACTCTTCTAACCTCATAAAAATCCTCCTTAATAACCAGTTTTAAAGAATACCGAATCTAATCTGTATATATCGCTATGCAGCATTTTAGACTGCTGAGCAATATGAACATACATTTTTGTTGTAGCATAATCTGTATGACCTAACATCATACGCAAATATTCCAGATCACCACCACCAACTATAAATGACGTAGCAAATGTATGCCGAAGCAAATGAGGATGTACACGCTCAATACCAGATTTTCTCTTGATCCGGGAAAAAAGTTGTTTAATAACATTCTCATTGATAGGACATGAAGTACCAACCTTAACAAAAACAGTAAAATCATCTCCCGGAGTATAAGAACGAAACTTCACAAGATAATGGTAAAGCATCCTTTTCAGCTTGGAGCACAGGAACACAGTACGGAATTTATCACCTTTACCCTTCACCGTTAAGTAATTAAGTTGAAAATTGATTCCCTTAAATGTAAGAGAAACCACATCACCCACACGAAAACCAGCATCAAGCATCAAATGGACTATACAAAGATTTCTAAGCCCGGATTCTGTTTTAATGTTAAACAAACCATCTATCAGATCAACTTCCCATTCTGTAAGCGGAAGCACCGGAGCATTATCTTTTTTTAGAAACTTCACCTTGCGCAAAACGTCAGGAGAAGAATAACCCTCATCAATGCAATAATTTAAAAATACCTTTGCCGCACGAAAATAAGTATTAACCGAAGTATTCTTGCAACCAATCCCACGGAGCTGGGAGAGGTATGCAAGCACCAACTCCCGGGAAATAACATCACACTCGATCAGATCAGGCGCTGATCCAATCCGATCAGATAGAAAATTCATAAATTTTAAAATGTTTTCCCGATAATACAATATAGATTTATCTGAACAATATGATTCACGATCGACCAGAAACAAATTAAAAGCCATTTGAACATTCATAAAAACCCTCCTTATCTGGAGATAAAACACAACCTTGCAACATTCACCTTTACATTTCGGTTTTTCCATGTTATAACAAGATTAGGAGAAAATTATATCTCCGGTATCTTTATCAATAAACATCAAATTGCTGGAACGCTTAACCGCGTTTTCCATCGTATCCGCTAATTCATCGGAATTGAATTGGCGGATTTTTTTCTCTTTAAAACGAATTGCATCTTGCACATCATTATCATTCATCATACAGAGAGCTTCAAAGCAATCTCGCAAAGGTGATTCTTCATTGATTCCGCGTGTGTAAATTCCGTATGTAATAGCAGCCTTTACAGCCCGAGCTTTTACAACTTCACTATTCATTTTTCTGGTATATGTCCGCACAAGCGCTTGATCTTCCGGCGGCACAAACGAATCTGTAATTTTACAATTACGAAGAGCTTTCCAAAATGCGCAATAATCGCGGCGCGATTTTACTTTATTATTTTTTCCGGGTTCATATAATTCTACCAGACGAAAAACTTTACTGGTCAAATAATCACAGATCAATTTCCGGTTATCTAAAAAATCATAAATCCTGCGACTGGTCAAGTCGTTCGAATAATCAAAAAAAGGAATCAGCTCATATGTTTTTGTATGCCTGCGCATCGTCTGAAACTCAACATTCATAATCAAATTCACAGGCGGAGTAAGAAGATCAGCAAGTTTGTGCAAATCGTCTGTAGATATATCCTCTTCATTTGCCAAAATCCGGCGGCATTTCTCAACATAGTGTTTCTGTCTACCAAATTTCGCGTAATACTGCAAGCGACCATAATCTAAAGCTTTCCAACTATGTTTTAAGAAAGCATATTCATAGCAGTACAGATCATAACGATTAATCAAACCATTAAACAACCACACTTTAAAAAACCAAGGCTTGTAACCTTTTTCAACCACTTCCTTAGATTTCAAGTAGATTCTAATAAAAACCTTTTGAGAACGCTTTCCAAGTGCTAAGTAGTCTATTTCATAATCCTCAGACCCCTTTTTACTGATGTGCAGGAGAGCATCACGAAAACGATCAACCCGCATCTTGTAGAAGTTTTCCGGAGTAAAGAACTTTTCCGGATTTTTTAAGTAATTGGAATGCCAACAATAATCAATTCGATTCTCCTGAGTGAATTGGATATCCAATCCAAAATAATCCGCTATAGCCTGTACATATTCAAAAGAGCGTTCATAAGCAAGTTTTACACCATACATCCAAAGCATATATGACCGGATCTGAACAACACATTCACAGGTTACGGACTCACCGTTATCCTGTGACCGCGGAACTTTTGGAGCTAAAAAGATATCAAACAGCTCAGGACACTCAAGCATCACATTGTAAAATCCAGCGTACCGAAAAGGTTTATAATTTAGTGTACCGGGTAAACCATCGAAGTAAAATGACACACCTGACGAGTAATCATTTAAACGTTCCCATTCCATACCCAGTAATTCAAACCGCTTGCGAAAGTGCTTTACCTTAAGATCTTTCGATCCTGCGGTAAAATCTTGTTTAAATTTGACGGAATAATAAAATGTATCAATGTTATGCAGAAATTTTTTTTGTTTAAAGTCAAACCAGTAGTTGTTTTCGACTTCGTCGAACTCCTGAAAAACGAAAGAATTTTTGATATATAATTTATCGAGCAAACTACCACCTTCCATATAAAAATATTTTTTCGTAGAATCGCGATTCTACGAAATGACAAAATCAGTCTCAAATGCAGTATCGTAGCGGGTTCTAGGATTTTGATTGAGTGTTTTTCAGACCACGTATTACAGCCCCGTGGTCACACCCCGGGCAAGCCGCGCCGCAGGGCCCCCTCAATCCCCCGCGTCACAGCTCGCCCGGGGTGCGCCGATCTTCATTTGTATCTCAATATTTTTTCCTGGAACCGGAAACGTCCAAAAGAATGAGATACACAAAATAAATCAAGCTATATGTTCTCGGACGGAGCGGAGAAGAGAGCATAAGTATCATAAAGATTACTGTATTTCTTCTTGAACATAAAAAATTCTGATCCGACTTTCTGGTGCATTGGGTACCAGACCTTCACGGCTACAAATAATTTTCCACCAAAAAGCAACGAAAAAATTTTTCCCTGTATGCCAAAGTTAGAAACTTTTCGATGAATCCACTCATACTCGATCAGACTTCTGATCTGGCGGTCAAGCATCCGGTCAAATTGGGCAACCAATATAACCTCGTAACCAAGTTTTCTATGCTGCGTAAAAAAGCTACACCACTTAGCCCGATCCTTTTGCCCCCACTCGCGAGCATTAAACATAATCTGGCACTCGTCGATCACAAGCAAAATTTCCCCCTCCTTGACCCTGCGACCAACATAATCACTATAATTCTTGGAAAAATTAATAAGACGCTCCACGGTCAAATCTGAATTATCTATGTACAGATAACTTCCTTTCGGGTTTTTTATGCAATCAAAATTGCAGGAAAAATTACCAATTATAGGAGCATTCTTATACTTCATCCAGTTGAGCAGACGGGAAGCCAAATGCAGAGACTTCCCAGCACCCGGCGTCCCTGAATACAAAGAAATCATAATATACCTCCCACTTTTGTATCTCACAAGTCACACAACAGCGTTGCCGATCCACAAAGCCGGCAATTTTTTTGAGATACATTTAGGTGAACGGAATCCATTCGCCCAAGATCTTGACCCCAGCAATGGCAAACTGGGAGACAACCCACGGCACGATAGCCAAAAGCCAAGCGGAACCTATGGTTATAAATGCGTCAAGCGGAATAAAATAGTTAATAGCTTCTAAATACTCATTTACATCCTCGGCTTGAATGAATTGCAAAAAAGGACTCTCTGGAAGAATCCCAAGCAGAAAAGCCACCAAAACAACAACCACCACACCAGCAACAGAAATAAAAAAAGGACGCAACATCGAAGCACTCACAAAATCAACCTCCCATCTTGTAAACAAAAGTTGTAAATTTAACAGTTAAAAAGAAAAGACCTATAATGAAGAAAATAGTCATGCCCCAGCGGAAAATTTTAATATACTTCCAGTAATCCGACATATCTACAGTAATCTTCCAAGTATAATTAACTGCTTTGAAAGTATACTTGAATTCAAACACAGGGGCTTTTTTATCGGCTTTCATAGATTTAACCAAACTTATCATGTCCCAAGGTATGCAAAAAGGGAAAAGGCGTTTCCAATTCCCGGCTTTTTCCGCAATCCCAGGAAGTTGTCCAGAATCAGTTGCTTTTTCCTCTGTGTCTTTTTCAGTATCTTTTTCGGTTTCCGTTGGATTCTCAGAAGATCCGGGTTTACCGCCACCGCCGGGCTTTGTAGTATCTTTTTCAGAATCTTTTTCTGTCGAAGAATCCGATTCCGTTGGATTTACAACAGTAGGCACCCATGGAATAAGTGCCGGAATGATATCTTTCCAGCTTTTACCATTCTTATCCTTGTTATCGTCTCCATCATCAGGATCACCGTCAGGCATTTGCTCGTCTGTATATGTCTGGTTTCTCATATAATCATCCAAAAAATCGGGATGTAACCACCACGGAAATGTAGCAGTATTATCCTCGCCCCAGTCCCAATCGCTAGGAAGAGCTGGATGGTCTGCACCATGTTCTAGATCAATGGGGTCTTTAATTTTATCAAAGATATCTCCATATAATTTGCCTTGCTTAACGATCCAAGCACCACCATTATAACGATCAGACAACAAACTATAGCCCATATCGTAAAGCGAATCATATCCTACAAAATTCCAAACTTGCTGAGTTTTAAAAAGTTCATCCCGTCCATCTGAATTTTTATAATAAAAACATACAGTAGAGTTAGGAATAGCAGGATTATAATCACTAACACGCATATAGATATTCCTATCACCTGTAAAGAGACAAAGTGAACCATCCGAGCGAACATAAATATTTAATAAGGCACCATTATAAATTTCAGAAATATAAGAATCTAAATAAGATAGATTCCCCATGTCAGAACATCCCATTAAAGAATAGACTTCTTTTTTTATGGCTTCCTTCGAGGAACAGTCAAAAAAATTCCCATCGGAAGTAGTAGAAGAGTAAGCCGTATACTCCGCACAAAAATCACCCATCAAGTCATAAAGATCTTTAGACATCTTAATCCCCTCGGCAGTAACAGCTTTCGGCAAAAGTGTAAATTCATCGTACAGCTCCTTGGCATCCGCGCACTTAACCCTAACCCACTGCTTTATGTTGTTCCAAAGCTGGCGACCAGTTACACGGTCAGGAGTCGAGATCTTGTCATTTCCATTCTTGATCGACATATCGTAACCTTCCGCGGCAAAAATGGAGGATACCAGATCCCAGTAAGTGTAATAGAGTTCTTCAACCCCGGTTGCAGTTGCGCGCAGATATGTACCAAAAATAACACCGCCAATAATAGCAGTAGCAAGCATAACAGGCATAACGTGCTGGCGGCAGAACTTCCGTACACGCTGTAATCTATTTTTTGTGCGGTTGATAAGTTTACGAATTTTCTTTTTCTGATTGCTGGATGTCTTTCCCATAAAAATCCTTTCTGTATCTCAAATCTATCTGCAGATCATCCGGATCAGCGCCGCAGCGTTAAACCAATGAGATACAAAAAAGGATAAGGGCACGAAAACCCTTACCCTTTTCAAAAAGTGTAAAAAACACTATGCCTGAGCAGTAAGCTTTTTGAAAATCTTAATGCCGATCGTAACCGCCAAAACAGTTCCAATAATAACAAGCGCATAAGGCACAGCGGCAGAAATCATATCTGTAGCACCGGTCTGAACCTGTTTGAATGCAGCCGTCATGTTTGTCTGGATGCTGCTAAGATCGATTGTTGGGGCAGCTGCTAAAACTGCCATAAAAGGTGCAAAAACAGCGAAAAACATAGACATAATAATTACCTCCTTCCCCAGACAGCCTAAGCCATCCTAAAAAATTTTATAAAAGCATAAATTGCATAGCCGATTGCCCATGCAATATAGCCCAGCGTAAAACCCAGTACCATTCCAACCAAGAGAGTACCAATGTAATTTCCAAACAACTCATCTGTAAACATCAATTCCACCTCCGAGAAAATATCGCAAAGAATAAGAGACCAACTATTATTCCAAGCGCAAACAGCACTGCAAAACTATATGTCACATCCTGCGGCTGTGTCTCTCCCTGCTGGTCAAGAGTCGTTGACTCTGTCACCTCTGTGTCTTCCGTTTCCGGAATATGATCTTCCGGGACGGCTTCGGTAGAATCCACAACAGCAAGATTATTCTCAAAATCTATCCCGACACCGCGGGAGAGCAGCAACATCACTTGTCACCCTTGCCGTTCCCGCCGTCTTTCATCGAGATCAACGCCGGAGCGACAAAATCAACGTCCAACAGCTTAAGCACAGGCTTTCCCTTGCTGTCAACTGTCATTTCGAAAGTACCATCATAAATCCCAGGAACGTAGCTGACCTTATGCAACTTGTCCGGATTCAAAAAGGACTTACCACGGCGAGTACCAGACACACCGTCAGCCGACACGGTAGGCTCTACCTGTTCGCCGTGCTCCCCGTAAAAAAGGAATTCCATTGATACACCGTTAATAGCATCGCGACCCTCTTTAGGATCTGCTTTCATGTCCACAATTCCGCTGTAAAATAAGAAAATTCTAAATTTCATCGTCTACATCCTCCACTTGTTTGTTAATATCAGCAGCTTCTTCAATTTGGCGTTTTAGCCGTTCTAATATATGCTGCACGTTGATAAAATCTCTGAAAAAGTAACTCAATATATCATACTGGTCAAAAAGTAATGCTTCTTTCTTTCGAAGCTTTTCAATCTCTTTGTCAAGCCGCGCAATTTCCTGCTTCCGTTTCGACTCACCCGTCTTAGCTTCAAGAATTATGTTCTCAAACTTCTCGTTGAATCCATTCCCAGCCGACTGATCAATATAATCGTAAACTTCCTGTGTTAATCGCACAGACTTAGCAATGCTTTTCTTTGTCAATGTTCCTCCTTCACAAGTCAAAACCCTGTGCAACCGCGTCTGATCGGAAGCGTTCCAAAAGTGATACGGTATGGTCTGCTAAACCGATCCGAATCTTACCCCTACTGTTGAGGTACCACTCCGCCTGCAGGATATCCTCTAAGCGGCGGCTCTCGTAGCCCGGCGCCCAGCGCGCGCGCTGGGTATGACCAGAACCCAAAACCTTGTCTACAACCACCAATCTGTACCGATTGGGGCTGATTTTCTCAAAACTCCAACACAGATCCATGCCTCCACACCTCTCTGATTGCTGTGTATAAGTTCAAAAGCCGTTTTCCGCCTATGCATAAGCCATGGATAAGTTGTTTACACACCGGGATAACGCCCCAGCGGATTCCCCCGGCGGAAAATCCGCTGTGTGCTGTGCGCGTTACCCCGGTGTGCAAACAAACTTACCCACAGGCTTACGCACAAGGCTACAGAGCAACGGCTTTTAAACTTATCCACAAGCAACGACGGTGATTGCGGTCATGTACCTTTGTTGTCCCGCCTCGGCAATCAATCGGTACAGATTTGTTGGAAAAAAGCATCCAAGGTTATTGGGTAGGAGACGCGCGCGCGTTGGGCGCCGGGCTACGAGAGCCGCCCCGGAAAAAATCATCCCATGCAGGCGAGAGGCACGGAAAGACACTATCATATTGATCCGGCACGAAAAAACACCGTCCATCCACACAGGACGGGCAAAGTTTACATTTTGCAGACATCACCGGGAAAATATCAACCGGAGAGTCTTCCGGAACATTTTCTGGAACATCTTCCGGAGCATCTTCCGGAGCATCTTCCGGAACATCTTCCGGAGCATCTTCCGGAACATCTTCTGGAACATCTTCTGGAGCATCAACTGGATCAGCTTCAAAACATATAAGATCCTTACAACTTAGTAAATATTTACAAAGAACTACAGCATAAAACTCACGATCAGCACAAGCAGAATGAAGTTTCTCTCTAACGGCTTTCATTTCTTCCGAAGTTCCATGATCAAGATCAAAGTCAATGAATTCACGTTCAGCAGCCATATAAATAGCATCCGCTAATTCAAAATCTCGTAAATGATCATCAAAGACACTTTTTAATATTTCCATTTTAATTTTCATGTTCAGCACCTCCACGAAAATGTAATATAAAAGTTTTCTGAAATATGTTATAATTGTAATAACTGCTTATTTTTGTATCACAATCTGCATATATCCTATAATTATAATAGACCACTTGTGATACAAAGTCAAGCAAAAAATATCACAAAATGCATATTTTTAACGAAAGGAGAAAAATGTTTTATCAAAAAATTGAACAAGAAATTGGTAAAAGAAAAATAAATCTAAACCAATTAGCTAAAGGTGCAGGCATTCCCCAATCTGGCACAAGCCGATGGAAAAAAGGAACAATGCCAAGTTGTGAAGCATTAATAAAAATTTGCCAATACCTAAATGTATCCGCTGATTATTTACTTGATCTGGATGAAACACCACCGCCTCCAACTTTAACTGATGAAGAAAAAGACCTACTGGATCATTTCCGACAATGCGACCCTGGAACACAAAAAAGTATTCATATGTTAGCAAATACTGGAGCAACGGAAAACCAAGCAAAAGAAACATCATTAAATTCGAAAAAAATAGGATAAAAAGGTAACGATTTTTAAAACATTATATTAGAAGAAACATTCGAACATAAATTTGAAAAAGGTATCAAAATCGGAAAAGGGTATCGGAATTTAAACGAAACAGCGCCAAAGAACTCTTAATCAGGGTGTCCAGGGTTCGAACCCCTGATCGCGCACTCGCAAAGCTTATTTTGATTGAATCAAATGGCAAAAGAACTCTTGACGAACAATGTGATTCGTTGGGGGTTTTTTTATTATATAAAATGCAAATAATTATAGAAAGAAACCATAGGGGGAAATATGGAGAAAGTATATGAGTATGCAGCCGCGGTTCTGGCAGAGGTCAAACGCGCGATTGCGGGGAAGGATGCCTGTATTACCAAAGCTTTTGCTACAATTCTTGCGGGAGGGCATATTCTGATTGAGGATGTGCCGGGAGTGGGAAAGACAACACTTGCCATCGCCTTTTCGCGCGTCATGGGACTTTTGGATCACCGTGTACAGTTTACACCGGACGTGCTTCCGGCAGATATTGTAGGATTTAACATGTACCAGAAAGAGACGGGACAGTTTGTGTACCATCCGGGAACGATCATGTGTAATCTGTTTCTTGCGGATGAGATCAACCGGACTTCGCCAAAGACACAGTCCGCGCTTCTTGAGGTGATGGAGGAGGGCAAAGTAACGGTGGATGGTGTGAGCCGAAAAGTGCCGCAGCCGTTTGTTGTCATTGCAACACAGAATCCCAAAGGCAGTGCGGGAACGCAGCTTCTTCCGGAATCACAGCTGGACCGGTTCATGACCTGCATGAGCATGGGGTACCCGGATCTGCAGAGTGAGATGGAAATTGCCCAGGGAAAAACGATGACGAAAGCGGAGGATCTGCAGCCGGTTCTTCTTCCGGAGCAGCTGTGGGAGATGCAGCAGTATGTGGAACAGATTTATGTGCATGATCATGTTGCAAAATATATCGTACAGCTGATGGAGGCTACCAGAAAAAATGCTTACATTGAGCTGGGGGTAAGTCCCCGTGGCACGATCGCATGCGTGCGGCTGGCAAAAGCATGGGCATTTTTGCAGGGAAGAAATTATGTGATTCCGGATGATGTGACGGACATTTTTGCGGATGTGGCAAAACACCGTATTGTGCTCAACACAAAGGCACGGATCGGACATGTAACTGTCGATGCCACCCTGCAGGAAATTCTGTCGGATGTGGACAAACCAACAACATACAAAAGACTTAGGGGATAAATGTGGGCAGTTTTCTGATTGGAACAGGGGTGACGCTTGTCACATTTTATATTGCGCTGATCTATGGAAGCATTGCGATTGGGCTGATTGGGTTTGCGGAACTGGTACTGATGCTGCTTGCATGTTTGTATCTGCTGATTTATTGCAGACATATCACGGCAGATATCAGGATTCCGCTTACCGTGGCGGAAAAAGGGAAAAAAGTTACGGTACAGCTTACCGTGGATCAGACCATGTTGTTTCCGGCAGCAAAAGTGCGTTACCGTGTGCGCTGTAGAAATACATTTGCCGGGTATGCCAGAAATTTCTGGTGGAACGGTGCCGGACTGATGCGCGGAATGCAGTGCATGGAAAAGCGTGTCGTGCTTTCTCATGTGGGAAGTTATGAGTATGAACTTGTAAAAGTACGGATTTATGATCTGACCGGTCTGTTTTATGTGCATAAAAAAATAAAGAGATTTGCAGATATACAGGTGCTGCCGGAACTGGATGCTGTGGCAGTACAGGTGTCGGAGCGGGTACGCAGATATTTCGGAGAAGCGGAAAGCTACGATGATTTTCAGCCGGGAACAGATGTCAGCCAGATCTTTGATGTGCGGGAATATCGTCCGGGGGATCGCCTGCAGCGCATACACTGGAAACTCTCCGCCAAATCGGACGGGCTTCTGGTGCGGGAGGACAGTCAGCCGCTTGCCTGTGCGGTGGTATTTTTGCTGGACATGCTGCCACAGATGGCAGGAAAAGGCCGGCATATGAGGCGCAGCAGGGAAGCCTATGCGGAAACCTTTCTCACAATTGCGGCAGATCTGGTGTATTCGATGATGGATGCCGGCTGCCCGCATTATGTGGCATGGCAGGAGGAAACAGAAATCAAACGGTTGCGCGTCGAGGATGAGGAAAGCGTGTATCTGTTTTTGATGCAGTTTATGGAATGTCAGAAGGAAACGGCCAGTTCACTGCGACAGAGATATGAGCAGCAGTATCGCTGCGAGCATCCGGTACACAGGCTGGAACTGACACCGGAGCTTTTTCTTGTGCTGGATGGACAGACACTTGCGGATTTTGGTGGAGATAACTGGAGACAGAAGCTGGAAGAAATGGAGCTGGTATTGTGAACAGAAAGGACAGGAGAGGGAATAAAACCACATATTTGTCTGGCAATACCGGTATCCGGCTGATCTGTGAGGCGGTTGCTGTGGAACTGCTGTTTTATGCAATGCTTGCGATTTTCCGGAGTGCATTCGAATGGCAGCTGCCGATCCGTGCGCTTGGTAAACTGCAGGTGGCCATGCTGGTAAGTCTTGTGCTGTTTATCGTGGGAGTTCCTGCGACCGGAAAATATCAGAGGGTCTGCAAGGTTGTGCTTGAAATCGGATATCCGGCGGCACTCGTACTGTTTGGAATTTTTCATCGGAGAAAACTGACAGAGAGCGGAAAAATGCTGTTTCAGGCATATCTGTCATATTGGAATAAACAGTATGGAACAAATTATATGACCGGGGCCGGGACGGAGATGCGGTATACTTATATGCTGGCTTTTTTATTGGCAGTTGTTGTGCTGTTAAGTCTGATGTTTCGATATGTGACCGGTGTGCGGCTGGTTTTGCTGCTTCCGGATATAATAGCGTTGTCGGTTGCTCTTCTGGTCAATGCAAGACTGGGCTGGAGTGGAATTGCACTCTTTTTCGTGGGAACCGTGCTGGTGTCTGCGACACCATGGACACACATGGATGTAAGGGTGTCTGACGGTCGTACCCATGTATGGATGCAGCTACTGTCCTATGCTGCAGCCGGTGTGTTTGCCGTGATTCTTGTCTCGGTGAGCAGCTATGCGTTTTCCGGTGTGGCAAAGCAGATTCCGAAAAAGTCACCGAAGTTTTATGCGTTTCAGAGACAGGTGGAAGAACGTGTGAAAAACCTGACGTTTTCGGGGATAACTTTGCGGGGATCGCGGGAACATGTGGATAATACAACACCGGACTATACCGGAAAAACCGTATTTTCGATAGAAGCATCGAAAGCCCCGGCGGGCAAACTGTATCTGAAATCATTTGCCAGTGGCACATATCAGAACGGTACATGGGTAAATGAAGGGAAAACGTTTGCGCACGAAGTGGATAAGGCGGGATACCATCGCAGAGATGTTGCAATGTTAATGCAGCAGAATGCCGGTGAACTTGTAAAATACATCCGTTCGAGTGAGCTGGCAGAGGACGAAACACAGACGGTTTCGTATCAGATTTCCTATCGGGCACTGGGGTTAAAAAACGCGTATATGCCTTATTTTTCAGATTTGCAGACAGCCGGTGGGAAGGTCTGGCTCAGGGATGATACGGTGGTATGTAAAAAGAGGGCAACGGGAAAGGTTTCTTTTGAGGGACTGGATGAAAATACGGATCTGCGCGATGTTTTTGACAGGTTTTGTATGGTCCACGGAGAAACAGATACGGATCTGCAGCAATGGTATGATGCCTATGCGGACAGTAGATACCGTAAATTTGCCACGGATGTTCCGGCAGTGGGAGATTTTATTACACGAAGGCTGGCTCTGGAAAGTATCGGATATGGCGTGTATGAGGAAAACGGCACCTATGTGGCGGATCAGATGGAAACAGGCGGGTTATACGATGAGGATTGGCTGGCGGATACGGATGGAAACAATTCCGGACGGGCAGAAAGACAGATAACAACCAACAACATCCGGCAGAATCTTGCGACACAGGTTGCCAACTGGCTGGGGAACGAAAATACCTATAACTTATATCTGAATCACATCCCACAGGGGAAAGATACCATTGCTTATTTTCTGGAAACCGGACATGAGGGATATTGTATGCATTTTGCCAGCGCGGGTGCGCTGATTTTACAAAGTCTGGGAGTTCCAGCGCGTTATGCATCGGGATATGTGGTGGAACCATCGGCATTTCATAAAGAAAAGAAAGGCTATCAGGCAGATGTGCCGGACTACAATGCGCATGCATGGGTGGAAATTTATCTGGAAAATATCGGATGGGTGCCGGTGGAAATGACCCCGGGCTATACGAATGACAGTGCAAAGCTGCCGACGACTCCGGAATTGCGCGATACGTGGAAACAGCGGCATGAAGAGCACAAAGATGCGGCGGAGCAGAATCCGCAGACGCAAATGCAGACGAAAAACGAATCGCCGTCAGAAACACAGATGGAAACACAGCAGCAGACAGAAAGTCAGATGACGGAGAAGGAGACAAAGCGGCCGGTAAAAAATAATGAGAAAAAGAACAACAGGCGAAATCTGCAAGTATTTTCTGCGGTGAGTCTGACGCTGCTTGCTGTTGTTCTGATGCTGGTTCTGGTGACAAAATGGTTGCGCATTTACCGGGAACAATTGCTTATGGAGTTGCGCAACCGACAGAATCGTCATGCGGTATACCGGATCAACCGGCGGATTTACCGGGGATTACATCAGCGAAGTTTTGGCATGAAGACCGATGCGGACTATCTGGAAAAGCTGATGACAACCTATCCGTCCGTTCCGGCGGAGGATTGGAAGAAGTATCTGTGCATTGTGCAGAAAGCGGTCTTTTCCGAAGAAGAGATTTCACAGGAAGAAGCACGGTTTTGTTATCGGCTGTACCGGAAGTACAGAAACCGGCGGATTTTGGGAAAGTAGGATAACGGAAAAACCGCCTCCTTAGCGGGAGGCGATCAGTTTACATATCGGGTTGCCCTTAGAAGAAAATTTTTCTTCGTATTCGGTCATGATATTTCCTTCATTCATGGATGGATCATGGTGCAGATCACGGGTGGAGGCATTAAGATGCCAGCGGTCGGAAGTTTCGATTTCCTCGAGTGAAAACGTAAACAGATCCTGATTGTCCGTTTTAAATTCCAGTCGTCCGTCGGCTGCAAGAAACTGGTCATAGCGGTCTAAAAATTCATGGGAAGTCAGTCGGCGTCTGGCATGGCGGTCCTTTGGCCACGGGTCGGAAAAATTCAGATAGATCCGATCAACTTCTTCCGGTGCAAAAATTTCCGGAAGTTTTGCAGCGTCTTCACACAGAAAATGAACATTTGGAAGCTGCAGGGTATCCATTTTCTGGACTGCGCGCAGCAGTACACTGGTGTAACGTTCGATGCCGATATAATTGATTTCGGGATGTAACGCAGCAAGATCCATCAGAAATCTGCCTTTTCCCATGCCGATTTCGATATGGATCGGATGGTCATTTTCAAAAAAGGCATGCCATTGTCCGCGGTGTTCTGCTGCATTCTGTATACAATATGGGCTGGCTGCCACAGCTTCATTGGCGCCCGGTATATTTCTTAGTCTCATAGTAATTTCTCCTTGGAAAAGATAAATTCAGTTTTGCTAACTGTAAGAATACTATTACTATATACAAATTTCGTCCGTTCGGCAAATAAAAATTGAACGATTATGGAAATAATGGTATTATAAATATAAGAAAATGAAGAATTGGGGAGCCTTATGAAAATAAAAAAATACACCCGTGTAACAGCATTTTTTCTTGCCGTATGCACGGTTTTACTCATGTTACCGTTGTCTGTGCGTGCAGATGAGTACTGGCCGGACGGGGTAAAAACGCAGTCCAAAAGTGCCATTGTGATGGAAGTCAATACCGGCACCGTTTTATATGAAAAGAAGAGTCACGAGAAACATTATCCGGCGAGTATCACAAAGATCATGACGGTTCTTCTGGCAATCGAAAACTGTGATATGGATGAGGTCGTTACGTTTTCTGCGGATGCGGTATTTAAAAATGAGGGAGATACTTCCCATATTGCCCGGAATCTTGGAGAAAAACTGACGATGGAGCAGTGTCTGTATGCGGTTATGCTGGAGTCTGCCAATGAATGTGCTTATGCGGTTGCGGAGCATGTGGGGCAGAAACTGGGTGGTGATTACCGGACGTTTATCGATCTGATGAATAAGCGCGCAAAGGAACTGGGATGTACGGATACGCATTTCAATAACTGTAATGGTCTGCCGGATGAAGATCACTGGGTCAGCGCGTATGATATGGCACTGATTTCCGCAGAGGCATACAAAAACGAGACGTTCCGGATGATCGCAGGCAGTCCAAGCTATACACTTCCGAA
>ERZ773188.2944-NODE-2944-length-15275-cov-2.744350_pt1 | contig 15275 bp, 10 predicted proteins | sample MGYA00581011_ERZ773188 | MGnify/ENA primary metagenome ERZ773188 (study PRJEB29015, sample SAMEA2737798) | human gut metagenome | biome: human gut; feature: human-associated habitat; material: faeces | place: China | collected 2012 ...
TCACCAGTTACCAAGATCTCTGTGCGAAATGTTTCTGAAAGAAGTGCTGGCTGTAAATGCAACGGAGATGTTCGATGATGAAGAACTGGTCACGGTATATGCATTTTTCGATAATAATCTTAATATTTCTGAGACAGCCCGTAAGTTATTTATACACCGGAATACGCTGGTGTATCGTCTGGAGAAGATTCAGCGGAAGACAGGTCTGGATGTCAGAGTCTTTGAGGACGCACTGACATTTAAGATTGCGGTTATGGTAGAAAAGCATTTAAAATATCTGAATAACCAATAATAAAGGGCGGTTGCTTATTGTATGGCAACCGCTTTTTGTGTTACACTAAACAAACGAAGTCAGTCCATTAAGAGGGGCTGGAAGGAGGAGAAAAATATGGTAAAACTTTACGATAAAGGCGTATATCTTCTGAATGGAACAGAGATTGCAGAAGATGCGCGTCAAGTGGAGCAGAAGACCGGACAGAAGCTATCCAGAGAGGAAGCCGTAAAGCAGACGATGGCTTACCGCATTCTGGAATCGCACAATACATCTGGCAATATGGAACGGCTGCAGATTAAGTTTGATAAGCTGACATCTCACGACATTACATTTGTCGGTATTATACAGACTGCGAGAGCATCCGGACTGGAAAAATTTCCGATTCCTTATGTCCTGACTAATTGCCACAATTCACTGTGTGCAGTTGGCGGTACGATCAATGAAGATGATCATATGTTTGGACTGACATGTGCAAAGAAATATGGCGGTGTGTATGTACCGCCTCATCAGGCTGTTATCCATCAGTTTGCCAGAGAGATGCTGGCAGGTGGCGGAAAGATGATTCTTGGTTCTGACAGCCACACTCGTTATGGTGCGTTGGGTACTATGGCAATGGGCGAGGGAGGACCGGAGCTTGTAAAGCAGTTGTTGAATAAGACTTACGATATCCGCATGCCGGAAGTCATTGCGATCTATCTGGACGGCGAGCCGAGGAAGGGTGTCGGTCCTCAGGATGTAGCACTGGCGATTATCGGAGCGACGTTTGGTAATGGATATGTGAATAATAAGGTTATGGAATTTGTCGGTCCCGGTGTGGATAAGCTGAGTGCAGATTTCCGTATCGGTATCGATGTTATGACCACAGAGACCACCTGTCTGTCTTCTATTTGGAAGACGGATGAGAAGATCCGCGAGTTCTATGAGATTCACGGACGTGAGGGTGATTATAAAGAACTGAATCCGGGAGCAGTGACGTACTATGACGGTATGGTATATGTAAATTTGAGTGAGATCAAACCGATGATCGCAATGCCGTTCCATCCGTCCAATGTATACACGATCGATGAAGTTAATGCGAATTTGGAAGATATTCTTCATGAAGTAGAGAAGAAGGCGTTGGTAAGTCTGGATGGCGCGGTAGATTATTCGTTGCAGAGCAAGATTGTAGACGGCAAGCTCTATGTGGATCAGGGACTGATCGCGGGATGTGCCGGCGGTGGATTTGAAAATATCTGCGCGGCAGCAGACATTATCAAGGGCAAATATATCGGTGCGGACGAATTTACATTCAGCGTATATCCGGCAAGTACGCCGATTTATATGGAGCTGGTGAAAAATGGAGCAGTGGCTGATTTGATCGAATCCGGAGCGATTGTGAAGACGGCGTTCTGCGGACCATGCTTTGGTGCGGGAGATACTCCGGCGAACAACGCATTCTCTATCCGTCACTCTACTCGTAACTTCCCGAACAGAGAAGGATCGAAACTTCAGAGTGGACAGATCGCGTCAGTAGCATTGATGGATGCGCGTTCCATTGCAGCAACTGCAGCGAATAAAGGCTTCTTGACACCTGCAACGGATCTGGATGTACAGTATAAGGGACAGAAGTATCACTTCGACAGTAAGATCTATGCGAACCGTGTGTTTGACAGTCATGGCGTGGCAGATCCGTCTGTGGAGATTAAATTTGGACCGAATATCAAGGACTGGCCGGAAATGCAGCCGCTGCCACAGAATTTGTTGCTGAAAGTAGTATCAGAGATCCACGATCCGGTAACGACGACAGATGAGCTGATTCCGTCAGGCGAGACATCTTCTTACCGTTCTAATCCGCTTGGACTCGCGGAATTTGCGCTGTCAAGAAAAGATCCGGGATATGTAGGACGGGCAAAAGAAGTACAGAAGGCACAGAAAGCAATCGAGGCAGACACCTGCCCGAAGACAGCACTGCCAGAATTGCAGACAATCATGAGTAAGGTGCATGATAACTTTGAAGGTGTAAACCGGAGCAATCTGGGAATCGGAAGCACGATATTTGCGGTAAAACCAGGAGATGGTTCGGCGAGAGAACAGGCAGCGTCCTGTCAGAAGGTACTTGGCGGCTGGGCTAATATTGCCAATGAATACGCGACCAAGAGATATCGCTCGAATCTGATCAATTGGGGTATGCTGCCATTTATCACAGAAGAAGATCATGAGCATCTGAGCTTCAAGAACGGAGATTATATCTTTGTACCGGATATCCGAAAAGCGGTAGAGGATAAAGATGAAGTGATCCATGCATATGTGATCGGAGATGAGATCACAGAATTGTCATGGAAGCTCGGCGAGCTGACAGACGTAGAAAGAGAGATTATCCTGAAAGGATGTCTGATCAATTACTATAGAGGATAATTGAGAAAGTGAAATGAGGAACTTAAATTTAAAGAAAAATTTGAGTTCCTCATTTTAGATGTTGAAAAGAAGTAAACAAATATGAAAGAAACTAAAATTAGAAAGTGAAAAATCGTTAGTAAGTCAAATAAAAATCTAAAATTTAATGCAACAAATCGTGAATTCCAGTAATCTTATATATAGATACCAGAGTCATAAGTCATGAACACGGCCCACGTATGGTATCGATAAGTAAACAAGAAAATGAGATTCGAAGGAGGTACAGCATGAAATGTGATGCGGCAGCATTTGCCGGAATGTATGAGACTATCTATAAAGACCTGTACCGCTATGCATTGTGTATGATGAGGAATCCCCATGATGCGGAGGATGTAGTGAGCGAGACCGTTATAAAAGGGTATGAGAGGATACATACGCTGCGCAGTGAAGATGCGTTCAAAAGCTGGATGTTTACGATATTGTCAAATGTGTGCAAACGCAAGTGGAAGACAATGGCGAAGCAGAGTCCGGTGGAGAATGAAAATGTGTGGGAGCAATTATCGGACGAGGCGGCGGGAGAAGATGTGATGAATCTGCGCCTTGATCTCAGGCGTGCACTTGCGGTGCTTTCTGAAGAGGAGCGGATGATCATCGGTCTGTCAGTATATGGTGGATATCAGAGTCAGGAGATCAGCAAGATTCTCCATATAAAAGATGGGACAGTACGTTCTAAGAGAAGCAGAGCAATCGGTAAGATGAGTATGGTGTTGAAGAAGGGAGGCGCAGGTTATGAATAAATGGGAAGAAGATATGATAGAACAGCTTCGCAAGAAATCAGAAGATATCCAGATTCCAGACAGTCTGCGGCCGGATCAGATAGAAAAGCGGTTGTCAGAGCGACCGAAAAAGTATCATTGGAAGAAGGGGTATACGGCAGGACTCGCGGCAGCTTGTTGTCTGTTGGTATGCGGCGCAGTGTGGGGGATTCAGAAAAGCCCACAGAGAGTATCACCTGTAGAAAAACAAGATACAGCAACCGATCAGGCTGAGAGTTCCGACATTCAGACAGCGAAAAGCTATGATCAGATCTATGAATATCTGCAGGCGAATCAGGATAACCAATATGGCACAGATACCGGAATGCTGGAACGGGGCGTTGTGACGGAATCAGCAGAAGATTCATCGAGCACGAATTCAGCGGCGGCCGTGGATACAGGAGTGGCGCAGAACAGCAAATCCTCAGAAAATGCAGTGTATTCAGAAACCAATGTACGTCAGGAAGGTGTAGACGAAGCAGATGTGGTTAAGACAGATGGACGTTATCTGTATACATTAAAAGATAATGGCAGGTCTGTGGCAATTGTGGATACTTCAAATGGAGAATTGCAGATGGTTATTTCTATACCGGTTGAAGATGATGATCAAGCCAGAGAATTCTATGTCAATGATGGTCATCTGATTCTCGTCAGCGAATTTAATCAGGAGAGAGAGGATGGTACCTGGACGTATGCTTCGACAGATACAAGGGTGACAACTTATGATATTACAGATCCGGAGAAGCCAGAGAAGGCAGGGGAAGTGACACAGAGTGGATCTTACACATCCTCTCGTTTGACGGACGGACATCTGTATCTGTTTACCCAGTATTCGGTCGATGTAACGAGCGGAATCACACCAAAGGATAAGAAAGATTATATTCCGTATGTGAATCAGCAGATGCTGGAAGCAGATGACATTTACCTGCCGCCATTTTCTCAGGCATATATGTATGAAGTGGTAAGTTCGGTAGATATTGCGAAGCCAGGAGAAATTCAAGATAGCAAAGCCATTTTCAGTGATGGTGGGGAACTTTATGTGAGCAACGACAACATCTATTGGTATGAGACTCAATGGTCAGATAAAACGGAGACCGTAATAAAGCGTATTTCTTATAAAGATGGGAAACTGAAAGCAGAGGCATCCGGCAAGGTGGATGGATATATCAATGATTCGTTCAGTATTGATGAATATGATGGCTACCTGCGGGTGGTTACTACCGATGACGAGACGAATGGATTATATATTCTGGATTCAAAGATGAAGGAAGTTGGATCAATCACCGGGCTTGCAGAGGGAGAACAGGTATATTCTGCGAGGCTGTTGGGAGATACGGGGTATTTTGTGACATATGAGCAGACAGATCCGTTGTTTTCCGTAGATCTGTCGGACCCGAAGAATCCGAAGATCATCGGGAAACTAAAGATACCAGGATTTTCCGAATATCTGCATTTCTATGGAGAAAATCTGTTGCTTGGCATCGGTATGGATGTGGATGAGGATGGATTTACCACGAATGGCGTGAAGCTGTCCATGTTTGATATCAGTGACAGCAGTGATGTGAAAGAGATACAGAAGTACACACTGGAAAATGTCTACAGCGCAGCTGTGATGTATGATTACAAGGCAGTACTGATTGATCCGGAGAAAAATGTGATCGGATTTGCGGCAGATGGAAACAACGGTGAGAATTATTATGTATTTTCCTATAATGATACGAATGGATTTGAATGTCTGATGAATGAGACGGTTAATGGAAATAGCTACCAGTCGGCGCGAGGAGTCTACGTGGATAATACGTTGTATGTGGTTAAGGGAAACATTATCGAAGCCTACGATATGGCAGATTATCAGAAAATAGACGACTTGATCTTGTAGAAAAATGTCGTTTGGAATAGTAATGAAATTGTAACAGATTTTTAACAACTTACCGCGAAAATTTTGACAATGAATACACCGTATGTTAAACTGAAATAAGCTATATAAAAACATAGTTTGCAGTATTACTGAAACATTTTGAGGTGAGAACATTGGATAAATATGAATATCGGGTAAAAACAGAGCAGATGCTGGAGCATATGGAGCGCAAGCGTTATAAAAAAGCGATGGAGATTGCGGATACCATAGACTGGCGTCGGGTGAAGAATCCGGCGATGCTGAACAGCGTCAGTGAGATATATGAATTTAACGGAGAATATCAGAAGAGCAGGGATGTGTTGTTTGTAGCATATGATCGTGCACCAAACAGCAGAAAGACGATCTATCGTCTGGGAACACTGGCACTCAGGCTGAATGATGTGGATGAAGCTTCCGATTGCTATGAAGAATTTGTGAAGCTGGCACCGAAAGATCCGAATCAGTACATTTTAAAATATAAGATTCTGAAGGCGCGTCGTGCACCGCTGTCTGAGCAGATTGATGCGCTGGAAGAATTTAAGAAAGCAGAATATATTGAAAAATGGGCATACGAGTTAGCATGTCTGTATGATCAGACCGGTATGACGGCAGAGTGTCTGGAGGAATGTGATGATCTGATCCTGTGGTTCAGCGAAGGTAAATACGTTTATAAAGCGATGGAGCTTAAGATGAAGTATAAGCCGTTGACACCGCTTCAGCAGGAGAAATACAACAGCCAGAAGAAAGCATATGAGCATCCGGCGGTTGAGTCTGAAGAAGCAGAGGAACAGCAGGAAGAGGAAGCTAAGGCGGTTGAAGAAGCACCGGAGAATGCTGTGGCAGAATCCCCTGAAAAAGACACAGATAAAGGTGAGGATAAAGGAGCGGAGACATCGATTCTTAGAGAAGAACCAAAAGAGGTATCTACAGAAGATATCGCAGCAAAGGCTCTTGCGGCAGTAGCTGAGACAGAGGAAGTTCCGCTGACAGCTGAGAAGAAAGAAGCTGAGAAGTCAGAAGAAGAACCGGCAGAAAAGCCACATAAGAGATCCGGTCTGCGCCAGTCTGTAAAGGGCGCAACCCTTGCAGAGGCACTGAAAAAGGGAATGGCGGTTGCGAATGGAGAGAATCCGGAAAGCAAAGCATTGAATAAATCAGATGAAGATCTGCGTGTAACCGGTCAGATGAAGATTGACGATATCCTGCAGGCATGGGAAGCTAAGCAGAAGGATAATGCGGAAGCGATTGAGATCCAGAAGAAGAAAGATGAAGAGATCCTTGCGCAGAAGAAGCTGGAAGCAGAGAAACGTCGTGAGGAAGAAGCGCGACGCATCGAAGAACAGCAGAGAGCGGCCGAGGAAGCACGTCGTATTGCTGAACAGAAGGCAGCAGAAGAAGCCAGAAGAGCAGCGGCACGGCGAGCAGAAGAAGAACGGTTGCTGGCAGAGCAGAGAGCAGAAGAAGAGCGCAGACGTGCGATTGAAGAAGCAGAAGCAGAAGAGAGACGTCTGGAGCAGGAGGCAGCTGAGAAGGCTAAGGTTGAAGCGGAAGCCCGCAGAAAGCAGGAAGAAGAGGAAACTCAGGAAATTGAAGAAGCTCTGGAGGAAGTAGAGGCAGAGGAAGACGAATTCGAAGAAGCTGAACTGGAAGAGGTAGAAGCAGATGAGGACGAATTTGAGGAAGCTGAACTGGAAGAAGTAGAAGCAGATGAGGACGAATTTGAGGAAGTCATGACTGAAGAGCCGGAAGCAGAAGAATCTGAATTCGAAGAAGACGAGTTCGAGGAAGCTGAATATGAAGAAGTTCCGGATAAAACGGATGATCTGGCAGATCTGCTCCGTGAACTGGAAGAGACTGATGCAGAAAAAGAAAACGATGATCAGGGATTCTTCGATGATGAATTTGAAGAAGACGATGTGAATGACGACTTCCTGGATGATGATCTCGACGCAGAATATGATGAGTATGGGGAAGAGCCGAAAGGTGAAGAAGCATACGACGATGATGAATTCGAGGAAGACGAATTTGAAGAGGGCGACTTTGAGGATGAGTTCGAGGAAGAAGAGCCGGAACCGGATCTTAGCAACATCGATGATCTGACGATTGAAGAACCTAGTGAGGAAGAGATCCAGAGACGTATCAAGAAAGGACGCGGAGGCGTACCATTTGACACAGGATTCGTAGTAACCGGACGTTATGATCTGAGTGCTACCAGTGAGATCGGTCTTCGCGCCGGTCTGACAGAGGAGCAGAAACAGTTATTCTCTTATTTCGTACCGGTACGAGGCATGAGCGAACAGATCGTAGAAGTTTTGGACAATGACCGCAGAGAGCGGAGAGAAGGAACATCACGTACCGGTAATATCGTGGTTATCGGACACAAGGGATCTGGTAAGACCGTTCTTGCAGTAGATATTGTAAAGGCAATTCAGAAGCAGAGAAATCTGAAACAAGGTAAGGTAGCAATTGTTACAGGAGAGTCTCTGAACAAGAAAGAACTTGGAGGTATCGTACAGAAGCTGCGCGGCGGTGCGATCATCATTGAGAAGGCCGGCCAGCTGAATACCAGAACCGTTCGTGATCTGAATCGCCTGATGGAGAAGAGAACAGGAGAACTTCTGGTAGTTCTGGAGGATCAGAGAAAACCATTGGAGAAGCTCTTTACTGCTAATCCATCTTTCAAGAAGAAGTTCACTTCTAAACTGGAACTTCCGGTATTTATCAACGATGAGCTGGTAACATTCGGACAGACCTATGCGAAAGAAAATGGTTATAAACTGGATGAAATGGGTATTCTGGCACTGTATAGCCGAATCGATGTAATGCAGAGAGAGGATCACGCAGTGACGGTTGCAGAAGTAAAAGAGATTATGGATGATGCCATTGACCATTCGCAGAAAGCAAATGTAAAGCATTTTGCAAGACGAGTATTCGGTAAAGGAACCGATGACAGAGACCGTATCATTCTGAAAGAGGATGACTTCCGAATCTAATAAAAAGAAGATAGTACAAAAGAGAGTTTTGGACAGATTGCTGTTCAAAACTCTTTCTTTTTACGGGGGTATCAAGTATAATTATATGTAAAGAAATATGACCAGAAGAGGGTGAAGTTATGGAGGGAAAGAGGAGAGTGAAACCATACGAGATTGGCGAACTGGATCAGTATCTGCTGGGACAGGGCAATCATTATGAGATTTATAAAAAATTGGGTGCACACCTGGTTGATGATGGAGATAAAAAGGGTACATATTTTGCAGTGTGGGCACCGAACGCACAGAAAGTATCTGTCATTGGCGAGTTTAATGATTGGGATCTGACTGCGGATGTGATGGAGAGGAATGATCCGGTAGGAATCTATACCTGTTTTGTGGAAGGCGCAAAAGAGAACGAGATGTACAAGTTCTGCATTGAGACAAAAAAAGGAGAGCTGCTCTACAAAGCAGATCCATATGCGAATTATGCAGAATTGAGACCGGGAACAGCGTCTCGTATTACGGATATATCGAAGATTAAATGGACAGATAAGGCGTGGATGGATCAACGTTTGAAATGGGATCACAAAGAGAAGCCGATGTCCATTTATGAGGTGCATATCGGTTCGTGGAGGAAGCATCCGGAAGACGAGGATGGTTTCTATAATTACCGTGAATTTGCAAAAGAGATTGTCAAGTATGTCCATGATATGGGATATACACACATAGAGTTAATGGGTATCGCAGAGCATCCGTTTGATGGCTCCTGGGGCTATCAGGTGACCGGATATTTTGCACCGACATCACGCTATGGTACGCCGGAAGATTTTGCGTGGATGATCAATTACCTGCATAAGAACAAGATTGGAGTTATTTTGGACTGGGTACCGGCACATTTTCCGAAGGATGCACATGGTCTGGCAGACTTTGATGGTGCACCGGAGTATGAATATGCAGATCCAAGAATGGGCGAGCATCCGGACTGGGGAACCAAGATCTTTGATTTTGGCAAGAACGAGGTAAAGAACTTCCTCATATCCAATGCATTATTCTGGATCGAGCATTTCCATATCGATGGACTCCGCGTGGATGCGGTGGCATCGATCCTGTATCTTGATTATGGTAAAAAGGACGGCGAATGGGTACCGAATGAATTTGGCGGCAATAAGAACCTGCAGGCAGTGGAATTCTTTAAGCATCTGAATTCGGTAGTGCTTGGTCGTAATCCGGGCGCAGTGATGATTGCAGAAGAGTCTACAGCGTGGCCAAAGGTGACCGGAGAGGTGGAAGATGACGGTCTTGGATTCAGCCTGAAATGGAACATGGGATGGATGCATGATTTTACCGAGTATATGAAGCTGGATCCGTTATTCCGTAAGGGAGCGCATTACAATATGACATTTGCCATGAGTTATGCGTACAGTGAGAAGTATATTTTGGTATTGTCACACGATGAAGTGGTACATCTGAAGTGCTCGATGATCAATAAGATGCCTGGGCTTGGCTGGGAGAAGTTCGAGAATCTGAAAGCGGCTTATGCATTTATGATGGGACATTCCGGCAAAAAGCTTCTATTCATGGGTCAGGATTTTGCACAGCTCAGAGAGTGGAGTGAGAAGCGGGAACTTGATTGGTATCTGTTGGCTGAGAAAGAGCATCAGCAGATGCAGAGCTGGGTACGTGATCTGCTTCATCTGTACCGCCGCAGAAAGGCATTCTATGAGCAGGATAACACCTGGGAAGGATTCGAATGGATCAATGCGGATGACAGAGACAGAAGCATTTACAGCTTTGTACGCCATGCAAAAGGCGGCAGGCAGAACCTGCTCTTTGTGATTAGTTTTACTCCGGTGGCAAGAGATGATTACCGTGTTGGCGTGCCGAAGCGCAAACAGTACCGCCTGATTCTGAACAGTGATGAAGAAAAATATGGCGGAACCGGTAAGAAGAGACCGACTGTATACAAAGCAGAGAAATCCGAATGTGACGGAAGACCATATTCATTTGCTTATCCGCTTCCGGCATATGGAGTGGCGATTTTTGAATTTTAGCGATAGCGACGAACGCACCACGGAGGAAGGAACTCCGGCTGCTGGCAGCCGAGAGTTCATGACGAAAGTGGTATGTGAGTGCAACGGGAAGTGAGCGTATAAAGACGAATGCATGTGAGTGCAACGGAAAGGGAGATGACATGCGACTTAGAAATATACCGCGTGCAGAGGGTGTGCTTCAGGCACACCCTATTGTAATCAAAGAGGAAAATAATCAAAAAGGAAAATGGAATCAGATTTTTGGCAATGATCATCCGATTTACATTGAGATTGGTATGGGAAAAGGTCAGTTTCTGATGACACTTGCAAAGCAGAATCCGGATATTAATTATATCGGTATTGAACGGTATTCCAGTGTGTTACTGCGTGCTGTGGAGAAATATGAAGAATTCTGTGGAAGGGACATTGTGCCGGGCAAGGAAGGAATGGAACTGCCGGAGCTGACCGTAGATCCGGAGCTGTCTAATATCCGGTTTGTCTGCATGGATGCAGGTCTTATCACGGATGCATTTGCGCCGGGAGAGGTAGCAAGGATTTATCTGAATTTTTCGGATCCATGGCCGAAGAAACGGCATGCAAGAAGACGTCTTACTTCAAAAGAATTTTTGAAGAGATACGATCAGATACTGGCAAAAGATGGAAGAGTAGAATTTAAGACGGATAATAGGGATTTGTTCGCATTTTCACTGGAAGAGGTAGCTGAGGCAGGATGGACGCTTGAGGCGAGTACCTGGGATCTGCATCACGATGAGACGATGAATCAGGGGAACGTGATGACAGAATACGAAGCGAAATTCTCATCTATGGGCAATCCGATCCATAAGCTGATCGCAGGGAGATAAGCGGATTGCAACGAGATAAGCTGTAAAGAGTATACTATAGCGAGAGGTGATAACAAGATGATTCATTTGACAGCTAAGAATTTCGCGATGGAAGCAAAACACTATCCGGGTCCTGTGGTAGTGATGTTTTATGCAGTATGGTGTGGCAAATGCGCCATGATGAAACCTGTGCTGGAGAAGCTGGAGCAGAGATATGCGGAGCGTATCCGCTTCTGTGAAGTAGAGATTGAAGAATCGGCGGTGCTGGCTGCGGAATACGGCGCAGATGTAGTGCCGACTTTTGTGACATTTCGGGATGGCGAAGTGTACAGTATCATGCAGGGAGTTATCGATGAGAAGATATTTGCAGAGAGGATAAAGGAACTCTTATAAAACTTATAAAAGTCTTTACAAAATTATAAGAAAAGTTTCGTGTACAATCGGAAAAGATTGTGCTATATTATGTGGAGGTGAAGTGGATTACATGAATAAGAGAGTGATCTTCTTCGCCTCTTGGAAATAATGATTCATAATAATGGGGAGCATCATCAGGATGCAGGAGGGAGAAGCATATGAAAATGAAAAAGGTACTGCCGATTCTTATGGCAGCAGTTTTGACTACAGCAAGTCTGCCGATGATGGCAAATGCGTCAGATGCGTCATCACAGACAGAGGGCAGCACAGAGTCATCAGAAAGCACTGGGGACAGCAGTAATTCCGAAAAGTCTTCTTCATCGGAATCAGAAGCGGAGGATGTGACTTCTGATACACAGGATAAGGATACAGCAGGAGACAATTCCGACAATTCAGAGAATACAAAGGACTCAACAGCTGATACTACAGATACAGATGCTGAGGACAGTACAGATGAGACAGAAGTGATCGAGGGAGATCAGGTAGATACAGATAATGTAGTTACATTAGGTGAGAATCTTACTACAGAGCAGAGAGATGCAATGTACAAGTATTTTGGTACTTCTGCGGACAAGGTAAGAACTATTATTGTAACACATTCTGATGAAGTAAAATATATGGAAGGTATCGCAACAGCTGAACAGATCGGCAACACAACAAACAGCTGTGCATACGTAGAACCGACCAATTCTGGTGGAATCAAGGTAAAGACAGCGAACCTGAATTTTGTAACAAGTGCAATGATCGCAAGTACACTGACAACCGCCGGTATGGAGAACTGCAATGTTATCGCAGCCTGCCCGTTTGAAGTATCAGGAACAGGCGCATTGACTGGTATTATTATGGCATATGAGACTGCCAGCGGAGAGAAGCTGGACGAGGGCAAGAAGGAAGCTGCTATGGAAGAACTGATCACAACCGGTGATCTGGCTGATTCTATCGGCTCTGAGGAAGCCACCCAGGTAGTTGGTGAAGTGAAGGAAGAGATTCTGGACAAGGGTCTGACAGATCCGGATGAAATCGGAGATGCGGTAGATAAGATCGCGGAGAAACATGATGTAACACTGACAGATGATCAGAAACAGCAGTTGGTATCGCTGATGGAGAAGATCTCCCAGTATGATTATGATCTGGATTCTATTAAAGACACATTGAATAATCTGAGCGGTAAAGTGGGTGCCCTGGAAGGTGTGTGGAATTCTGTTAAGAGTTTCTTCGTAGGATCAGGAGACGGTATTCTGAATGATACCGATGATTCTGCACTGGGAAGCGATATCATTACAGACAGCAATGTAGACGTAAGTGGATTCAAAGATGGTCTGCTGACAAGAATCATTAATTTCTTTAAAGGTGAATAATACAGACAGGTAACAAGCCGGACGGTCGAGAGACTGTCCGGCCTTTTACTTTTTGAAAAATAAAAATGTTATATCATATTTGATTAATGGAAAAAAAGGTGTATGATTATTACGATGTAAAGACAACGTGAGGTCAGACGATAAGAAGGTGTAAAGATGAAATGTCAATATTGCGGAACTGAAAATGCGGATGATGCAAAATTCTGTGCAGCGTGTGGAAAGCCTGTAATCGGGCAGGAAGAAGCGAATGACGAGACAGAGGTTGCAGCAGAAGCAGCGGAGACTCCAGAAACAGCAGAAAAGCCGGAAACAAATGAGAAAACTCAGAAGAAAAAGAATAGTGGGAATCGCAAAACGAAACTGATGATAATTCTAATCTGTGTGGCAGCAGTAATTATATTTTTGGCTGGATTTATGATCATGCGAGCCAGGAAGACGATCGATCTTGATAAGTATGTGAGTTTTGAGTCGACAGGATATGAAGGCTCAGGAGATGTATATGCGCAGATTGACTGGCAGAAGGTTGAGAAAAAATATGGTTCCAGATTATCGCTTACTAAGGAATTCAAGGAACAATACGGAATCGGTGCGGATTCTGTATCACCGGTGGATGTCTTACAGTCGTTCATAAGTGTGGAAGTCGAATCAGATAGTAATCTGTCTAATAATGATAAAGTGAAATATAAATGGAATATCAATAAAGAGTATTCGCAGTATGTGAAATGCAGATTAAAGTATAAAGATGGTTCATATAAGGTGAAGGGACTGGAAGAGGTTAAATCGTTTGACGCATTTAAAGACCTTGACGTTAAATTTAACGGAACAGAACCGAATGGCTATGCTAGATGGGATTATAAAGGTTCAGATCTAACAGCGGCAGATTTTCATTGTGAGTCGTATGAGACTCTGAAGAATGGAGATAAGATCAAGATATATCTGGACAAAAGCAAAGCAGATGAATATTCAGCAAATTTTGGAAAGATTCCGGAGAAATGGGAAAAGGAGTATACAGTTAAGGGACTGAATTATTATATCACGAAGAGCAGTGAACTGGATGATGAAACTCTGAAAGAAATGCAGGAGCAGGCGGAGGAAGAATATCATAACCATATGGATCAGCACTGGGGAAACTATGAATCTTTAGAGAGTCTTACCTATATGGGAGATTATCTGCTGAGCTCAAAGGAGAAAAATGGCAATGCATTATATCTTGTATATCATGTAAAAGTAAGAGATGCCTACAGTAACGGAAGCGAATCGTATGACCAGGTCAATGACGTTTACTGGTTTATCTGCTATCAGGATGTGTTGGCTGATGGAGAGGGGAATTTGATTGTTGATATTTCAGATTATCGTACTCCAAAAAATAAATTTACGATTAGAACCGACGTGAAGGATCAGTCGATGACGGATATGCTTTGGAAATATTATGGATATCAGACGTTAGACGATTTGTATAAAAATGTAGTAACAGCAAATGAATCTGATTATAATCATGACGATAATGTAGATGCATCAAAATAGGATTAAGCACTGATAAACAGTGGTATCTCCGGTGGAAAACAAGTAAAAAGGAATAATAAAAGGGTACTTCCGGTCCACCATAAAAAGATCGTGAGTATGGAAGTGCTATGGAACAGCCTCTCTGTATGCGCAGAGAGGCTGTATGTGGTTATAACTCCCAAATAGTACAGGAGAATATCAATCAGGACGAAAGATCTGCCGATGGAGCCGCTGTAGCCATAGAAAAGCACGATGATGGAAAACATACCACACCAGACAGCGAACAGTCTGGAACCGAAGAAGCGAGCCCTGTCCGGCCTGTGAATGATGTATTCGATCAAAGACAGCAAAAGAAATGGAAAGAAGAGCAGTTTCATGTGCTCCCAGACAGATTCGTTGACAGGAGTAAAAAGCGCGATGACAGGATTCTTACCAGACCAGTCATAGAGAAAATGATTCAGCGTACCAAGGATCATCGTGACGATCATATATGGGAAAGACTGGCGTGGAATAATGCGGATCATAAAAACCTCCTGGATATGTAGCTATAGAGTATATATATTCGACGGAAAGGGGGAATATGAATAACAATTAGAAGACAAAGTACGGGAAATCATCTGTTTTTTACCTTGAAAAACTACTCCGACAAATTTTTTGAAAAAATTTCAAAAAAGTACTTGCTTTTTTTGGAAAGTTACTCTATAATAAACCTTGCGTTCGCGAGGAACGGAAAACGAAATAAGCGCGATTAGCTCAGCTGGCAGAGCACCTGACTCTTAATCAGGGTGTCCAGGGTT